>Ga0334890_1002290_pt1 | contig 22493 bp, 17 predicted proteins | sample GraSluR1_MG_3_FD_207220 | JGI IMG/M metagenome (GOLD analysis project Ga0334890, IMG submission 207220) | Sludge microbial communities from methane-producing bioreactor in Wageningen University, Netherlands - Granular Sludge_31_08-R1 | ecosystem: Engineered > Bioreactor > Anaerobic >... | reverse complement strand
ACGTTCACGTCAACCACGTCGGTACCGCCCAGATCATTCATGGTGACGGTGTCGGCGCCGCCCAGGGCCTGGAGGTCGAATTGTTCGATACCGTCCGCGTCCAGGATGATGTTGCCCAGGTTGCGGGTGAAGCGCAGCCGTTGCCCGTTGGCGGAGAAGTCGAAGATTTCACTGCCGTTCGATCCGTTGAATGCGACGACGTCGAACCCGGCCTGGCCCTCGACCGTGTCACTGCCGTCACCCGGATCCCATTGAAAGACGTCGTCGCCGCCGCCCAGAAAAGCAGTATCGTTGCCCTGGTTGCCGTCAATGAAGTCGTTGTCGGCGCCGCCGATCAGAACGTCGGCGCCGTTGCTGCCGAGGATCGTGTCGTCGCCCTCCCCGCCATCCAGCGTGATCGGAATCGACAGGCCGGCCAGGTTCCCCGTGCAACTGATGCTGTCCGACCCGCCCAGGCCGTTGATGACCAGCGACAGTGCACCACTCACGGCCACCGCGGCGGAGAAACCAGTCGCATCCACCCGCCCTTGCGTGCCGTTCGCCGTGAGCGTCATCGTGTCCGGACCGTCCGAGCCGTTCACGTTCACGGTGTCGCCGCCCACGCCGTTCACGACGACCTGGTCACCCACCTCGTAACCCCTCACACGAACCTCGGCAGCCAGATCAATGACCACGAAATCGCCGTCCGCGGAGATGTTGAAGAGATCGGCGGCCGGCGTCCCGGCGATGCTGACGGCATCCGCCTGGGCATCCCCGACGCCGCCGAACGTGGCGAGGTCCACGTTCACTTGTGTGACGGCCGTGCCCGTCAGGTCATTCACCGTGGCGGTGTCCGTGCCGCCGAGGGCCTGGAGGTCGAATTGTTCGATACCGTCCGCGTCCAGGATGATGTTGCCCAGGTTGCGGGTGAAGCGCAGTCGCTGCCCGTTGGCGGAGAAGTCGAAGATTTCGTTGCCGTTCGATCCGTTGAATACCACGACGTCGTGCCCGGCCTGGCCCTCGACCGTATCACTGCCGTCGCCGGGATCCCACTGGAAGACATCATCCCCCCCGCCCAGGAAGACAGTGTCGTTGCCCTGGTTGCCGTCAATGAAGTCGTTGTCGGCGCCGCCGATCAGAACGTCGGCGCCGTTGCCGCCCAGCAGTGTGTCGTCACCGGCTCCGCCGTCCACCGTAATCTGAATCAGGGCGGCCAGGTTCCCCGTGCACGCGAGTGCATCGTCGCCGCCGTTGGCATTGAGGACGAGGTTCTCGGTGGTGCCAATATCGAGGAAGAACGGGGCGGGGTCGATGCGGTCGAACCGCACCCGGGCGCCGTTGGCGGTCACCGTGAAGTCTTCGTCCCCGTCACTTCCGTTGACCTGGACGGTATCGATGCCGCCGCCGCCGTCCACCACGTCGGTTCCGTCGCCGGGGTCCCAGTGGAAGTGGTCGTCGCCCGCACCCATGTCCGCGGAATCGTCGCCGGGGCCGCCGGCAAAGGTCTCCGCGCCGCTGCCGCCGATCAAGGTATCATCGTCCGCCTCGCCGTTCAGCGTCGTGATCTCTGTGTCTGTGAAGATGCCGTTCCCCTCGTCGATCCGGACCACGTCGTCTCCGCCGCCGGCGTTCACAAGGATTTGATAAAACAGGGAGCGGTCGAAGCTGAAGTCGGCCGTTCCGTCGTCCCCGAGGTCGATTTCCAGCACCGCCGGCACCCCCGCCTGCAGCCGCAGGGTGATCAGGTCACTCGCTTGCGTACCCTGCACGATCAGCGTGCCATTCTCGATGTATGCCAGGTCCGGCGGCTGAAAACTCCTGAAATCGTCCAGCCACTCCTGGTAGTCCGACAGCGTGATGCAGCCGTCGCCGTCGTAGTCCGCCTCCGGCACGAACGCCGCATGGCCCTGGCATGTCCCGAACGCCGCCAGGAAAACGTCGTAGTCGTCTGCGTCCACGTCGCCATCCCCGTCCAGGTCGCCGGGCACGGCCGCCAGCGGAGTCACAGACTCCCCGATATCCACCGCGGCCGGCGCACTGCTCAGCCCGCCGGGCCCATTCAGATCGCCGTCGCGTTCGGAGACGCTGCTGCGCTCCCCCGATCGCACCGCCGGTGCGCTGACCGCCCCCGCCGCCGTGTCTACCGTACTACAAACCTGCGATTTCTTCTCGGCCCGCGTATATTTCCACGAAGGCACTGGCGCAAGCTCTTTCTCCGTCCCTCCGTCCCTTCGTCCCTCCGTCCCTTGGGTTGCGGGCGCAGCCCGCGAAATGGTACGCCGTTCGTTCCTCGGTGCGCTGCCCGCCATCACCGGCTCCACGCTCACGCTCCACGCCAGCAGAACGGCACACACCCCATACACCCTCTTCTTCCAGCCCGATGTAATCTCTGACATCTCACTCCACTCCCACCGGTGCGGTAACCGGCGATCATTCCGCATTCTCTTTCGCCTACGGCTACACCATTGTCGGCTCACGAACCTCGTCTGCGTTCGCGCTCCGCGGGTTCACCCTGTGCGAAGCCGGCATCTCCGGCGCGCTTGAGTGTCAATCCTCGCGCGCACGCACAAAGTCGCCCTCGGCGTTTTCGCTTCTGAGATTTTCGCGGCCCGATACAAACCCAGCCCGCAATCTTAGTCGAACCCCTGCCGCCGCTGCAATGCCTTCCGTAACGATTCCCACATGTTGCGTCGCCCCTGCATGTGCGTTGTCACTTTATGAACGGCCCCATGCGTTGCCGTGGTGATCGAACTCTCATCGTTTCCACCGGCGTCTCGACGAGCCGATTGCTGCAGGCCCACTTCAACCGCGGCCGCGGGGCGCGTTGCGGAAACGGACACTCCGGCCTACTCTGGGACGGATTATGGCAACGGCTTCCGACCAGACCGGTCCGTCCGAAGTGCCGGCTCGCCTGCCGGCGATTCCGGCGGACATCTATTGCGTGAAGTGCGCGTACAACCTGTTCGGCTGCGTGTCTGACCGGTGCCCGGAGTGCGGGCGGTCGCTGGCGAACCTGCGCAACCCCGAGAGCCGGATTCCCTGGGTCCACCGGCGCCGCATCGGCCGCATGCGCGCGTACTGGCGGACGGTGTGGATGGTGACGTTCAGCGGGCGGGGATTCTATGACGAATACGCGCGACCGTTGCGAATCTCCGATGCACGAAGGTTTCAGTGGGTCACGCTTTCCCTTGTTCTCGCTGCGGTGATCTACGTCGTGGTCGCGCTGTATCATGTGTGCCCGCCACACGTGGAGGTACCGGATTTCTTCGAGATCATGGTGTTTCCCGGGACAGTGCGCGTTCCGACCGGATGGGATCGGGCGTACGCGGAGGTGTGGCCGGTGGGCGTGCTCCTGGCGTGCTTCCTGCTCTTCCTGGCGGCGGCGACGGCGGTGCCAGGCCATCTCTTCCATCCGCGCGGGGTCTCTGTCGAACGGCAGGACAGCGGCGTGGCGCTGAGCCTGTACGCGTGCGGATCGCTGGCATTCCTGCCATTGCTTGTTCCGGTCTTGCTGGTCGCTTCATGGGAAGCAGCGCTGGACGCGCGAAATGTGGCAGGATTGGCCGTAACGTGGGGGGTCGTACTGGTGTTGCCCGTGCTCGCCGCTTGGTTGTGGAACCTGAATCGGCAGGCGCGGCTCACGCTGCCGCAGTTCCGGTATCGCGCTTTAGTCGTCGCCGCGGCGCTGCCGGTGATATGGCTGGTCCTGGCGGGCGCATTTCTCGTCGCGCTGCCTGCGGCGATTCTGTACGTTCTGATCGTCATTTCCAGTTTGATTTGACGTGTGTTCGAGAGGCACGGGCGTGCCGACGGCGGAGGGTCCTGCCGCCCCTGCCGGGGCTTTTTCATTGGAAAGGCCGGTGACCCAGCGATAAATCGCTGGGCTTCTTTCGCACCCCCCTTGGGGGGGCTTTAAGGGTCTGGTGGTCGGGGCAGCGCACATCGCGTCCGCGGCATGCACTCAATTCCGGCGTTTGTAGAACAGAGTGGTCCGCACGGCGGACCCTACGGCGTGCTTCGGTGTGGAGCCCGCCGGGTTCGCGGCGCGCGGGCGGCAATCAGTCGCCGAGGCGGAAGGGGATGTCGCTGCACGTGGCGTCGACGCGTTTGTCCTCGAGAATAAGCCGTTCGCCGTTATTGTCCGTCCCGTCCACACCTACGCTGTAGAGCAAGGCCGGGGTGGTATCAGGGCGGTATCGGATGGTGGCGCCGTCGGGTGCGAACGGGTCGAGAGGCACGACCGGCAGATACCGCGGCACCAGTTCGTCAAGCGAGTCCGGGCGGCGACCGTGGTCGAGCCGGAAAAAATGAATCGCCAGAGCCGTCACACCCATGCGTCGGCGAGCGAGATGCTTGTAGTGCGTCTTAAGGAAGCCTCGGATTGTTGTGGGCGAACTGCCGTAGGGATTGAGGGTGATCGGGTGCGACAACATCCGCAGAAAGGAAGGCGACACGTCTGAAGCGGCGAAGTTTTTTTGGGCGGTCAACCATGAATCGTCCTGCACGGCAAGAGAGGCGGCGGTGCATAGTTGCATCTCGCGGACGGCGTCAAGGACATACACAGGCTTCGTGGTGAACGCCACGATACGATCCCAGATGCTGGAAGGTGGCAGCGTGCCGAAATACGAACCCGGGCCGCCCGGCGACAAGCGATCCAGCGCGAATGCGCGTTCGCCGAAGAGGGTGGCAACGCCCGTCTCTGACTGGCGTTGCTCATCCAGAAGACCTGCCAGCAGCGCCTCCAACTCGGACCGCTTCTTCATCGACTCCGACCATGCGGCGAACCCGGGATCGCCTGCATCGTCAGCCCAAGCGCCCACATCTTCCATGAAATCGAAGGCCAAATCGCGACACGCATATCCTACAAGTGTCGAGATCAGCATCGGATTTGCGGCGACTGCGTCGGAATAGACAATCAGATCATGCGTTGTACGCATGGCTTCTGCGGGGTCGCCAATCCGATAATGGTACTCGGCAGTCACGCGCAGCAGCTTCGCCAGCGCGCGCTGATTCGAACCCAGGGTCCACCAACCTTGGCCTGTAAGGCTTCCGGGATGCTCACTCCACGCGCATTGCGGCCGCGAGCGGGCTTCGCGGACGAGGTTCAAGGCGAGTTGATGGGCCGTGATCAGCTCTGTGGCATCGTCAGGCTTTTCGTTGATGGTTGCGGGGTTCTCGTAGAATTCCTCGATTGAGACCCCTGAAGGGAGCGGCCACAACAGGTTGTTCATCGCCTGCTCGTAGAGAACCGCCGCGTTTTCGGCGTCGGGGATGGCGTCGAACTGGGCGTCGAACTCGTGGGCATAGACGAGCTGGCCGGCGGCGCGGTAGCCGGCGATCTCGGCTTGCAGGCGGCGATTCGCCTCGTAGCCCCACCACCACCGCAAGCCCGCCAGCAGCACAACCAGGGAGCCGGCCAGCTTCAGGCCGCGCCGCGTCCAGCGGTACCGGTCCGGCCGCGGTTCGGGCGGGCAGAACGGCCCCGCATTCATGGGCTGGGTCTCGCTGTCGGCACCGGCCATCGGTCCATTCCCCGGATCACGCCGTTTTGCATACCCCTCCGCCTGTCACTGTACACGGACCGCGCGTCCAGTCCAGGCGCGTGGCCGCCGCGCCGGCGGGCGCGGTACAATCCCCGCAATGAGTCCAGACGAGCATTCCGAACCAGGCCCTTTGCCCGGCCGGCGGCGCCGGCCGCGATACCCGGGCACGCATCCCAGGCAATTCGAGCATCGGTACAAGGAACTGGAGCCCGACAAACACCCGGACATGCACGACCACGTGCGCGCCCAGGGACGCACGCCGGCGGGCACGCACGTCCCGGTGTTGCTCGACGAAGTGATGACGGCGCTCGATCCGCGGCCGGGGAACGTGGTGGTCGATTGCACCCTCGGCTACGGCGGGCACGCGGAGGCGTTTTTGCGCCGCATCACGCCCGCCGGCCGGCTGATCGGGCTGGATCTGGACGGCGAGCAACTCGCCCGGACCGGGCAGCGTTTGGCGGATTCGCTGGGCGAGCCGGTGGCCCTGGTTCTGCCCGGCGACGTGCCGAGCCGCGGACAGCCGCCCCCGACCGTCCGGCTGTACCACCGGCATTTCGGCAGCATCGGCCGGGTGCTCGGCGAGGAGGGAATCAGCGGATTTGACGTTGTGTTTGCCGATCTGGGCATCTCCAGCATGCAGATCGACGACCCCGCCCGCGGCTTCAGCTTCAAGCACGACGGCCCGCTGGACATGCGGATGGACCTGCGTCGCCCGCACACGGCCGCCGACCTGCTGGCCTCGCTGGATGGGCGGACGCTGGCCGCCGCCCTGCGAACGCTGGCGGATGAGCCGGCCGCGGACGCCATCGCCCGCCTGATCGTGGATCGGCGAGGCCGGCGGCCCATCACGCGGACCCGCGAGCTGATGCGGCTGGTCTTCGAGGCCAAGGGAATCTCGATGCGCCAGTGGCGGCAGCGGCCGGAGCGCCGCCCGGGCGACCTGCACCCGGCCGCGCGAACGTTCCAGGCCCTTCGCATCCTGGTGAATGACGAACTCAGCGGGCTGGAGCAGCTTCTTCGCCAGGTGCCGTATTGCCTGCGCCCGGGCGGCCGGTTGGGGATCATCTCCTTCCACAGCGGAGAGGACGATCGCGTGGCCGCCGCCCTGGAGAGCGGTCTTCAGGCGGGCCCGTATGAGACGGTTTGCGATCACGCGATCACGCCAGGCCCGGCCGAAGTGACGTCCAACCTGCGCAGCCGGTCGGCGCGGCTGCGTTGGGGGGTAACAGGCTGTGGGAATAGGCTGTAGGCTGTGGGAATGGGCTTGTGGGCTGTAGACTGTAGGCTGTGGGTGGGGCGGGGCGGCGGTGTGGCGAATTCAACGGAGGAATGGCGTGCGGGATCATACGAAACTCAAGGCTTTCGCGCTGGCGGATGAGTTGGCGCTACTCACATACGAAGAGACGCGGGCGTTTCCGAGCGAGGAACGGATCACGCTTGTGGCGCAGATGCGACGGGCGGCTCTGTCAACGGTCTCCAACATCGTGGAGAGGTGTGCGCGGTCAAAGGAGGCTGGTTATCTGCATTTCCTTGACATGGCCTACGGCTCGTCCCGCGAACTGGAGTATCCGATTTCCTTGGCCCACCGATTGGGATACCTGGACCCGCCGGCAAACGAACGGATGGCCGTGGCGTCCGAATCCACCTGCAAAGTCCTCGGGGCCCTGATCCGCTCCCTCCGCAATACGAGCGACGAATGACGTACCTACAGCCTACAGTCTAAAGCCTACAGCCTCTTCCGATGAACAAACGAGCATACGTGGTATTGGCGGCTTCGGTGATCATGCAGGTCTGCATGGGAGCGACGTACTCGTGGTCCGTCTTCGCGCAATACCTGCACAATACGTGCGATGTGAAGCTGGGCACGGCGCAGGCCCCGTTCAGCATCTTCTTCGTGGTGTTTCCGGCCATGACGATCGTGGCCGGTCGACTGCTCGAGCGGCTGGGACCGACGCGCATGGCGATGCTCGGCGCGCTGGTGTTCGCCGCGGGGTGGTTCTTGGCCGGCCTCGGCGAGATCCACATCGTCTTCTCGATGATCGGGATGGGAGTGCTGGGCGGTCTGGGAGTCGGGCTGGCATACCTGGTTCCCATCGCGGCGGGCATGCGCTGGTTCCCCGGCCGCAAGGGTCTGGTCACCGGCCTGGCGGTGGCGGGCTTCGGCGGCGGGGCCGCCCTCATCTCGCAGGTGAGCGAGGTTTTGATGGGCGGACACGGGTTGACGCCGTTTGCGACCATGCGGTGGCTCGGGCTCGTCTTTGTCCTGATCTGTTTGCCGGCGGCGTCGTTGCTTCGGTATCCCCCGGGCGCGGACGATCACGCCCATCGGACGTCCGCTCCCGCAGGGTTTCTCGGCGAGCGGGCGTTCTGGCTGTTGTATGCAGCCATGTGCTCCGGCCTGGCGGCGGGTTTTACGGTGAATGCGAACCTCGCCCAGCTCAACATGAGTCTCGGTGTGAAGGCCGGGGCGCTGGCGGTTGCCCTGTTCGCGGTGGCGAACTCGGTCGGCCGGATCGCGTGGGGGCTGATGTTCGACATCGTGCCGGCCCGGACCGCCATCCGGGCCAACCTGCTGGGCCAGGCGGCGGTGCTGGCCGTTCATCCGTGGTTGCTGGGGTCCACCGTCGGATTGTCCGCGCTGGCGATGGTAGCGGGGTTCAACTACGGCGGCGTGCTGGTGCTGTACGCGTCGTCGGCGGGCCGGCGATGGGGTGCGCGGCACGTGGGCCGGGTGTACGGATGGCTGTTCTCTTCGAACATGTTTGCGGCGGCGGCGCCGCTGCTGGCGGGCATGGCCTTCGACCGCCTGGGCACGTTCCGGGAATCGCTGTTCGTGCTGGCGGCTCTGCTGGTGGCCGCGGCGGTGTGCGTGCGGTTCGAGGAGAGGCCGGAGGCGGTCACACCGGCTGCCGGCATCCTGCCTGGCGTGGACGTGGTTGAGCCCAATGCGTCCGGCTCCTGACGGGCGGCGCCGCGCTCGGTCCTCTCGGTTCGGTGATGCATCGAAGGACACCAATACCGGGTCTGCGGTCCGGGTTGCGTTGGGCGGCGATTTGTGGACGATGGGGGGTTCCCGGCAGCATGGCGAAGCGGGGAGTCTGGGATCTTGGACTGGAAGGAATACGACTCATGGACAAAGGCAAGAGCATCGAGCTTCTGAATCGGGCGGTGGCGGACGAGTTGCAGGCGGTACACCAGTACATGTACTGGCATTTCCACCTGGATGACCAGGGCTTTGGCCCGCTCTCGGCGTTGCTGAAGCGGATCGCCATCGCGGAGATGGGGCATATCGAGACGCTGGCCGACCGCATCCTGTTCCTCAAGGGCGACGTGGAGATGGTCTCGGCGGGTCCGGTGGAGAAGGTGACCGACGCGGAGGCGATCGTGGCCCGGGCCGGCCAGATGGAGCAGGAGGCCGTCGCGGTCTACAACGACTTCTCGCTGAAGTGCGCCGCGAACGCCGACAACGGCACGAAACAGATTTTCGAGCAACTGGTCAACGACGAGGAAGCGCACTTCGACGAGTTCGACAAGCAGCTCGACAACATCAAGCGCTTCGGCCCGAGCTACCTGGCCCTGCAGTCGTTCAGCGCGTCCCCGTCCGCCGGGGAAGCCGCACAATAGCGATCCCCGGGCGGATCGTCCTCCGCTCGGCTCCGCCCGACCCGGTGGTCACCCCGGCGGCTGCGCGAGCCACGCGCGCAGCCGGCGGTCGAAATCGTCACGCGCCGCTCGCTCCAGCCAGGGGTAATGCCCGCAACGGGCCAGTTCCTCGAACTCGATGTGCGGGATGTGCGGCTTCAGGCCGGCCAGGATCAACCGGCCGGGGTGGGGATCGTCCGCCCCGTGCAGCATGAGCACGGGGCAGCGAATGGATGCGAACGCGGCAGGGTAGACGCCCTCGGCCTGCAGCCGCAGCATGTCGGCCCACGTCTGCTCGGCGGCCCGCGCGTCGCAGGGTTCGGACTCGTCCGGGCAGTCGATCAGGTCGACGGAGTCGCACGTCTGAAGCACCCGGGCGAACTCGCGGAGCCGGGCGTCCGGATCGGGACAATTGCGGGAAAGCTGTTCCAGACGCAGTTGAACCTCGCAGCCCAGACGCTCGTTTCGGGTGGCCTGAAGCTGCCGCCGGGCGGCGGCATCAAACGTGCCGCACCCAATGAGCACCACGGCCCCGGCCATCTCCGGATGCGCCGCCGCAAAGCAGAGCGCGAGCATCGCACCCCACGAATGGCCGACCAGGCTCGGTCGCTCACCCGGCCAGTGCCGCCCGAGCAATTCCTTCAGGTCGGCCACGTGTTGATCGACAGTGAGCGGCACCGTCCCGCTGCCGCGCTGAAACGGCTCCAGCACGCGGAACGCATCCGCCAGCCCCCTTGCTACCGGAGCCATGTATCCCGGCGCCCCCGGCCCGCCGTGGAGGACGGCCACACACGGCCCGGCCGTGCCATACTCGCGAGTGAAGACCGGGGAGGGACTGGTCATGCTACTCAGTCTGCGTTGTCGTTCCCGGGAAGATGGAGCACCACGCGCCCCGCATTCTCCAGGGGTGTGGCAAAGGTCGTTCGCGACGTACTGCCGTCGGGCGCGGTGAGGGTCACCTCGAACCGTTCGCCGAGCGGCAGGTCCAGCGTGACGTCCTTCGCGCCGTCTGCATGAGCCCGCGCGTAGAGCTCGCCTTGCCAATGCACGTCAATCTGCGCGGGAGCGGGCCGGCCGTCGGGACAATCGAGGACGCAGAGCGGCAGCTCGGCCCGGTGCGTGTACTGCTTCGTCACGTCCAGGGCATGGACCCACGTGAGGTTCAGGTCCCACACCAGTGGGAACGATGTGTCCGTCTTGCGGAAGGAGGCTGCGTAGATGCGGTGCATGGGCTGGGAGGCGTCCGACCTGGCGGCCTGCGCCGTAAACCAGGCGTGGTCCAGACCGGCCGGGTCCGGCTCGGCCGCGCCCACATAGTGCCATTGCCCGTCCCAGATTTCGACCCAGCTATGGTTGCCCGACCTGCCCGTCCACTGCGGCGTGCCGACGAAGCGGGCAGGCACGCCGACGGCCCGACAAGCGTCGACCAGCAGAATGGACAGCCCGGTGCATGAGGCGAAACCGGCCTTCATGGATTCGTAGGGGCTCTGGTCGGGCTTGGGTCGGCTCGACGCATGGTACTCGACGCCAAGCAGGCCGAAGATGGCGTTATTGAGCTTCAACGCAGCGTCGGACGGCGTGCGGCAGTCGCGGACGAGCGGGAAGAACCGATCAAGAAAGTCACGCCGCCAGTTGTCCCGGCGTTCATTGATGCTGGCGTACGGCAGCACGTAGTTGAGGAAGATCGCCTCGGGAATGTCGCGGCCCCAGGTGACGCGGTCGCGAGCGGCCAGGGCCAGTCGCGTGTTTTCCAGGAGGTATTCCGCGGTGAGCTGCGTCGCGTCCGGCGGCGGCAGGTTGGCGATCAGGAAGCAGACCGCAGCGCGGTCGGTCTCCGGCGCCTTCCGGATGGCCGCAATGAGCTGGTCCTGATTCGGCCCGGCACCGGCCAGCGTCTGCCGCACGGCGGATCGGTACCCTTCCGGCACAAGCCGCTCCACGTCCGACGGCATGGTTGTGGGCGGCACATCGTCTTGCGGCAGGGCCGCGGTTACGAAGACCGGCGGCTGGTCGGCGGACGTACGTGTAACGGCCGGGGTCTTTGCCCGGAATACGATTCGGTGCGCGTCGCCTTCGGCACGCGGCCCGCGAAGCGGCACCAGCACGAAGGTGTCGGTGACGACGGGCATCAACTCCTCGTTGTGCGTCACGTGGGCGCCAATCACGCGGTGCGGCAGAAGATGGATGATCGGCTTGTCCGGCCACTGGCCGTCGGCTCGGGCGGTGATGGTCAGGGTGTATTCGTCGCCCTGGACGTCCAGCGTCTGTTCCCAGGCCGGCGGGGCGGGCGATCGGCGGGCCTCCCAGGCGGGGTCCCCGTAGAACGCCACCACGTCGCGGTCCCACAGCAGGCCGGTTTCGTCCCTGGATGCCAGGCCGTAGCGATCGCTCCACTGACAGGCGTCCTCCAGATCGTATGACTCGGGCTCATGCTGGGCCAATCGGGGATGGCGGGTCTGGATGGCATGGAGCAGCGCCTGGGAGACGCAGAAGAACGACTCGGCCAGTGTGAAGCGGTCGCGCTGGGCCTCGAAGTAATCCAGGACGCCCCAGCCCATGAAGCCGTAGAACGTCACCGCCGTGTAGCCGAACATCTGCTCGACCCCCGCGGAGTGCATGAGGGCGGTGGCCATGCAATCGCGGCCGGGAATGTGCCCGATGAGGCAGTTGCCCACGGGCAGAAAGACCTTGGGGTTGGGCGAGCGCACGTCAAAGCGGCGATTCTGCGTGTCGAGCCCGAAAAGCCGCCCATTTTCGCAGCGGAGGTGGCCGTCGCGATAGGTGTAGCCAATCTGCCAGTCGTGTTCGGTGGCGTGGCCGCTGGTGAGGAACAGGTCCGGCTTGAACTCGTTGAATGCCTGGACGATGCCCTCGGTGGAGTCTTCCGCGAAAGCCTCGCGAGTGGTGGGTTTGCCCGGCTCTTTCACGAAGCGTTCGCCGGCGACATCTTCGTGGAAGCGAATGCCGGCGTCGAAGGCGTCCAAGTTCAGGGCGCCGGTGCCGCCCAGGGCCGTCCGTACGATCAAGGGTTCGCGGCGTCCGGCGATGCGCAAGGCGTCGGCGGGCTCGTAGCCGGTGAGGATGCCCCAGATCACGTCAGTGTACGGATCGTCGTCCAGCCGGCGGGTCATCCGGTGGATCGCGACCACGAAGTTACGCCCCGCTTCCTCGGGCCGGGCGACGAAGCAGGCGTACCGGGGCATTCGTTCGGCCAAGGCGCTGCGGGCGGCGGTGACATCGCCGTCCCAGACGATCACGGCCGCGTCGTATTTCGCTCGCAGCGCGTCCACGGCCTCACGCCACGCGGGTTCGTTCCACGTCGCCCGGCTGACCACAACGGCATAGCTCCCCGTCACGTCCGCAGGGCGGCTGGTCGGCGATGCTACGGCCGGGAGCGCAAGCGAGAAGAGGAAGGCGCCGGCCACCATCCGAAGAAACCCGGCCAACTGCAACGACGGTTGTCTGAGGGTGGAGGGGCGTCGAGGGTTCCGGGCGACCGGTGCGTATGGTGGGCGGGGCATGGTGCATCCTCTCTGGGAAGGCTCGTTACCTGCGTCCGCGTGCCCCGTTCTGATCGTTGCCGATTTTGCGGCCGGATGCAAGGAGGCCCATTGTGACGTGTGGCAGAGTGCCGCCCGGCGGTGGCGAAGTGCCGGGCGGGAACACCCGGCCCTCTGCGGCGGACCGCAGGCGGATGGCGGAAGGAAGGGGCGGCAGGGCGTTGGCGGATGGCCGGCGAACGGATACGATTCAGCCGCAATCCGGCAGTTCTGTTGCGATGGGAAGCGTCGGCGGTGCGATGTGCACGGGGATTCGGCCATGGGCACACAGGCAGTCAACTGCAACAATTGCGGCGCCCCGCTGGAAGTGGGCGAGGCCACGAAGTACGCCACGTGCGGCTTCTGCGGGTCGCAACTGGAAATCCGCCGATCCGGCGGCGCCTTGTATTCCGACGTGCTGCAGACGGTCAGCCATCGAACTGCGGCGATCGCAGAGGACCTCGAGACCATCCGTCTGCAGAATGAACTGGAACGTCTGGACCGGGAGTGGATGCTCGAACGCGACACGTACACGGTGCGGGACGGCCAGGGCGGAAGTCATCGACCCGGCGTCGCAGGCGGGGTTGCGGTGTTGGTGTTCGGCGCGATCTTCGGCCTTTTCTGGATTGGGGTCACGATGGCGGCGGGCGTACCCTGCGTCGCGTTGTTTGGGCTCGTCGCGATCGGAGTCGCAGTTGCCGCGGGCATATCCATCTTGAGCAAAGCCGGCGCCTGCGAACGCGCGGAGGCCGCGTACCGGTCACGTCGCCATTCCATCCTGCGCGAGTTGCAGGCTCGCCAACGCGGGAGGTGATCAGTGCAATCCAGCGGGCGACCCCGCAGGGGGTCGCGGATCGCAGACGTCAAATCTGCCTCCGCGGGCCAGTCTTCTGACCCCGGAGGGATCACGGAGCGCAGAGGTCGGATATGTCTGTGCGGGCCGACTTTCTGACCCCGGAGGGGTCATGGATCGTAGCCACCGGTGAAGTCCCGATGACAATCGGGACGGAACCGGTGGGACGGGAAGCGCCCTCTCCCTTTCTTCCGCCCTGAAGGGGCGGAGCATGAGCGGCGAACGCAGCCTTCCTCTGCCCCTCCGGGGCAGGTAGGGATTTACGCAGTCCACGGGTTCCGTTGCGCGAGGCTGCGCCTCGCTCCGCTTCACCCGTGGCAACAGTCCGCCGCCCCCTCTCGGGGGCGGAGATGAGACCTTGCGACCTCGCAAGGAAGCGGAGGACGACTGATGCCCGGCACCTACTCGCAGATTCTCTTCCATGTCGTTTTCTCGACCAAGGGTCGCGCCGCGATGATCAAACCTTCGATCGAGCACCGCCTCCACGAGTACATTGGAGGAATCATCCGCGCGGAACGAGGTGTTCCCCTCGCCATCGGCGGCATGTCGGACCACATTCACGCTCTCCTGCGTTGGCGAACAGACAGCGCGGTCTCGGACTTGGTTCGCACGGTCAAGGCGCGATCGTCGTTGTGAGTCCACCAGACGTTTCCCGCATTCCAGGCGTTTGCGTGGCAGGAGGGTTATTCGATCTTCTCCGTCAGCAAGTCTGCTGAGGCCGATGTGACGGCGTACATTCAGAACCAAGTGGAGCATCACAAGAAGCGTGACTATGCCGGTGAACTCCTCGCGTTTCTTCGCGCACACGGCGTGGAATTCAACGGGCAATACGTCTTCGATTGAATCTCTCCGATCCCGGTCAGTGCAGTGACGCAGTTCCGCGCCCCGGCAGATCAATCTTCTGACCCCGGAGGGGTCATGGATCGTAGCCACCGGTAGAGTCCCGATGACAATCGGGACGGAACCGGTGGGACGGGAAGCGCCCTCTCCCTTTCTTCCGCCCTGAAGGGGCGGAGCATGAGCGGCGAACGAGACCTTCCTCTGCCCCTCCGGGGCAGGTAGGGTCTTGCGACAGACCACGGTCCACGGGTTTCGTTGCGCGAGGCTGCGCCTCGCTCCGCTTCACCCGTGGCAACAGTCCGCCGCCCCCTCTCGGGGGCGGAGATGAGGCCTTCTGACCCCGGAAGGGTCATGGATCGTAGCCACCGGTGAAGTCCCGATGACAATCGGGACGGAACCGGTGGGACGGGAAGCGCCCTCTCCTTTCTTTTCCGCCCTGAAGGGGCGGGGGATGAGCGGCGAACGCAGCCTTCCTCTGCCCCTCCGGGGCAGGTAGGGATTTACGACGGACCGCAGTCCACGGGTTCCGTTGCGCGAGGCTGCGCCTCGCTCCGCTTCACCCGTGGCAACAGTCCGCCGCCCCCTCTCGGGGGCGGAGATGCAACCTTGCGACCCCGCAAGGGGTCGCGGATCGCGTCCGCCGCCCCTTGTCGGGGGCGAGATCGCAGTGCGAGTTGATTCGCCAATCATGTTGCGGAGTCGGGTTTCGGTGCCTCCGGCGGTGGCACCGCATCCGCCAGCGTCACGTGGCCGAGCGCGGCGCGGGCCTGGTTCCACGCGCCCGTGGCGGCCGCGTCGAGCGGAACCGCGGGCTCATCGCTTCCCCGTGCGTCCAGGCCGAGCACCTGTGTGAGTGTCGTGCGGTCGGCCGGGCGCACGGGGCTGTAGGCGTCGGCCCGGCCCTTGGACTTCACGCGGCAGAGTACGTCGCGGGCGACCAGCCGATTGAGCAGCCGCTGCGTACGCTCCTTGCTGAGACCCAACGCGGCCGCCGCCGTCTCGACGTCGACCGGACCGCGGCCGTTCTCGTACGGGCCGGCGACGGCCACGGCGGCGGCCAGCAGGTCGGCCGGTCGGATGGGCCGCTGCCGCCGCCGATCCTCCATCGTTCGCATGACGCCAAGGTTGGAGGCGGTGTGGGCGAGCTGCGCACCGAACAGGAAAATCCACCACGACAGGTTCAGCCAGATCAAGAAGAGCGGCAGCAGGCCCAGCGCGCCGTACAGATTCCCCGTGCGAACGAACCGGGTGAGGTACACGCCGAAACCCCACTTGGCGAGCAGCCAGAAGGGAACGGCAATCACGGCGCCGGCCAGGGCCGCCCGGTATGGAACATGCGTGGTCGGAAGCAGCGCGTAGACGGCCGCCACCACCAGGATGCCGGCCAGAATCGGTCCGGTCCAGCCCGCCACCGCCAGGAGCCAGGCGAGGACCGATTGCTTCTCCAGCATGAGGGTCACCTGCCGGCCAGCATACGTGGCGGTCACGGACACCACAGGGACGAGCGTCAGCAGGGCCCAGTAGAGCAGCAGCCGGCGGCCCAGCGGACGGGATCGCGGGGCCTCGAAGATGCGATTCAGCGAGCGCTCCACCGTGGTGATCAGCGTGAGGGCAGTCCAGATCAGCAGCACGGCGCCAACCGGGCCGATCCGGCGCACGGAGAGCTTCGACTCAACGTTGGCCGCGAGCCGTTCGATCTCGTCGGCCACGTTGAGGATCTTGGGCTCCTGCCCGGGCGGCGCCTCCGGATCGGCCTGTTCGGTGATGTTGATCTGGGCGACGCCCGTGCTTTCGAACAGGCGGCGCATGCTCTGGCGGCTGTCCTCCAGCACGCCCATGGATTTGAGGACCAGCATCGCCAGGACGAGCACGGGGATCATGGCGAAGAGGGTGCGGAAGGAAAGGGCGGCGCTCATGGCCCCGACGTTGTTCTGCCAGAGGCGTCGCGCGCAAAACCGCCACAGCGTAATCTGGAAGCGCAAAAACCGGGCCCAGCGACCCAGCTCATCGCCAGGCGCGGAGCGAACACGCTCGATGTACTGCTGGACGCGACCGGCCGCGGAACGGCTCATCCGGGCTCTCGCTGTCCGTCGTCGCGCGGGGCGGCGACGGCGTGACTACTTGTCCTTTTTGTCCTTGTCGCCTCCGAGCAGGCCGCCCAGTCCTTCGGTGACCTTCTTGCCGGCCTCCTCGGCCCCTTTCTGGAGCTCCTCGCCTGTCTTGGCGAGGTCTTCGGCCGCCTTCGTGCCGGCCTCGCCGAGTTTCCTGGCGGCGTCGTCCACCTGGGCCTTCACATCGCCCACGACCATCTGGGCCGTCTTGCCGAGGTCCTCCAGTTGCGCGAGCCCCTGGGTCAGGTCGGCGGTCAGGTCGGCCGGCAGAATGTCGCCGGCCTTCTGCACGACCGATTGCAGAATGGCCTTGAGGATGATGTTCGTCAGTTCCGCCAGGATGACGCCCTTGTCCGAGTCGGACCCGACGTTCTGCAGATCAATGCGGTCGATGGTCACGGGAAGCCGGGTGAGCGAGCCGCCGATGGGCAGCATTTCCACATCCACACGGATGTCGCGGATGGCGATCTTTTCGAACACAAAGCCCTTGCCGCCCGGCTCATCCGCGGCCGGCTTCTCCTTCTCGGATTCAAACTTTTTGAGGTTATCGAGAATCGCCTGGTAGTTGGCCTTGCCCCCGCGTTTCTCCAGACTCATCCGGATGCCGCTCAGGGACAGCTCCGGCACCTGCACCTTGTCGGAGGTCAGGCTGCCAAGGGAGACGGCCACTTTGCCCTCGCCAAGCTGCAAGAAGTGCGGCGATTCGTAGCCGCTGGGGTTGGCCACGTCCAAGCCGGCCATGCCCACGCTGCCGGAAAGAATGCCAACGTTCATGCTGTCGAGGCGGGTGTTCACGCCGAGCGCGTACGTGGCGCCTTGCTCCACACCGACCTTCGCAAGATGGTCGATCCAGTAGAACACTCCCACAACGACGACCAACACCAGCACGACGGCCACCCCGATGAGAGTCTTGAGCTTCTTCTTCACGATACGTCTCCTTGTGATGACTTGCCGGCCCGCCGCCCCCCGCGCCAGGCCTTCTCGGACGGTTCCCCACGTGGTGCATTATCACCCTGAAGCAGCCGTGGCACAAGCACGGGGCGCCGGGGCCGTGGAGAGTGCGTTTGGCCGCAGTGCCACGCGGAGCGGGGCGATGAGCGGTTTGGGGTCCTTACTTGTTCGCCGCGAGGAGCTTGATCAGGCTCACAATGCCGCGAACCGCCAGGCTCGCCAGCAGCAGGAACGACAGGGCGCCGACCGAGGCGCTCAGCACGCCCCATCCGCTGTGAATGACGTCGCCCGTGGCCGGCAGAATCAGTCCGCACACCCAGGAGCCAAGACCCAACAGCAGAATGGCGCCCAGCGAGCCTCGCATGGTGCCGGGGAACGGTGCCATCCGGACGGTCAGGCAGATGATGAGGTAGATGAACAGCCACGACTGCCAGCGGTTGGAGTCGGCGTTCAACGCCGCATTGAGGGCGTTCTCGGCCAGGGTGATCTGGTCGCGAAGGAGGTACCAGACGCCGGTCAGCGTCCGGGGCAGCGCCTCGGCCGCCGGCTGTTGTGTCAGGTCGTTCATCATTCCGGTGCCCAGGTAGCGCGCGACAAAGAAGATGGCCACCGCACAGGCCAGCAGGGGCAGCAGGCCGATGATGACCGGCCCGACCACGGGAATGCGGGGTTTGGCGTCCTTGGTGGTTTCAGGCTCGCCCGACTCGTCGTCCTTGTAGAGCGTCGTGTTGCTGACAGTGGCCCCGGTGACCAGCAGCCCCAGCACGTGCCCGAGCTGGGCGACCAGGGTGCCGGGCAGCAGGATGGAATTCACGGTTCGGGGCTTGATCATCCCGCTCCAGAGCTGATGCACGCCCCAGGCCAGGAACACGATGACCAGCAGCCAGAACGTCATGGCGACGTAAAGCATTGTCAAGTCCTCACTTGCCGCGAGCGGCCCAATGCGGTCTCGTTCGGCTCTGCAGCGCACGCCTGGCCCCCCACGCGAGCCTGGGCGGTCGCGGACAGAACCTCGCCTTTCGGATTATCGGTCCGGCGGCTGAAAGTTGTTCACGGGCCGGCCGGCCGCTCGCCGCCGATGAGCATTTTGCGGCCGTAGAAGGCCTCGGCGAAACCGGTGGCCAGGCCCGCTTCCATGGCGCGGAGCTGCAGAACGGCGCGAAACGTCTCTTCAGAGAACCAGCGTTTGGCGCGCTGCGAGGGGAAGCAGGTGATCAGGGCGTCGAGCTTGCGGCGGCAGACGGCCTCGTCCAGGGGCACGAACACGTTGGGCTGCCCGAAGTCGCCGTCGTACTTGGGGACCTCGTACTCCAGGATCAGGTGCCCGCGGAACGTGTTCCAGGTCAGGTCGCAGAGCAGGCGATGGTCCTGGTGCCGATCGTGGAGGTAGTGCGTGAAGATCACGTCCGGGGTGAACTCCGTCTTGAGGCGCTCGAAGTACTCCTTGACCTCGGTTCCCTGGAAGGGCATGAACCCGTCGCGAAACGTCAGAATGTCGACGGTCTTTCTCCGCGCCCGCTGCAGGAACAGATCGGCGCCGGCGGCGCATTCACGCCGGCGATCCGGATTCGCGCTGAACACCACCCAGCGGCAGGACACGTTCTCGCACTGATCCAGCCATTTCAGCAGCGTGCCGCCGCAGCCGATCTCGATGTCGTCGCCGTGGGCACCGAGACACAGGATATTCAGCTCACTCCTGCCCGATCTGCCGAGGTCCAGTGTCAGCATGTCATTTCACCGTGCTGCAAGCGGGGCTACCGCGATCCTACTGTCTCCGTTTCCAGACTTCCCAGGCCGCCTCGCCCCGCGCGTACATCTCGTCGAGCTGCTGCTTGTCCTTAAACGTGTCCATGCAGGCCCAGAACCCCTCGTGCTTGTAGGCCATCAGCCGGCCCTGGGCGATCAGCCGCTGGAACGGCTGGATGACCAGCTCATCTCCCTTCTCCATGTGGTCAAAAATCTCGGACGAAAGCACGAAGTACCCGCCGTTGATCCACATGTCGGAGTGCTCCACGTCGACGATGCTGCAAACGCGGCCGTCGCCCTCCGTCTTGACCACGTGGAAGCTCTGCGTGGGCCGGACGGCCATGAACAGGCCGATCGGGCGATGCGCGTGGAAGAACTCGATCAGCTTCGGCAGCGGCAGGTCCGTGACGTTGTCGGCGTAGTTCGCGAGAAAGGCCTCTTCGCCCTCCAGGTACGACCGGACCGCCATGAGTCGCTGGCCGATGTTCGCCTGCGTGCCGGTATCGACGAACGTGATCCGCCAGTCGCTGATGTCGCTGTTGGCCAGATCCACCTGACGCCCGCCCTGGCTGAGGGTGAAGTCGTTGGAAAGGCACTCGTCGTAGTTCAGGAAGTACTGTTTGATGGCATCCGCCCGGTAGCCCAGGCACAAAATGAAATCCTTGTGGCCGAAGTGGGCGTAGTATTTCATCACGTGCCAGAGGATGGGCCGGTATCCCACAGGCACCATGGGCTTGGGGATGGCCTCGGAGTAGTCCCGCAACCGGGTCCCGAATCCGCCGCAGAACAGCACCACCTTCATGACATCCGTCTCCAACTGACCCGCTGCCGACGGTCCTTTGTACCCGACGGCGGCCGTTTCAGGAATAGACCGCCGCCTTGGGGATGGGCACCACGAACTTTCCTCCCCACTCGCGGATGTAGGCCAACTGGTTCATGATCTCCTCACGAAGGTTCCACGGCAGAATCAGCACGTAGTCCGGCCGGGTCTCGGCAATGCGGTCCGGGTGATGGATCGGCACGTGGGTCCCCGGCAGGAACCGGCCCTGTTTGTACGGGTTGCGGTCCACCGTGTACTCGAGAAAGTCCGTTCGGATGCCGCAGTAGTTCAGCAGCGTGTTTCCCTTGCCGGGCGCCCCGTACCCGGCGATGCGGCGGCCGTCGCGCCGGGCCCGGATGAGGAAATCGAGCAGCTTGCGCTTGGTCTCCCTGGCCTGCTCCGAGAACGTGCTGTAGTAGTCCAGGCGATGGACGCCCCGGGTCATTTCGTCGTCCCGGACGGCCTGGAGACGGTCGCTCGCGTCATGGACCGGGCAGGCTTCGTGGCAGGCATAGATGCGCAGCGATCCGCCGTGCGTCGGCAGCTCTTCCACGTCCAACAGCCGCAATCCGTGCCGGGCGAAAATCGTCTCCGTCGTGATCAGAGAGAAGTACGAGAAGTGCTCGTGATAGATGGTGTCAAGCTGGTTGCCTTCCACCAGCCGCACCAGATGGGGGAACTCCATCGTGACCACGCCGTTCGGCTTGAGCACCACGGGCATGCCGCCCACGAAATCGTTAAGGTCCGGCACCTGCGCCAGGACGTTGTTCCCGATAATCAGGTCGGCCTGCACGCCTTCCGCCGCCAGGGCCTCGGCGGTGTTCCGGCCGAAGAAGGCCACCCGGGTCGGCACGCCCTTCTTCACCGCCGCCTCCGCCACGTTCACGGCCGGCTCGATGCCCAGGGCGGGTATGCCCTTGGCCACGAAGTACTGAAGCAGGTACCCGTCATTGCTGGCCAGCTCGATGACCCGACTGGCCGCGTCCAAGGCAAGCCGCTCCGTGATCCTGTCGACGTACCGGCCAGCGTGTCGAAGCCAACTGTCCGAATAGGACGAGAAATAGGCGTACTCGGTGAAGATATCCGCGGGCTTCACGTACTCCTCGAGCTGCACCAGGAAACAGCGTTCGCAGACCCGCACGTGGAGGGGGTAGAACGGCTCCATCTGGTTGAGCTGCTCGGCCGTCCGGAAGCTCTCACACAGCGGCGACATCCCCAGGTCCACGAACGTGTGGTGCAGGGGAGTGTCACAAAAGCGGCATCGCGCCTGAGCCGGCGGGGCGACTTGAGCTTCGACGTCCATCCGTTGATCGGTGTTCAATCCGGTCCCTCCGTCCGCTCCGTCCTCACGCGCACCACAATTCGGCCTCCACGTCGAGGTCTCGCAGCCGGGCGCGGATTTCGTCCTGGTAGATTTCGTTCATGACCACGACCACCGTGGGCCGGTAGTTACGCAGAAATGCGGGGGCCACGATCTGCTGGGCCGTGCCGGCCAGATACGTGCCGTGCTTGCGGGGGTTGATGTCCACCACATACGGGATCTGGGGCCCAATCCGCAACGCGTTGAACAGCCCGATTGTGCGGGCCCCGGCGCCCCAGGCCACGGCCCGGGCCCCGGTTCGCTCGAGGGTCTCCAGTCGTTTCTCCCACCGGCTCCGACAGTCGTCGAACCGTTGGGCGAACGACGCGACGGACGCGGTCAGGCCGTGGAGGTCGGGAGCTTGCGCCCCGCCGGCCCTGGACCAGGCCGCGGGCCGGGCCTCCACCTCCAGGAACTGGCCGCCGAAGCATTCTTGCAGGTGCAGGACCTCAAATCCGCAGGCCTGGAAGATGGCGGCGAGCGATTCGGCGCTGAAGTACAGGCAGTGTTCATAGATGATGGACCAGACGTGCAGATCGCGCAAGATGATGCGGGCGTTCGGCACGTCGAAGTACACGATGGTCTGCGTGCGGTCTCCCACGCCGGCGCGCAGGTCGGCCAGAAACGTGCGCGGGGTCGGCACGTGCTCGAACACCTGGCGACAGCAGATCAGGTCCGGGGCGTAGCGGGCGTAGGCGGGGGAATAGTAGTCACGAATGAACTGAACGCGTCCCGCCGGGTCACCTTCCGCTTCGCATGTAGGGTCAAAGCCGAACCCGCGGTTGTCACCCGCCTCGCACAGCAGCCGCAGGAAGTCGCCCTTGCCGCAGCCGATTTCGATGACCGTCTTGCCTCGCAGCGAGTACCGGTCGATCAGCCGTTCGACCGTGTCGCGGGCGAACTGCCGGTATCGCGGCGAGAAGAAAAGCGAGTTGTCGTACTGGCCCGCGTATTCCAGCCGGGCCGGGTCGAAGGCCCGGTTGAAGATCAGCCCGCAGCCGCGACAGAACGCCAGATCGATGTCCCCGCGCGGGCATTGGCGGGCGGCCTCGGCGGTGGGCCACTGGACGCCCACGTGCACCGGGGCGTCGGGCAGGCGGAAGAAGGGC
>Ga0334890_1002289_pt1 | contig 22498 bp, 22 predicted proteins | sample GraSluR1_MG_3_FD_207220 | JGI IMG/M metagenome (GOLD analysis project Ga0334890, IMG submission 207220) | Sludge microbial communities from methane-producing bioreactor in Wageningen University, Netherlands - Granular Sludge_31_08-R1 | ecosystem: Engineered > Bioreactor > Anaerobic >... | reverse complement strand
TCTTTTCTATTCCAATATCTCAACAACCGCCTTCTTGCCAGTTTTAACACAAGCTGCTTTCACTATAGTCCGAATCGAGCGAGCGATTCTTCCTTGTTTCCCTATGACTTTCCCCATATCTTCGGGGGCAACTCGCACTTCATAAATCACCGATTGTTCACCTTGGACCTCGGAGACTTTAACTTGTTCTGGATTGTCAACTAAAGACTTGACCATGTATTCTACGAGATCCTTCACTCTATACCCGGCCTTTCCGTCTGTTTTAACAAAGTCTTAACCTTGTCAGACATTGTTGCTCCATTGTTAAGCCAGTACTGAATCCGGTCGAAATTGATTGACCAAAGTGGCGGGTTGACTATCGGTGAATAGTTCCCCAATATTTCAATTGGTTTTCCATCTCGTGCTTTTTGTGAATCGATCGCAACTATCCGGTAATAGGGAGCATGCTTACGCCCAATCTTGGTGAGTCTTAATTTCACTGCCATCGTTATTCTCCTTTCTTTTTATATCAAATATTTTCTACTGGATGAAATCGAAATGAGATGATTAAGTTATTTATGCGTTCCACCCGAACCATCCTTTTCTTTTGGAAAAGGGATTTTTCCCCGTACGGTTCATCTGTTTCCAAAGTTTACGAAAATCTTCAAACTGTTTTAATAAACGGTTAACGTCTTGAATGGTTGTTCCGCTTCCTTGAGCTACTCTTCGCCGCCGGCTGGAATTAATAAGGGATGGATTGATTCTTTCGGCTGGTGTCATTGACTGAATAATAGCCTGAACTCGCTTAATATTTTTCTCTCCATCAATCTGAGAAATTCCACCTCGCAGATTACCAGGTAACATTCCAACAATTTCATCAAAGGAGCCAATTTCTTTTACTCTTTTTAATTCTTCCATAAAATCATTTAAATCCAGTTCTTTCTTTCCGAACTTCTTTTCTATTTTCTCCTTTTCTTCTTCGTCAATCGACCTTTCTATCTTTTCAATGAGGGTAAGAGTATCACCCATCCCCATGATACGACTTGCCATTCTGTCGGGATGAAAAACTTCCAGCTGATCAACTTTTTCGCCCACTCCAGCAAATTTAACCGGCCATCCAGTTTGAGCAACTATGGACAATACGGCTCCACCCCGGGCATCGGTATCGACCTTTGCTAAAATGAGCCCGGTAGGATTGACCCATTCTTTAAAAGATTGAGCAACCTTAACCGCTTCCTGACCGGTAGTCGCATCTAAAACCAGTAAAATTTCTTTCAACGGTATTGTATCAACAACCTCTTTGAGTTCGGCTAAAAGCTCTTCTTCGACATGAAGCCTCCCGGCAGTGTCAATAAAGATCACGTCATAACTTTTTTCCCGTGAATGACGAATAGCATTTTGAATCATTTGTAATGGAGTCAAGGCTTTGGAATCGTCATAAAAATCAATCCCCGAATTGTGACACAGAATCGCTAACTGCTCTTTAGCAGCGGGACGGCGAGTATCAGTTGAAATTGCCAAAGGAAAAAGTCCTTGATTTTTTAAACGAACCGCCAATTTCCCAAGAGTGGTTGTCTTTCCCGATCCTTGGAGTCCAACTAACATAATGAGAACCGGTGTCGCACCACCAGTCTCTAAGGAACTGACATTACCACCTAATACCTTTCGGATTTCATCCCATAAAATCTTAATGACCATTTCCCCTGGTGTAACACTCTCTAATACTTCTCTTCCCACGGCTCGTTCTTTCACTCGAGCGATGAGGTCTTTAACCACTCGGTAATGGACATCGGATTCTAAGAGAACCATTCGTAATTCTTTTAATATTGAATCAACATCTTGTTCGCTCAGTTTTCCTTTGCTTCTTAACTTTTTAAATATTCCAGAAAATTTATTAATTAATTGTTCAAACATGCATTGACTCCAAAACTGGATTTATTTAATTTTGAAAGACAAATAAGATAATAATCGTCACTGCTCCGACTGTCAAGAAACTTCTTCGTCATAAACTATTGCTTTTACAAATTGATCAGAATCAAAAGGTTGAAGATCTTCGATTTTTTCACCTATTCCTAAAAATTTAATCGACAATTCTAATTCTTTTTTTATACGGAAAACGATACCTCCTTTAGCCTGACTATCCCACTTCGAAAGAATAACTCCATTCAGGGGGATAGCCTTACCAATCGATTCGGCTTGAAGAAAGGCATTTTGGCCGGCCATGGCATCAATAACTAGTAAATTTTCAATATTTTCAGGAGAGAAATTCTTTTGGACAATTTTTCCCATTTTTTCTAATTCTGCCAAAAGATTCTTGTTGACATGCGACCGACCAGCCGTATCAATTATCACAAAACCTCGGTTCTTTTTTCGTGCTGCTTCTATTCCATCAAATATAATCGATCCTGGGTCGGCTCCAGGAGAACCTTTAAAAAAGAAACAACCAGCCCTTTCCGCCCAGATTTCCAATTGATCAACTGCCGCAGCACGAAAAGTATCAGCTGCAACCAAGGCGACTTCTTCACCCTGCAGCGAATAGTATCGCGCCAATTTGCCAGCCAAGGTTGTTTTTCCTACACCGTTAATCCCTGCTAATAGAATTGCTTTCATTGCCCCACTTTGAGCTGATAAAAATAGGCTTGAATCATTTCCATCCAAAATGCTTCCCAATTTCCCATAAAGCCAATCCTGCCAGTTCCCATTTTCTGCCTTTTGTTTTTTTATTTCCTGAAATTCTTCGACCAGCTCCATGGCTAAATTTGGTCCTAAATCGGCTTGCACCAACATTTCTTCCAGGGCTTCCCAATCTTCGTCTTGGAGGGAATCGGCTGACCATAAACGGGAAAATTGCTGTTTTACGCCTTCTTTAATTTTTTCAACACCTTTGAACCACTTATGAAAAAAACCTTTCCTTTCTTCCATGTGATACCTCTCCATTTAGTAAAGATAGCGATTGGTGATAGGTTTAAATTTAAATCATGGTTGGTTAATTTTGAGAAGATAAAAGTGATAAATTTTTCCCTGAAAGAGTAACTACCCTTGAAATCCCCGGTTCATCCATAGTCACTCCAATGATCCGGTCAGACGCTTCCATGATTTCTTCTTGATGGGTTACAATAATGATTTGGCACTCATGAGAAAACTCTTTCATAAGGTCCGCTAACCGGACACTGTTGAAATGGTCAAGGGTCGCATCTACTTCATCAAAAAAACAAAAACGATAACCTCCGGATTTAAATAGAGCGAAAAATAGACAAAGGGCAGTAAGGGCTTTTTCTCCGCTGGACAAAAGCGACAACCTTTGTTTCTTTTTTCCCGGTATTTGGATAACTATTTCCAAATTTTGTTCTTCAATTTCGATCTTTGCTCTGCCACCGTTAAAAACTCGTTGAAAATTTTTCTGAAAGTGGAAATTGACCTCTAATAAAAACTCATTAAACAATTCTTGACACAAGAGTTCGCACTCTATTCGATTCTTTTCAAATCGAGCCATGGCATCCTGAAAAAAAGTCAATTTTTCCTTTAAGTAATTTTGACGTTCTTTTAGATCACGAAGTTGTGAAATAGAACCTCTTCGTATTTCCCAAGTTTTCAAACGGTTCTCTTTTTCGGTTATCATCTGCTCTAAATGATGAATATCAGTAAAAGAGGGCAAAGGGAGATCGTCGGTCTGCCATTCTTGGTATTCATCTAAGCGAGTGGTATATTCTTGAATTTCAAAATCCCATTTTTCTTTTTGTAAATACAGCTTTTCCCTTTTGTAAGAAAGCGAATCTTGCCGATCCTTCCGCTTCTCTCTTTGCAGTTCAATATCGTTACACCTTTCTCGAATCTCATCCACTGCCGCAAAGGATACTTTTTTTCTATTCAGTTCAAATTGATGTTCTTCATTCAATTTCTTTATTTTAAAAATAATCTCCTTCCAGATATCCAGGGATTGATTGCGGCTGTTCTCAATATTTTGAAGAGAAAAAACCGATTTCTCAATGAGCATCTCGATGGTGGTGAGTTCTCCCTGTAACTTATCTTCGGTTGATCGGAGCTTTTCCCTCTCAAATCGTTGGTTGTGAATTTCTCTTAATTCATCTTCCAATTGATTGACTTCGTTATCTATGTCTTCTTTTTCCCATCCTAACCGATCCAGTTTCTCGCCAAGGATTTCTTTTTCGCTCAAGAAAGATTTCTTTTTTAAATTAATGAGTTCAATTTTTTCAATTTTCTTCTTTTTTTCCTTTTGCAAGTCGTCATATCGAAGCTGTAAAACTTGCAACTCTCCTTTTATTTTGGTTAACTCTTTTTCCAGTTGATTTTCTTTGACAAGATAACCTGAAATATCTTTTTCTCCTTCTTGTATTCTTTTTTGAAGGGCGGCTCCCTTTTTTTGCCAACTTCGATAAAAGCGAACTCCACTCTGATTGGTTATAAGTTTCCTTGGAAATATCAACACTCCATCTCTACGATAAACAATATTTCCATCGGAGCTGATCATATTTACCTGTGGAACTTCCCGGTTTTTCAATGCATCGATGATTTGTTTCTTGGTGAAAATTTTCCAATAATTCGATGGTGGCAAAATATCCAAATAGACAAAACCCTGACCAGTCTTTGGTGAAGAGTCGTTCAAATTCAGATTCCCTTCAGTTCTTAGAATAGCAGTATAATCTTTAAAAAGCCAATTGAATGCATAAACTACTTTCCCCGGCCAACCCTTTTGAATGAGATTTTGGGACAGGTCGGCTATTCTTTGGTCGATTTTTTCCTCTGGTTCATATTCACGGAGACCATTTCGAATTTTAACCAACAAGGCTTTCTTCCTGTCTAGCTTCTCTTTGAGCTGCTCTCTCTTTTTGATAAATTTTCGGCTTTCTTCCTGAAGGGTTGACAGCTGTATTTGTAAACTCTCGATTTGCTGAACTAGCTCGGTTGATGAAAAATCGAGAGAACTTTGTTCCCGATCGATAGATGCTAATTCTTCAGTAAGATATTCAATTGAAGTTTCAAGTCGAGACCATTCCTGTTTGAGTTGGTTAATTTGTTCATTATAAGAATCCTTACGAATTCTAAATTCTGAAACTTTTTTCTGGAATTCTTTTTCTTTTTCTTCTAACTCATCTAAGGTCTCGTGATATAAAGGATTATTGCGGAGATCTTCAACATTCTTCCGTAGAAGGGCTAATTTTGGTTCTAACTCATTTAAGGCTTCTCGATTTAATAACTTATTTTTTTCTCTTTGTCGTGCTTCAGTGAGATGAAAATAAATCTGTTGTTCAAGGGAGCGTAGTTCTTCTCGAAGGCTTTCTAATCGCTCCAGGATCTGTGATTTTAGTTTTTCCTTTTCTTGAAGTAATTCCTGTTGTTTATTGAATAAAAGATCCAGGCCTACTCCTTCTTCCCCCAAATGTTTTAACTCTTTTTCAACTTCTTCTTTTTCACTCTCTAATCCTTTTATCTTTTTTAACCGCTGCTGAATAAGGAGATTAAAATATTCTTTACGAAGTGCAATAAACAACTTTTCCTCAGAAAGATATTTTTCTTCCTGCCGAGCATGTTCGGAAACTTTTTCAATCTGAAGATTGAGTTCATTCTCCCGTTCTTTTAAGCGGGATACCTTCTCACCAATTCGCGTTAAAGAAGATTTAACCGATGCGAGTTTTTCTTTGACAGCATAAGTACCGCTGGCCATTTCAAAGAGGGAAAATTTATCACTGGGACGGAATTCAAACAAACTCTGAAGTTTGGTGTTATCAACCACTGCTACACCAATGCTATCAACCAAAAAACCCAACTTCCGCAGTTCTTCTTTTAAATCTTTTAAACGAAGGCGATTTTGATTTAAAAAATACTCTGATTCTCCCGATGCAAAGATTCGCCTTCCAATAGAATAGGGAGGCTCTTCGCTGTCTGACCATTGGGTTTCAATAAAAGCCATTCCTAGCGGTTTTGCTCCGGCTGCTCCGTGAAAGATAACCTCTTTCCCCTGGGAAACTCGAATTTCTCGAAAATTATCTCCCAACACCCAACGGAGAGCATCAATGACATTACTTTTTCCTGAACCATTTGGGCCAACAATGACGTTTAAACCGGGATGAAACTCAATCGTAATCGGATGGGCAAATGATTTAAAACCCTGAACATTTAAATGAGTTAAAAACATGGATTATCACGAAAGCCATATTTCTCTTCGATGATTTTTTCCCAGGCTTTACGGGCGGCCTCCTGTTCGGCCTTTTTTTTATTGGTACCCTCACCAATGGCTATTTCCTTCTCATTAATCAAAACAGCAATTCGATAGATTTTTCGATCCAATGATTCTTCTATTACTTGATAAGCTGGGAGAGTCTCATGTTCCTTAAGTGACCAGGTTTGTAAGAGGCTTTTATAATTAACCGAAAGAAAAACCAATTCAAGACCGCCTTCAGAAGAAAAAATAGTATCTAATACCTTCTTTGTCGTATCAAAGGATTTTGAATCCAAATATACAGCACCAACCAATGCTTCCAATGCGCTGGAAATAATCGAATTTTTTTCCCTTCCCCGACCCCTCTCTTCTCCTTTCCCAAGAAGAATAAACCGTTCCAGATGTATATTTCGAGCTACCTGAGCCAAGCTTTCTTCGCTCGCCCATTTAGCCTTCATTGCTGAAAGCCAGCTCCGTGGTTTTTCATATTGAGAAAAAAGGTAGTCGGCAATATAAAAACCGACTACCGCATCACCTAACCACTCAAACTTATCATTACAATGCCCTTCTTTCCCTTCCAACGCCGACTTATGTAATAAGGCGGTTTTTAAAAGAGAACGATTTTCAAAATGGTATCCAATTCGATGTTCAAGTTCGATGAGTTCGGCTTCATTAAAAGGCATTGTCGGTTTCTTAATTAGCTTAATTTTGATTCAATATATTCGATTGCTTCTTGTACTGAGGTAATTTTTTCGGCATCTTCATCAGGAATTTCTATATCAAATTCTTCTTCAAATGCCATAATGAGCTCAACGATATCAAGAGAATCAGCGCCCAGGTCATCAATAAAGGAAGCATCTGGTGCAACGTCTTCTTCTTCAATACCAAGCTGATCAACAATTATTTCTTTGACTTTGGAATAAACATCCATTTCCTGCACCTCCAACCATTCAATTAGTTTTAATACATCACCATACCACCGTTAATATGAAGCGTTTGACCGGTAATATAAGCGGCGGCTTGTGATGAAAGAAAGGCAACGGCCTCAGCTATTTCTTCTGGTTGTCCCAATCGCCCAACCGGTATTTGATTGATCCACCCTTCCTTAATTGCTTCAGGCAAGTTACGGGTCATATCAGTATCAAAAAAACCGGGTGCAATTGCATTAACGGTGATTCCACGGGATGCAACTTCTCGGGCAAGAGATTTGGTAAAACCAATGATAGCTGCTTTGGCAGATGAGTAATTTACCTGTCCGGCATTTCCAACTACCCCCACCACTGAAGATATATTAATGATCCGACCATACCTCCTTTTTACCATGGACTTCAAAACACTTTTGGTGCAATGATATGTTCCTTGAAGACAAACATTGAGCACTAAGTGCCAATCTTCATCTTTCATCCTTAAAAGGGCCGCATCTCTGGTTAATCCAGCATTATTCACCAAGATATCAACTTGGCCCCATCTTTCTAAAACATCCAGTACCATTTTATCAATTTGTTCTTTGTTGGTTACATCAACCCGATAGGAAAAGGCACCAATGCCATCGGCTTGTAAATGTTCTATCGCTTGCGTTAGCTCCGACTCGGATAAAACATCACATATAACAGGAGTTGCTCCATAAAGACCTAATATTCTTGCCGTTGCGAAACCAATTCCTCTACCAGCTCCGGTGATTATAGCAATTTGGTTTTTTAAGTCAACCATTTTATGACGCCTCTTTCATCCATTCATTTAAAGCTGTTACTGATTGAAGCGCACGGGTCTCAACCTGATCGTATTCCCGCTTGAACAACTTCGATAACACATTTCCCGGTCCAATTTCAACAAATTTCCGATAACCATCTTGGTAGAGTCGATCCATTATTTCTTTCCATCTAACTGGAGAAACCATTTGTTGATTTAGTAATTCTCGTATTTTTTCTGGATCATTGGCATAATCGGCTGTAACATTACTTAAAAACTTTAACCGAGGTCGAGATATGGAAATTTGAGACAAAATAGCTTGAAATTCACGAGCTGCTTCTCTCATAAAAGAAGAATGAAAGGGAGCACTAACCCGTAATTCAATAATTTTTTTAGCCCCTCGCGATTTGGCTTTTTCCATTATCAAAGGAACTAAGGTTTTTTCCAAGGAAAAAACTACTTGCTCCGAGGAATTATAATTGGCTATCTCAAACTTGCCGTTGTGGGAGAGTTCCTGTATCAGTGGCTCTAACTGTTGGTCAGGAAGGCCAATAACCGCTACCATCGTTCCATTCCCTGCCGGAACTGCATCCTGCATAATTTCTCCTCTTTTTCTTACCAAATAAACTGCATCGGAAAAATTGATCGAACCGGCGGCAATCAATGCCGAATACTCACCTAAACTATGGCCCGCTACAGCAACCGGTATAAATGAATTCGTTGAACTCATTACCTGATAAATGAGTGCGCTCAGGGTTAAAAGCGCCGGTTGAGTATTATAGGTCAGGTTCAACTCCTCCTCGGGACCATCTAAAGAAAGCTTGAGGAGGTCAACCCCGGTTTTTTCCTGAGCAATATTAAAAAAACCTCTGGTTTGCTGGGGATAGTGATCTAAAAAATCTTGCACCATACCCACTCGTTGCGATCCTTGTCCAGGAAAAAGAAATACCCATTCATCCATTGAATACTTACTCCTTTTTAAAAAGGGCGAGTCGAGTAAGGGTATTTTGAAATTCTATAAGCATAGTTTGGATAATTTCAGAAACAGGTTTAATATCCTGAATCAATCCCGAAATTTGACCAGCCATTACCGAACCCTCTTCAACATCGCCTTCACAGACGGCTCGCCGCAAACTTCCTGAACCTAAAGCTTCTATTTCTTCTCGGCTTGCTCGAAGTGTTTCTAATTCTTCAAACTTTCTGGTCAATTTATTTTTTAAACAACGAACTGGATGACCGGTGCTCATTCCGGTCATTATGGTCGATCGTTCTTGCGAATTGACTATTGCTTCTTTGTAATAAGGATGAATATTACATTCATTCGAACAGACAAAACGGGTTCCAACCTGTACTCCTTCTGCTCCCAGGGCAAATGCTGCTGCCATCCCACGGCCATCACCAATACCTCCTGCCGCAATGACTGGGATATCAAGCGCATCAACCATTTGCGGTACGAGACACATGGTGGTTATCTCTCCGATATGACCTCCCGATTCCATTCCTTCGGCAATAATAGCCTGAATACCATGACGGACCAGCCTTTTCGCTAATTGAACCGATGCAACAACTGGGATGGTTACAATCCCTCTTTTGGAAAAATCATCAATTAAGCGAGATGGGTTCCCGGCGCCGGTGGTTACGATTGGGACTCGTTCTTCTTTAACAACTTCGATTTGTTCATTGATATAGGGAGAAAGAAGCATGAGGTTCACTCCGAATGGTTTTTCAGTTTTGATTCGAACCTGGTGGATGTTCTCCCTAAGCTCATCCGCATCCATTCCACCAGCTCCAATAAACCCCAGCCCACCTGCATTGGAAACTGCTGCTACCAGGGGAGCTGTTGAAACCCAAGCCATACCCCCTTGCAGAATGGGATAATCTATTCCTAATAGTTTGGTGACACGAGTCTCCATTCTATCTCTCCTTCGTTTCAGTCCAGCTATAATAATCAGTATCCCTTATCTTTTTAGATGTGAAATGGTATTAATAGAATATTTTCCTTAAAACCTCCCACTACGAGGTCATGGCTCATATATCTAATAATAAAGTCGTTTACCTGAACGGCGCTATTCCACATAAGGATCTCATCTGACACCGCAGGTGTCATCCTGAGCCCTCGTTCCTCTTTTTTTCCTCTCTCCTGGTGGGAGAGGAAAAAAGTGAGGGAGAAGGAGTTTAAAGATTTCCGGGTTTTCATTCTCATCTCATGCAAATTGGTAGTATGCGTACCTATTTTCAATACCATCGATTCCCATAGCCGGGTTTGAGTCCCTTCTTTTATATATCATTATCTGCCTTTTAAAGCAATGTTTCCAAATGGGGAACAGCATACCTTTTATTCCTTTTATTGGATATAGTTAAGATGTGATAAACCATCACGAATTCTTTCTGCCATTTTTTGCTCGACTAAATCTTTCGCCCGGAAAATAGCACTGGTGAGATCTCGAGCCTGTGATTTTCCGTGACAAACCATACAGATGCCTTCTACTCCTAACAGGGGAGCACCACCAATTTCGCTTCGATCAAATCTTTTCCACACTTCTTTCAGTCTTTTTCGGAGCTGCTCATCGGTTATGTGTAAAAATAACATATTATTAATAAACTCAAGAAGACCTTCTCCAAATTTTAACAAGGCATTTCCAGTAAAACCATCACAGACAACGACGTCTGCTTTCCCATCGACAATGTCCTGGCCTTCAACGTTTCCAATAAATTCAAAATTTAGAAAATCACAGCGATTTTTAAAATATTGATAAGCACTCTTTACTAGCTCGTTTCCTTTTCCTTCTTCTTCTCCGATTGTCAAAAGCCCTACTCGGGGACGTTCGATATTTAAAGCCGCTTTGGCATACTCTGCTCCCATAACACCAAAATGGAGGAGCTGCTTAGGCTTACAATCAACATTGGCTCCAACATCAAGCAAAACCGTGCTCGATTTTACATTCGGTATCAAAGTAGCAATCGCTGGACGCTCAATATCAGCAATTCTTTGCAGACCAAACCAAGCAGCGGCCATTAAAGCTCCACTATTCCCAGCCGATATGAAAGCATCGATTTTTTTCTGAGCTAAGAGCTGTACTCCACGAACAATCGTCGATTGAGGTTTTTTTCGAATAGCCTCAGCTGGATGCTCTTTCATTTCAATGACTTGGGGTGTGTCTTCAATCGGAAAGCGATCTTCTTCCATATTTAATTCGATATAGAGAGGAGATAATTTCTGCTTCGAGCCAATAACGACTAACTCCAAATCATCTAAAACCGCATTTTTAATACCCTTCAATATTTCTACCGGGGCATAATCTCCTCCCCATGCGTCAACGGCAATTTTCATACTTTTCTCCGGTTATTCTTTAGATTTTATAACCTGCTTCCCATTATAATATCCACATGCTGGACAAACCCGGTGCGAAAGACGAAAAGCGTGACAATGGGAACATTCAATCAAATTTGGAGCCTTTACAACCCAATGAGTTCTTCTTTTATCACGATTAGATCGTGAAGTTTTATTGGTAAGATTTGCCATGTATATATCCTCCCTTAAAAGTGTATCTTTTGAATTCAGGTAATCGTTTTATCTTAAAATCAACCACATATAATTAGTAATCTATTCTATCCTGAAAATATCCTAATGCTTAAAAATTCCGTCATCCTGTGGCCTCGTATTCAGAAGCCGTGAGGATCTTATCTGATGCCACAGGCGTCATCCTGAGCGGTGCTTTCCCGCGTGAGGATCTCATCTTTTTCTTTTTTAACACAAAAAAGTGATCAAGAATGAAATCTTCAAGTCTTTCTGAAAAGAATCACCAGATGGTCGTTATGATCATCAATCGCTGTTACTTTTATTCGACTCACGTCTCACTGATTCCAATTAATGAGATTGCCACGTCGTCCAACCAAAGAACGGTTGGCCTCCTCGCAATCAGGCTGTGTCACAATCCCTTTTGTACACCAAGAAAAACTTGAAAGTGGAGGACACAGTACATTTATCTTCAGTTTTTGGTTATTTATTCCCAATATTACTGTAAAATATTAGCATAAGTGGATGAAAATAATTTACTAAATAATTGTGACACAGTCTGAATGACGGTTTTTGATAAATATTTTCATCGTCATAAACTGCTAGGCAGCATGAAAGTCTATCCTGAAAATCCACGGGCATGATAAACCAAGCCCCTACCAAAGAATATAAAATTGTAGGGGCACAATGTATTGTGTCCATTCTTTAATTAATGTAGCAACCTGCCATGGCATGTCGAATCTTGGTTTTCATCCTCATCTGATGCTGAGTGCAACACCAGGCTTACCCTGTTATATTAAAAAATGAAAACTCATTATAATAGAATACCCTTCCAATAATCAAGAGCTACCAACCATTGGAAAAACATTCAATTTAAATAAGGGTAGGTTTTGATTGCCACATAGTATAAAATACTTTATTCTATATTGCAAACTATGGGAAATGGTTGTGATACTGATTTTCTTAAACTTTCTTTTCAAGTTTAATTTTCTTTAAAGCTGCCAGGCGTGGATCGATATTATTTTTTTTGCAATCACAATGATTTTGATTGAGATTTATTCCACAGATTGGACATAATCCCTGACATCCCTCAGAACAAATCGGCTTCATAGGAAAATGAACTAATAAAGCTTCGATAACTCCCCCTTCTATATCAATTACAGCATCCTCTTCATGATAGTAATACATATCATCAGCACTTTTGGCTTCTGCTTCAAAATCCGATGCTCGTGTAATCCGGTCAAGATTACGAAATTCAAGCTTAAGAGGAGCTTCCACTTTGTAGATAAAAGGCTCAAGACATCGAGAGCAAGGAAGGATTAAAGCTGTTTTAATTTGCCCTTCCAGCAACAACCCCGAATCGCAATTAGTTACTATTAAATCTACCTGAACCGGCTGAGCAAAGGGGGTTTTTTCGTTACCAAAAGAAAGCGGTGGAAAAGTTTTTCTGAGACTTTCTTTGCTTGTCCATCCCACCTCTTTCTTTACATCGCCAATATAAACTTTCATTCTTATCTCTCCAAATCATGAACAAACTGATAGGTATCCAGGGCAATCATTAACTCCTCATTGGTTGGGATAACCATTAATTTAACCTTGGATTGATCGGAGTTGATGAAAGCCTCTTTTCTCTTTACCGTATTTTTATCATTATCAATAGATATCCCTAAAGGTTCAAGACCCTCACAAATGGTTTTTCTTATATAAGACGAGTTTTCTCCTATGCCGGCTGTGAAAACTATTCCATCCAAATCTCCAAGAATAGCATAATAGGCTCCAATATATTTTTTGGCTCGATAGGCTATGATATCGAGCGTCAGTTGGGCACGATGATTGGTTGGAGCTGCAGCTTCAATATCACGAGTATCACTTGACAATCCCGATATTCCAACTACACCACTCTTCTTATTTAAAATCTGATCCATTTCCTTCGTCGAAAGGTTCTCTTTCTCCATCAAATAGAGAAGGATGTAAGGATCCAAATCTCCTGTTCGGGTTCCCATAACTAAACCTTCCAAAGGGGTAAAACCCATCGAAGTATCAATTGATTTCCCATTTTTAATGGCGGTAAAACTAACCCCACTGCCCATATGACAGGTTATCAAACGAAGTTCGGAAAGATCTTTGCCCATCATCTTAGCTGCCCTTCCTGCCACATATCGGTGCGAGGTACCATGAAAACCGTAACGACGGATGCCATATTTCTCATAATATTCATAGGGAATGGCATAGATATAAGCAAATTCAGGTATCGTTCCATGAAAAGCCGTATCAAATACTGCTATCTGTGGAGCTTTTGGCATAAGCGCTTGACAGGCTTCAATACCAGAAATATTTGGTGGGTTATGGAGGGGCGCTAACTCTGAACAGGCTCGAATTGTTTTCAGAACTTCATTATCAATAAGAATTGAAGCAGTAAACTTTTCTCCCCCATGGACAACCCGATGACCAACGGCATCAATTTCTGATGGGTCTTTGATAACCCCAATTTCTGGATCGGTCATCACCTCGATAATCCATTCCAATGCAATACGGTGATTAGGAACCTCCCTCTCTTTGGAATAGGACACTTGATGGTTGGTTTTATATTCAAGGCGAGAACCAGGAATGCCAATTCTCTCTACTAAGCCTTTGGCAATAACTTGATTATCGGTATTATCATTCATGCTGAGCAATTCATATTTAACCGTCGAACTTCCACAATTTACCACCAAAATATTCAATTTCCATCATCCCTTTTCTTCGAATTATTTTCCTTCAAATTTATTCCAAAGATGAATTTTAATTAATAACTGTCTTCCCCCTTGCATCATTGAAAAACCTTCTTTGAAAAAAATCACCTAAAATTGTGTTTGTAAAACAGTTACGGCAATTTGATCAACGATGTCTTGAGCTTTGCATCCCCGTGACAAGTCATTAACCGGTTTTGCCAATCCTTGCAATATTGGTCCAATGGCAGTTGCTCGAGCCAAACGCTCGGTTAATTTATAACAAATATTTCCAGCATTGAGATCGGGAAAAATGAGAACATTCGCTTTTCCTGCCACCTTGCTTCCAGGAGCTTTCTTCTCGGCCACCGAGGAAACCAAAGCAGCATCTCCTTGAAGCTCACCATCGATAAGCAATTCTGGTTTTAAAGAATGAGCAATTGCTGTCGCTTCGATAACCTTATCAACTAATTCATGCCGGGCACTTCCTTTAGTAGAAAAAGAAAGCATAGCAACTATTGGTTCAACATCTAAGAGCTGAGTTGCAGTACGGGCAGTAGTGATGGCAATATGGGCGAGTTCTTCCGAGTCAGGGTTGGGATTGAATCCCGAATCAGCGTAAAGAAATACTCCGTTTGATCCATAAAGACAATCAGGAACAACCATTAGGAAACAGCTTGACGCCAATTTAACACCAGGAGCTGTTTTAATAATCTGCAAAGCCGGGCGGATCACATCAGGGCTGGAAAGTGCTGCTCCTGATACAATCCCATCGATGCGATCATGGTACAGCATCATACAAGCATAATACATACTGCTATCCAGCCATTGCTCAGCCTGCTCTGGGGTAAGACCCTTTCCCTTACGCAATTCATAAAGTGATCGAACATATTCAGCCCTTTGTTGGTCTTTTTTATGATCGATTATTTCAACTCCAGTAAGAGAAATTCCCAAACTTTTGGTTTTTTGTTCGATAATGGCTGGATCGCCGATCAACTGAATAGCAGCGACTTGATCTCGGATTGCAATCTCAGCCGCTTGAAGAACTCTTTCGTCGTCATATTCGGGAAGCGCTATGGTTTTTTTAAGACTTTTCGCACGGTTACGGATTTCTTCCAAAACATTCATTCCATTCTTATCTCCCTTCTCAATCCCCCATTGGGTTTATTATTTTTAATCACTGAACAAAAACATCAACTCTTTATCAATAGAATAAAGGGCAAGCCTTTTAGTTTATCATAAAAGCTCAGATTCTCTAAGGTTCTAATAAAACAACCTGCCCTAAGCTTGGAATTTCTTTCTTAGTTTTTTTTCCACACCCTCGGGGACTAATCCTCGAATACATCCCCCAAACTGGGCTATTTCTTTAACAACAGTTGAGTTTAAATAGGAATACTCAGTACTAGTGGGGAGAAGAAAAGTTTCTATCTCTGGGCATATCTTTCGATTGGTAATAGCAATTTGAGTTTCATATTCATAATCAGATATTGCTCTCAAACCGCGCAGAATGATACGGCAATTTTTTTGACGAGCAAATTGCACCAGAAGGCCTTGAAAAACCTCAACCGTTACATTGTTTAGGTCTTTTATAGCTTCCACCATCATTGCTTCTCGTTCTTCCACAGTAAACAAAGGCTTTTTGTTAGGATTTTTTAAAAGACCCACGATCAAACCATCAAATATTTTACTTCCACGAATGATAATATCAAGGTGTCCATTGGTCACCGGATCAAAACTACCAGGATAAATCGCTATCAATATACCTCTTCCTTCCTTTAAGTATCCTAATTTTCCTCAACCTAATGGCAGCTCCTCCTATTTATTCAAAGCTACCAAACAATAACGCACTATCGCCGTAAGCTCGGCGAATAATTACCCGATAAAAAGGGCATTCGAGCGAAGGGTTGGATTTTTTTGAAAAACGGATAACAATTAAACTGTTTTTTACTAACTCAAATAAATTATACATTTTTTCCAATACTTCAACAGGATTAATTGGAAAGGGAGGGTCAAGAAAGACGATTTCTGGCGGTTCGACTCTGGAAACCCAGCGTTTTAAGTCGAAAAAATCCGCTAATAGAACTTGGGATTGCTCTTGAAAACCACATAGCTTAACATTCCTTCCAATCACGGTGGTCATTTTTATATCCTTTTCGACAAAAAAAACCTTGCCAGCTCCTCGACTTAACGCTTCCAGACCTATCGCTCCTGATCCAGCAAATATATCCCATATGATAGATTTTTTCAACGATAACGGCATTAAATCAAACAAGGTTTTTCGAAGAAATGCCTGCATCGGACGAGTCTTTTGATTCTGAGGCCCGATAATTTTTCGATTTCTTATCGAACCTCCGGTTATATACAAGTATCCCATGGTAGACCTTCCTGTATGAATAAATACTTGATGAATTAACAAAAAAACCGATAATATAAATTGATTAAAATTTCAAGACTGTGTATACCAAACCCTGGTAAAAAATATTTTAAAACTGGGGGCGCCCAACTCAACTACAATAACATCTCCTCTTAGGCTTCGATCATTAGTTCTTCCGGTAAAAATTGGAAAAACCGTCTTTCAATTTCCTTCTTGAGGATTTGATTTTCCGGTTTCTGCAGTCGGGGATCATTCTGGAGAATCAAATCAGCTTCTTGATGGGCTTTTTCCAAAATTTTCCAATCCCGAAAAGGATCGGCTAAATGAAATTCCAAAACTCCCGACTGCCTTACCCCATAAAATTCTCCCGGTCCTCTCATTTTGAGGTCCTCTTCGGCAATTTGAAATCCATCATCGGTATTGACCATGATTTCCATTCTTTTTTGGATATCTTGATTCTTCCCCTGGTATAGCAAAACACACCAACCAGCTTGATCTCCTCGACCAATTCTCCCCCGCAATTGATGAAGCTGTGCCAAACCAAAGCGCTCGGCATTTTCAATGACCATCACATTGGCATTGGGCACATCGATCCCCACTTCAATCACCGAGGTTGCTACCAAGACTTGAATTTCTCCCCGAGAAAATCGACCCATAATATCATCCTTCTCTTTTGAAGGAAGTTTTCCATGTATCAACTCAATCTGAGAGTGGGAAAACCATTTCTTTTGGAGCTGTTCATAAACTTCATATACGTTGCTTAATTCAAGATCACTTTCCTCAATTGCCGGACAAACTACAAAAGCTTGTTGTCCCTTCTCCAAAAAGGAACCTACTCGTTGAAAGGCTTGTTTTTGTTCTTTCATAGAAAAAGCAACTGTTTCAACCGGTTTTCTCCCGATTGGTTTTCCATCAAGAACCGAAACATCCAGGTCCCCGTAAAGAGTTAAGGCTAAGGTTCGGGGTATGGGAGTTGCCGACATCACCAAAAGGTGAGGAACAACGGCTTTTTCTTTTAATCGGGAACGTTGTTTTACCCCAAAACGATGCTGCTCATCGACAATGACTAATCCCAATCGATTAAACTGAACATAATCTTCCAGCAGGGCATGAGTCCCAATAACGAAATGTACCCTGCCTTCTCCGATTTTCTCTATTATTTCACTTTTTTCCTTACTTTGACCACCGGTTATTAAACTAACTTCAATACCAAACTCTTTTAATATTTGACTCCACCGTTGATAATGCTGATCGGCGAGGATTTCGGTTGGGGCCATCATAGCAACCTGCTGTCCGGCTTTTATAATATATAGAGCATTAATGATGGCGACCAAGGTTTTTCCCGAACCAACATCTCCCTGGAGCAACCGATTCATTATTTTCCCACTGGTCAGGTCATTTTCTATTTGTTTTAATACTTTTTTCTGAGCTAACGTCAATTCAAAAGGAAGTTGTTGAATAAAACGGTTGATGAATGTGAAGTCGGGAACAATGGGTTGAACCTGTAATGCCTGAATTTGATGCCTTCTAACTTTTAGACTTAAAGCAAAAAGAAGAAATTCTTCAAAAATAAGCGTAACCTGCGACCGAGAACGATGCTTATTCAGTTCAGTAATTGAGGATCGGCTCGGATGGTGAAGTTCTAAAATTGCCCCAGGCTTCCTTAGGAGACTATATTTTTCTTGAATAGGTTTAGGAATAGTATCTTGAAAAGCGGCTAAGGATGTTTTAAGTGCTATATCGATAAGAGAACGTAATTTTTTGGCGTTGAGTCCATCGGTTAAACCATAAACCGGCAGGATGGATTCATATTGAATATCTTCGGAATCGATTATTTCATACTCAAAGCGACTGGTTTCTTTCTTTCCATAAGCTGTTTGAAAAAAACCGGTGATGAGCACTTTTTTCCCCGGCGTGAGAATTCGAGCCAAAAAATCACGATTAAAACAAACTAAAGAAATTTGCCCGGTTTGGTCTTGAATCACTACTTTCAACAATCGTCCTCTCCGGGTAGATATCCGATCGTGTCGAACCACTTTCCCCAATACTGTTTGTAATCCTGAACCTTCCGCTTTAGCAATGGGAATAATCTGCCCTCGATCTTGGTAATGACGAGGAAAATAAAGAATGAGGTCTTCTCGGGTATAAATATTTAAACGGTTGAGCTGTTTTTCAACAACTGGTCCAACTCCTTTTATGGTTCGAACCGAAAGCTGGAAATCGACCGGTTTTATAGGCGATGAAGGTTGAGAGGCAGAAGGTTGCGGTTGGTGTCCATCTATAATGCAGGTTTCCAAGTTTTTCAGAAAAATGCTCCTGGCTGGTTTTGACATTTGGGGATACCTATTTACACTTAAGAATATTTCCTCAGGAACTGGAATTGATAGGCTTTGGATCATTTTTTTTACATATTGATTAAATCCCCCGAACACGGTTTGATTATCCAGTCGTTGAGATTCTTGTTCAATGATTTTTTTTAGTCGATCTCTATCCTTCTCCATTTTAAAAACACCCGAGGGTATTGTAACCTGATATGAGAACCAAGACAACGGAAAGATTTTTATCCCTTGGTAAGAATGAGTTGAATTTTCTATTTCCTTTGTGCTATATTACTCGTCGAAACTTGAAAAATGACGAGAAAGGTTGGATTCAAAATGGCAATCTGTGAAGTTTGTGGAAAAAAACCGGTTTTTGGAAACAAGATCAGCCACTCCCACCGGGTTACAAGAAAAATGTGGAGACCAAATATTCAGAAAGTCCGAGTACGGCTTAATGGTCATTCGGCAAAAATGAACATTTGTACTTCTTGTCTGAAGGCTGGTAAAATAAAAAAAGCGTAAGAAAACTTACGCTTTTTTTATTTTCAAAAAATCAGAAATCTCCTCTAAACCGCTATTAAAACCTCTTGATTTTGTCAGAGATCTCACGTACTTTTTGGGTAATTTTGTTCTCATCGGAAAACACCAGTGAACCAGCAGCAATAACCGATGCCCCACAAGATGCTAAGTATTCAATATTGTTTTCATGAATACCACCATCAATTTCAATTAAGGTATTCAAACCTCGCGATTTAATTTTCTTCCTCAACTGAATAATTTTCTGGTCCATACCTGGTATGATTTTTTGTCCTCCAAAACCCGGGTTAACGGTCATCAACAACACCAGATATAATTTTGGGAGAATCTGGTCAAGCATATGCACTGGTGTGCCAGGAGCAACAGCCAATGAAGCCTTGGCACCAGCCTTCTGAATAAGATTGATTAAGAAATCAAAATCGGGGACAACTTCCAGATGAAAGCTAATATTGTCAGCACCAGCATTAATAAAATCAAGGTAACAATCCTGGGGGTTTTGGATCATGAGATGGACATCCAGAAAAGCTTTCGGCAGTATTTTCCGAACTGCATCGACGATTAAGGTCCCAAAGGTAATGTTGGGAACAAAATGCCCATCCATGACATCAATATGAATCATCTCTACTCCGCCCTCTTGAGCCATGAGGAGTTGATCTTTTAGTCGAGAAAAATCACAAGATAAAATTGAAGGGGCTAATATTGCCATAAACACCACCTATTCAAGCATTTTATAATTCTTTTTCCCAATAATAATAACCGTTTAAATAAATCAGGACTTTCCCCTTCCCCTTGGTTCGGGATAAAATTTCCACTGTTTCTCCACCTTGATGTTGCTCTTCGTAAACCACCCGTTCTCCCAATTCATCATTCACTACAATCCTCACAGTAATTGGAACTCTGGCATCGGGTAAAGCAAATCGAAGGCTTAAATCTTGTAAATCTTGAATAGCCTGCACGACCTGAAAATTTATTGCCTGGCCGACAGAAGCTTCCTGGCCGGATTCTGGCATTTGGCCAATAATAATACCGGGATTTCTTTCCGGCATGGCCACTTCTTCAATTTGACCAACCGATAAATCCATTTCTGCCAAAAGCCGCCTGGCTTCTTCAACTTTTAAACCAATTAAATCAGGAACCAATATTTTTGCTGGTGGAGTTGCAGCTATCGCTGCCGTACCGCCTTTGCTGATTAAAAGACTGACTTGACTACCTAAAGGAAGAGTGCTCTCGGCAGGTGGGTCCTGTGATATAACCATTCCTTTTAATACATCTTCATGAGTCACTTCCACCACTCGACCCAGTTGATATCCGTTCGTCTCTAACAGATTTTGGGCTTCATTTAAACTTAAATCCCGGACATCCGGCACTCTACTCATCTTGACTTCTTGGGCTTCAGTTGGAGCGACAACTGCTCCCCCAGCTTGGGCTTGTCCAGTTTGTCCGCTCACAACAACTCTGATTTTTCTTCCTCGTTTGGCATCAGCTCCCGGCAGTGGATCTTGTTCCAATACCTGGTTTGCCATCCTGTCAGACCGGCTTTCTACTCGGGCTACTTCTACTTGCAAACCCATTTTTGATGCCAAATTCACTGCACTAACCAAGTCTTGGTTACGGAAATCCGGCACTGATAATGATGTCGCATTGACAGAATACTGCAAGAGCATTAATCCAAAAAAACCGCTGAGAACCACTCCCAAGCCAAAGGCAATTACCGTTAGGAGTATTCGTAAAAAAAGGTTCGGTGTTTTTACCCTTTTTGCAGTCACAGTTTCCTCCAAGCCTTCCCAAAAAACCCATCGGAATTAAAATAATGAGGCCATATCCTATATGATTTATCATCGGTTAATAAGATAGTTGATTGCAATTCAGGTTGCAACTGGCTATCTCCAGGCAAATTCACTTCCCATTCCTCTGGTTTAAGTTTTTCAAAGGCTCCAACTACTCCCTCGGTTTCTTCCGGAGTCATGGTACAAACACAATATAATATAATACCATTTTTTTTAATTAATGCAGAGGCTTGGCATAAAAGTTGAAACTGCTTTTCAGCGAGAGATTGATTATCAGACTTATTTCTTAAAATTCCAATTTCGGGGTTCCTTCGCAGCGTTCCCCAACCGGAACAGGGAGCATCAACAAAAACTCGATCGGAACTAAATAATTCTTGAGGAAGGGGCTGGGTTGCGTCAGCTGCAAGGGTTTGGATAATATCAATTCCTTGACGATGAGCGAGAACTTCAAGAGTTTTTAATTTTTCCGGATGGACGTCTACTGCATGTATACAACCCTGATTTTTCATAATCTGGGCCATCATTAAAGTTTTCCCGCCCGAACCACAACCAATGTCAACAATCTTCTCACCTGGCTTTGGGGCAAAAAGATGTACCATGATCTGAGAACTGAAATCATGGATAGAAAAATATCCTTTTTGGTATTCATCGGTTTCAACTAATTGAGAATAATCCAATTGAGTATTTAGAGCATTGGGGAGCATGGGCAGTGAATTTACGACAATAGAATATTTTTTTGATAAGGTTTCAATCAATTTTTGAGAATTGGTTTTCAATGAATTCACTCGAAGATAAAGAACTGGCGGAAGAACCAAGGATTTTTTAAGTTGGTTCATTTCACTCCTGGTTAAGTAAATCCTCCAATATTCTTCCAACCATTGGGGAAGAACCATACCCCAGTGTTCGGCTTGTTTACACCAACGGATTCTTTCCGCCGCAGCTTTACGTGAGATGGCATTGACCAGTTTAATCCAGGGATGAGAATGAGTAAGACGAGCTAATTCAACAGTCTCCGACACCACGGCATAATCGGGAATGCGAGTATCTACTGCCAGTTGAAAAAGTCCTAAATACAATATAATTTGAACCTTTTTGGGAAGACTTTTAGGTTTTTGAAGATAAGTTGAGGCGATTTCTTGAAGCTGAGGATAAAATTTTACAATTCCTCGAACTAAATGAACTAAAAAGGAACGATCGGGAATTGAAAGATCGCCAGTTTTTATTGATGCTGAATATTCTTTATCTAAAAAAACTTGTTCCCCACGAAAAAGTCGATTCAAAATACGAAAAGCTTCTAAACGAACATTCACTTTTATGAATATAATTCCTTTCAATTCTTTTTTTAAATTATTTAGTTTAATTCTCCTGCTACAATTTCAATTGGTGAAGATAGAAAATACTGCCCCCTTTC
>Ga0334890_1002286_pt1 | contig 22510 bp, 19 predicted proteins | sample GraSluR1_MG_3_FD_207220 | JGI IMG/M metagenome (GOLD analysis project Ga0334890, IMG submission 207220) | Sludge microbial communities from methane-producing bioreactor in Wageningen University, Netherlands - Granular Sludge_31_08-R1 | ecosystem: Engineered > Bioreactor > Anaerobic >... | reverse complement strand
TGCCAGCTTTTAGCGGTTCAAGCCGTGGCTCATGCCGGATTTTCCCCGGGGCGAGTGGAAAAAAGGCCAGCCTGAGCCGGATGTGACGAAATTGACAGCTCGACCCGTCCAAAGCGGGAGCAGCTGTGCAGATGGCAGAGAGGTGCAGGGCTGCAGTAATACAGATGCACAACAAGGGGCATCAGGCTGTGTTGTTGTTAGGCTTTGTTATCCGTATTGTTGTCGTCAATGGATTTGGGTTTGTCGTCGTTTTTGGTCGCTTCTTTAAAGTTCTTGATGCCCTTGCCAATGCCGCTACCGATTTCGGGTAACTTGCCAGCACCAAAGATAATAACGATGATAACCAGAATGATTACCAGTTCGGGCATGCCTAAACCAAACATAATATCACCTCATTACGTGGGAACAAGCGCAGAAAGCGTTACAATAGCACTATTCTAAAGTGGCTGTCAATCGACAAGAATAAAGGGTTGTTTGCCAAAAAACTGTCCGTTGTATGTTGTTGAGGCGAAGGACTGGTGTTCTATACCCACAACTTACCTCTTGTTGCCTACAGGCGCTGCTTGCCGCTGCGCAATAACTTGGGCGATTTCACGCGCCTGGCAGAGGATGGCGGTTTCATCCAGGGTGCAGAGCTTTCGGTCTTGCATGAGGATGCGGCCATTGACCATGGAGTGCAGGACATCACTGCCCTTGGCTGCATAAACCAGGTGGGAAACCGGGTGATACAGCGGGGTCAGGTGGGGCTGGTCGAGGTCGAGCACAATGCAGTCCGCTTTTTTCCCCACAGCCAGGCTGCCAATGACTTGCTCTGCGCCAAGTACCCTGGCTCCACCCAGGGTGGCACAGTGCAAGGCCTCCTGTGCGGTGACTGGTAAGGGGTCGCGACGCTTGGCCTTGTGGATTCTGGCCATGCTGCCCATTTCGGCAAACATATCCACACTGTTATTGGAGGCACTGCCATCTGTGCCCAGTCCTACGCACACCCCTGCGGCCAGCATGGTGTCCACCGGTGCAATACCTGAACCGAGTTTCATATTGGAGTGCGGACAATGGGCCACCTTAACACCACGACGGGCGAGCAGGGCGATTTCTGCATCATCTGGCATCACACAGTGGGCAGCGATGAGATTCGGGCCAAGCAGGCCCAGTTGCTCCAGGTGGTACACCGGGCTTAGACCATAGCGCTCTCGACAGCTTTTTTCTTCTTCTTCGTTTTCCGCCAGGTGGATGGCCAGGGGAAGGTTTGCCTGTCGAGCCATGTTGGCCACCCTGGTGAGCAGGGCTGGTGAGCAGGTGTAGACCGCATGGGCCACCAAGGTCATGTTGATGAGCGGATGCTCGCGGTAGCGGGCAATGAGCTCTTCAGTCAGGGCAAGGCCATTTTCCAGCTCTCCATAACTGGGGGATGGAAAATCGTAGATAGCCTCGCCCAGCCAGGCGCGCATGCCCGATTCTTCCACTGCCTCGGCCACTGCCCCGGCAAAGAGGTACATGTCGCAAAAAGAGGTAGTGCCGGAGCGGATCATTTCGCAGAGCGACAGCAGCGTGCCAACCTGTACCATCTCGGCACTGAGGGTGGCTTCCACCGGAAAAATATAGTCATTGAGCCAGCGCATAAGGGGTAGGTCATCGGCCAGGCCGCGGAACAGACTCATGGTCGCATGGGTATGTACATTCACCAGGCCTGGCATGATCAGGCCGTGGGGTGTGTGCAGTCGCAGCGCCTGGGGATAACGTTGGAGCAGCTCTGCTGTCTTGCCGACTGCAGCGATGTTTTCACCGGCAATGAGCAGTGCCCCCTCTTCAATGGGCGGGCATCCTTCCTCCATGGTGAGGAGATAACGACCACTGAGCAGGAGCTGTCTGTCTGTTGCCATGGGCATTATAGTGCTAAGGATTCGATAAAATGGAGGATGAGCTGCCGCAGGCGCGGTTGGGCGTCCCGGGCTGCTGCCACGATCTCTTCGATGCGGATAGGCGCGAAGTTGTCTGGATTGTTGACATTGGCCACCACAGAAAGCGCAGCAACGCGCATGCCGGCATGCAGGGCGGTGAGTACTTCGGGCACCGAAGACATACCCACCGCATCTGCGCCAATCAGGCGCAAGAAGCGCGTTTCCGCCGGTGTTTCCAGGCTGGGTCCAGGAACGCACACATAGGTGCCACTGGTTACTTCTGCAAGCTCCAGGTTGGCTGCGCTTTGCAGAAGCAGGCTACGCAGCTGCGCATCATAGGGCTGGGAGCAATCGGGAAAACGCTTGCCCCATGCATCCACATTGGGGCCACGTAAGGGGTTGTCCGGTAACAGGTTGATATGATCAGCCACCACCATGATGGTTCCAGGCTGGTAAGCAAGATTGAGGCCGCCGCTGGCATTGGTGATCAGCGCAATGTTGGCCCCCAACTGTGACAAAACCCGGATGGGAAAGCCAACGCTTTGCGCACTGTAGCCCTCATACCAGTGGAAGCGTCCCTGCAAAATGGCTGTTTGCTTGCCTGCCAAGCGGCCAATGATCAGGTTGCCGCTGTGGCTGGTGACTGTGGCGTGGGGAAAATGCGGCAGCTGATCGTAGGGATAGAGTACGGCGTTTTCCATGGCTTCGGCCAAATCGCCCAGGCCGGTGCCCAACTGGATGAGCAGATCAAGTGGCTTGTCCAGCCTGTCTGCCAACCAGGCGGTACATTGTTCTACGTGTAGCTGGTAGCTCTCCATGCTGTTGTTGTTTGGGGGGCTTGCAGGCATGCGCAGGCCAGTGTTGGTTTGTGATTATGCGGCCAGGGCATGGGCTGCAACAAAGCGCCGTACTGCTGCCACGTTGGCATCCAGGATTTCGCAGCGACTCTCCCGTTTGTCCAGGTCTGCCAAGGCAGGCGGCAGGGGTGGTTCGCTGCCAATGGCCTTGCACACAGCCGCACCAAATTTGGCCGGATGGGCTGTAGCCAGGCAAACAACCGGCCGCGAGGCATTCCGGCACACCTGGGCCGCCTTGACTCCAATCGCACTGTGCGGATCGAGCAGGTAGCCGTGTGCCTGGTGGAAGCTGGCAATGGTGGCAATGGTGTCTTCTTCGGATACGGAATGGGATAAAAAATCCTCGGCAGTGCGCGTCCGGAAGCGGGACAGATCCAGCCTGCCGCTTTGGGTGAACTGCTCCATATCTGCCTGCACCTTATCCCCACGTTCATCATGTAAATAAAAAAGATAGCGTTCAAAGTTGGAGGCTATCTGAATATCCATGGACGGGCTGCTGGTGGCAATGACTTGACCCTTGGAATAGTCGCCCTTGTGAACAAAACGGGTGAGGAGATCATTGGCATTGGTGGCCAGAATCAGGGTGTGTAAACAGCCTGCCGGTAAAAGATTTTTGGCCACAAAGCCTGCGAAAATGTCGCCGAAATTGCCGGTGGGCACGGAGAAATCCACACTGCCATGGCCGTTTTTCCGCAGTTTCAGGTAGGCATACACATAGTACACCACCTGCGCCAACACCCGGGCCCAGTTGATCGAATTGACCGCGCCCAACTGGTGTTGGTCCCGGAAGTCCAGCTCGTTGAAGAGGGACTTGACAATGGCCTGAGCGTCGTCAAAGGTGCCGCGCACTGCAATGTTGTGCACATTGGCATCCAGAACCGTGGTCATCTGCAGGGCCTGGAGGGGACTGGTGCGGCCATGGGGATGCAGGATGAAAATATTGATTCCCTTTTTGCCGCGCACTCCGGCAATGGCGGCACTGCCGGTATCTCCGGAGGTGGCACCTAAAATATTCATGAAGCCGCCACGCTGCGCCAGGATATAGGAAAAGAGGTTGCCCAGGAACTGGAGGGCCACATCCTTGAAGGCCAGGGTGGGACCATGGAAGAGCTCCAAGATGTAGAGGTCACCCTCGCGGCGCAGTGGCGTCACCTGGGGATGGGCAAAGCTGGCATAGGCTTGGTCAATGAGATCTTCCAGATCGCGCTGCGGAATATCGTCGATGAACAGGGAAACAATGGCACAGGCGAGCTGCTGGTAGCTCATCTGTTGCCAAAGGTTCAGGGTGGAGTGGTCTACAGCGGGCAGGTGCTGCGGCAAAAGCAAACCACCGTCCCTGGCCAGACCCATCATGACCGCGTCGGTAAAGGAAAGGGGGGCAATCCCGCCCCGGGTGCTGATGTATTGCATGGTGTACTACCCTGCCTGTCAATGAACCAGAGGCAGAAAAAGTTGAGAAAAAACGTTTTTTAGAATCTGGTTCGCGGTGGTGGTTTGGTCGTTTCATCGGGGATGGCGATATTCAGTTCCAGCACCTCACAGTCCTCTTTTCTGTCCAGAGACAGATTGATCTGATCTTCACTGACCGGAATATATTTACGTACCACTTCCAGAATATCCTTTTGCAACTGGGGCAGAAATTCCGGCGACGAGGGACGACGGCCCCCGTGCGCAACAATAATCTGCAACCGTTCCTTGGCTATCGAGGCGGAAGTGGGTTCTTTTCTTCGAAAAAAGGAAAACAGGCTCATATTACTCCTTTCCAAAAATTCTGGAGAGAATTCCTTTTTTGGGGGCGACCAGGAAGCGGTGGGGCAACTTGTGACCGAGGAACCTGTCGACAATGTCAAAATAGGCGTTGCCAGCATCGTTTTCTTCACACAGGGTGATGGGAATGCCGGCGTTTGAGGCGATCAGGACTGATTTGGATTCCGGCACAACACCGAGGAAGGGGATGGCCAGCACCTCCTGAATATCCTCGGCACTGAGCATGTCGCCCCTGTGCACCCGCGAGGGATCGTAGCGGGTGATGACCAAATGTACCTCCACCGGATCGAGTTCTTCTTCGGCGCGGCGGGTCTTGCTGGCCAGCATACCGATGATGCGGTCGGAGTCACGCACTGAAGAAATTTCCGGGTTGGTCACCACCAGGGCCTCGTCAGCAAAATACATGGCAGCCATGGCCCCTTTTTCGATGCCAGCCGGTGAGTCGCAGACAATGAAATCAAAGCGTTCCTGCAACTCGGCGATGACATCGCGTACCCCCTCAAAGGTTAGGGCTTCCTTGTCTCTGGTTTGCGAGGCAGGCAAAATAAAGAGGTTGTCCTGGCGTTTGTCCTTGATCAGTGCCTGATTGAGCGAGCCTTCGCCATGGATGACATTGAGCAGATCGTATACGACCCGGCGCTCACAACCCATGATCAAATCGAGATTGCGCAGGCCGACATCAAAATCGACCACCACGGTTTTGTAACCCCGTTGGGCAAGGCCAGCTGCAAAGGCGGCGCTGGTGGTGGTTTTACCAACCCCTCCCTTGCCAGACGTGACCACTACCACAGTGGCCAGATTCTGCCCTTCATTTGGGGATTTGTTTTCTTTGTTCATGGTCTGTGTGTGTTCTCTGGATGCTGATGTTGATCAAAAAATCAAAAATAAAAGGAACCAAGGACCTGAAATCTCAAACCCGACTCTGTCCAATAGACGGCAAAACTCTGATTGATCACTCCCCGGGGTAACTCCTCATTGACCACATAGTCTCCGGCTATGGCCACCAGTTCAGGGTTGCCCTGCAGAGCGAAAACCCGCGCCTCGGTATTGCCGTTGACACCAGCCAGGGCACGGCCACGCAGGGCACCATACACATGGATATTGCCGGCGGCAAACAGTTCGGAACCTGCGTTGACCGATGCCAGTACAATGAGATCACCATGGGGTGCGCTGACCTGCTGGCCTGAGCGCACTGGCCGCGTTATCACGACCGGGGCTATGGCCGCAGCAGGTGTTGCTGTGGTGTTGGCTTGCCGGCGTTGAGCTGTCTCGTCCCGGGGTGGGGGAGGCTCGGCAGGTGCAACTGGTTCTTGTCGAGGCGCTGCCTGGGGTGCAGGCTGCTTTTTAGCTTGGCTCGGCACGGGCTGCACTGCAGGGTTGGTTTCCTGGTATCCCCCTTTTTTTACCGTGGCCACAGCGAGCAAGCCAGCTTGGCTGATCCGGTCTTTCTGGCTGTCAGTCGCACCTTGTACGCCAACCGGCATCAATTTCGCACCGCGCAGGTACCTGAGCAGGTAGGAAAAATCCAGCATATCTTGCGCATCGCTATCCAGGGCTGTCACGTCTATGAGCACTGGAGCGCTGGCCAGAAAGGAGCCAGCCTCGTCGATAAGGTCTTCCAATTGTGGGTACAGTATGCGAGGGTCGCTGTTTTTCAGATGCAACACCACCACAGTGAGTGCACTGCCCTTGAGTTCGATGGCGTCTTGTGGTGATGGGGAATGTGCCTGGTGCATGAAGTGGGGTTTTGGTTGGTCCATATCGTGCATGTCTATCTTTTTTGCACGGGAAAGAGAATAAATGTATGCTTGACTGTTTGGGCGCGTCTACTATCACCTGTATTCTATTTTTTCGCAAGTTCTGATCGACGTTCTCTGCCCAGTCAGACCGGAATGTTGTTGCCCAGATGGACGATGCAGGCACATTCTGCGCAGATGGAATGTGGATTTGCCTCTGTTCAAGCCGTATTTTTTGCATGCAAGGATTCCGTTTTTACCACTTTGATCTCCTCTGGTATTTTTGGAGGAACTTGGTACAATCATGCACTTTGCAGACCATGAACCAACCAGAAAATACTGGGGTTTGGGTGCCATAATTCCACCGAGTATGCCAGGAAAAAAGTGTTGGAGCGGCTAGCCTGATTGTTGCCGCAATATCTTCAATACATGGTTTAATTTTATTTACGAGCGTGTAGGTATTCATTTAGAGGTTTGACTGGGCATATGAAACTATCTGATTTTGGTATGCGTCTGTGCCAAGGGGCAGGCATTGTGCATCTTATGGATGATCTGGGCCAGGCATTGGCCGCTGGCGACAAGATCATGATGGGAGGTGGCAATCCAGGCCATGTGCCAGAGGTGCAGGAGCTGATGCGGCGGCGTTTGCAGGAACTGATCGATGACGAGCAGAGCCTGCGCCGACTGATTGGCATTTACGATCCGCCCAGGGGAAATCCTCAGATGTTGCGCGCTCTGGCCGCCTTGTTGCGTCGGGAATACGGCTGGGATTTGGATGAGGAAAACATCTGCCTCACCTGTGGCAGCCAGGGAGCTTTTTTTCTGCTCTTCAACATGCTGGCAGGCGCAAGCGGTGCCCAGCGTCGCAAGATCCTGCTGCCCCTTGCACCGGAATATATAGGGTATGCAGATCTTGGCCTGTGCGATGGATTTTTTCGTTCGTACCAACCAGTGATCGAGGAACGTGGCGAGGATCTTTTCAAGTATCGGGTCGATTTCACCCAGTTGCAGGTGGAGGACGATGTGGCTGCCATCTGTGTGTCCCGTCCCACCAACCCCACCGGTAATGTTCTGACCGATGAAGAGGTGCAGGGCCTGGTCGACCTGGCTACAGAACATAACATCCCGCTGATTCTCGACAATGCCTATGGTCTCCCGTTTCCCGGCATGATCTATACTGAAGCAACTCCTATCTGGAATGAGCATATTATTTTGTGCTTGTCGCTTTCCAAGTTTGGCCTGCCTGCCGTACGCACCGGCATTGTCATTGCCAATAAGGAGCTGATCCGTTTACTTTCAGGCCTGAATGCGGTGGTCAACCTGGCTCCCGGCAGTTTCGGTGCCCTGCTGGTGAGCGGGATGATGCAAAGCGGTGAGATTATCCGTATCAGCAAGGAAATTATTCGGCCCTTCTACAAGGGTAAGATGGAACGGGCGCTGGCTGCTTTGCGCCATCATTTCCGTGGTCTGCGCTACAAGGTGCATGTACCGGAAGGTTCCATGTTTTTTTGGCTCTGGTTGCCGGATTTGCCCATCAGCAGCCAGGAGCTGTATGTTAGGTTGAAGGAAAAAGGTGTGGTGGTGGTACCGGGCGAACATTTTTTTCCTGGCTTACCGCCGGGCTGGCGACATACTCGGGAGTGTCTGCGCTTGACCTACTCGCAGGATGATGCGGACGTGCAGCGGGGGCTAGAGCTTATTGCCAGGGAAGTTCGGGCCTTGGCATGATGGGTGGAGATAGGGCATGATCATTTTTCGGTATTTTGGCGCATGCCTGTTGGTGCTCTGCCTGCAGGCCAACGGCTGGGCCAACTGCGTCAAGGGAAACTGTACCGATGGTGCTGGCATGTTGACCAGCAAGGATGGCCAAGTGTATGAAGGGGCTTTTCAAGATGGCCAGCCCTGGGGCGAAGGCCGGCTGTCTATGCCGGATCGCTCCACATATACCGGCCAGTTTGTGGCCGGACTCTACCATGGGCAGGGCACGTTGCAACACAAGGACGGCAGCGTCTACCGTGGCGGTTTTGAGCAGGGCCAATCCCATGGGAAAGGAATACTGCGTCGGCCTGACGGTACAGAGTACCGCGGCGATTTTGTGAACGGCAAGCTCCATGGTTACGGTGCTCTTTTCTACAGTGATGGTCGTGAATATATTGGCGAATTTCGCGATAACATCATTGATGGTCAGGGCAAGATGTTGTATGCAGACGGCTCTTCCTACGAGGGGGAATTTGCCAATGGCCAGCCCGCAGGCCAGGGCTTGCGCCGTTATCTCGACGGTTCGAGCTATGAGGGTAGCTTTGCCGATGGCAAGCGTCAGGGTAAGGGTATACTCACAGGTCTTGACGGCTTGCGCTATGAAGGCGACTTCAAGGAAGATCTTTTTGCCGGCCAGGGCTCCTTGCAGGCTGCGGATGGCTCGGTGCAGACCGGCCGTTTTACAGCTGGCTCTCTTGAAGGCAAGGGTTCGCAGGTTTGGCCGGATGGTCGTCAGTACACTGGCCAATTTGCCAAAGGTGCACCGCATGGCAAGGGAGAGATGCGCTATGCAGACGGCTCCCGCTACCAGGGCGATTGGCAGGCAGGCAAGCGCCAGGGCAAGGGCAGGATGGACTATGCCGATGGCAGCCGTTACCGCGGTCAGTTTGTCGATGACCAACCTGTGGAGAGCAAGGGAAAAACCCGACAACAAAAAGGAGGCGCCAGAAAAGAGACCTCCAGCAAAGGGCAGGAATCTTCGGAGCTTGGTGACCCAGGGGCCCAGGAACAAGCCAGGCCACTTCCCTATATGAGTGTCCGCTCCCGGGATCAGGACGCTGCGACGCAACAAGGGGTACAGGGCAAGGATAATGGTATAGATGGCAAGGACACAGCTACAGCACCTGAAAAGGCGCAGGTGAGAAGCGGTGGCAGGCTCTTTACCTTACATGGCATTCTCTATCGGAATCGGCAGGCCACCGAACCCTTCACCGGAGAAGCCTTTAACACCTTCGACGATGGCAGCACCTATCGCGGCACCTTCAAAAATGGACTCATGGATGGCAAGGGGCTGTGGACATCGGCCAAGGGCGACCAGTACCAGGGAACCTTTCGTAAAGGGAAAAGAGAAGGGCAAGGCAATCTGTCCCATGCCGATGGTCGCGAGTATACTGGTAGTTTTGTCGCAAACCGCAAAGAGGGAAGCGGCACCTTGAGCTATCCGGATGGTTCCCGTTACAAGGGTAGCTTCAAAGCTGATCTCTTCCAGGGGAAAGGCACCTACTTTTTTCCGGATGGCAGCGTGTACAATGGCGAATTTGACAAGGGTGTTTTTTCAGGTAAGGGTTTGCTCTCCTATGCAAACGGGAAAAAATACGAGGGCAACTTTGCCCATGACCTTCCCCAGGGCAGCGGAGTACTCACCGAAGCGGACGGCACCGTGTACCGGGGCGAGTTCCGTAGGGGCAAACGGCATGGCAAGGGCCGTATCGAATATCCGGATGGCCGCACTGTAACCGTTCGTTTTCAGGATGATAACGAGTTGCCCGCTCGCTAGAATCGCAGGATGTTGTGCAGGTTGACCAGCTCCCGGCCAGGAGGCTGGAGCCGGATTTATCGTAGACTGTCCGAAGACACGGCATGCAGACCAAGGTGGCCCAGATCTATGCAAGGCGGGCCGGACTGTTCTGCGGGAGAGTGTTTCTACGGAATAAAGGAGAGGTGAGATGGTTTGGGAGTACAAGACAATCCTGTTTGAATTTTCCAAGGACGGCCTGCTCAGTGACAGGTATGTGGATGATGAAGAAATGGAGAACAACCTCAATCAGTTGGGGCAACAGGGCTGGGATTTGGTCAATGTGTCCCTGTTGCAGGATGGCCTGCTTGCCTTTCTGAAACGGCCGGCAGACAGTGCGCCGTCTTTGCTTGACTCCTCACCGAAGGAGCATTTTGCTCCAGAGCCGTTGGTGCGCGTGGCCGCATCATCAGCATCACCGGCAACTGGGCCAGGCATGGCTTCCTCTCCGAAGCCGCCTGTGCACCCCCCCCTCCGCAGTGATCGTTCGTCGCGCTCTCCCAACAGTATCGAACATCTGCGTGAACGGCTTGGGCACAGGGAGGAGCCTGCCCAGGAACGCCTGCGGCCAGAGACACCGGTGCAGGAGGATGATGACCGCATCGGTGGTATTCGTATTTCCTGATCAGCTGCTCTTCTGGTAGCCCTGCACACCAGCAGCTGTTCACTTGATGCGCCTCCATGCTCCAATATATTGCCAAACGTCTGCTGCTCATGATCCCGACAGTGTTCGGTATCATGTTCATCACCTTCATGGTCACCCAATTTGTACCTGGTGGGCCGGTGGAGCGAATGATGGCCCAGCTAAGCGGCTATGGTGCAGGTGGAGAGGTCGGCACTGGCGGTGGGCTGTATCAGGGGAAAAAGGGGATTGATGCCGAGCGCCTGGCGCAGCTGACCAAGCTCTATGGTTTTGATCAGCCGCCCTTGCAGCGTTTTTTCAGCATGATGCGCTCGTATTTGGTTTTTGATTTTGGCCAGTCCTATTACCACCACATGAGTGTGGCCCAGCTGGTGATCTCCAAGATGCCGGTTTCCATGTCTTTGGGATTGTGGAGTTTTCTCATCGTGTATTCGGTGTGCATTCCCCTGGGTATTGCCAAGGCAGTGCGGGAAGGCTCTGCCTTTGATGTATTTACCAGTACGGTACTGCTCGTTGGCTATGCCATTCCCGGCTTTGTTCTGGGCATTGCCCTGCTTGTACTCTTTGGCGGGGGCAGTTTTTGGAATATCTTTCCACTACGCGGTCTGGTCTCCGACAATTGGCAGGATCTGGGCCTGATACAAAAAATTCTTGACTACCTCTGGCACATGGTGCTGCCAGTCGTTTCCTCCACCCTGGGCAGTCTTGCGGTCATGACCCTGCTCACCAAAAATTCCTTTTTGGAAGACATCCGCAAACAGTATGTGATCACTGCCAAAGCCAAGGGGCTCAGTGACAACCAGGTACTCTACGGGCATGTCTTCCGCAATGCTATCATCCCCATTATCACCGGTTTTCCCGGCAGTTTCATCACTGCTTTTTTCACCGGCAGTCTGCTGATCGAAACCATTTTTTCCCTGGATGGCATGGGGCTTCTGGCCTATGAATCGGTGATGAACCGCGACTATCCGGTGGTGCTGGGTACGCTCTACTTCTTCACCCTGCTGGGGCTGGTGTCCAGACTCCTCTCTGACCTCTCCTACGTGCTGGTGGATCCACGTATCAGTTTTGAAGGCAGAGACTGACATGGCAGCCCAGGATTATCTGATCTCATCTTCCCAGGCCCGCCGTCGCTGGCGGCGTTTTGCCGCCAACCGTCGCGGCTATTATTCCCTGTGGTTTTTTTTGTTTTTTTTTGTGATCAGCCTGTTTGCCGAGGTGCTCAGCAACGACAAACCGCTGGTAGTGCGCTATGAAAATGGCTGGTATTTTCCGCTGCTGCACAACTATGCGGAAACGGTTTTTGGTGGCGACTTTGCCACCACCACCGATTACCGCGATCCGTACATCCTTGCACGCCTGCAGGCACAGGGTAACTTTGTCATTTTTCCCATTAACCCACATAGTTACAATTCAATTAACCTGCATATCAACCAGCCGGTGCCCTCGCCACCCACCAGGCAGAACTATCTGGGCACTGATGACCGTGGCCGGGATGTACTGGCCCGCCTGATCTATGGTTTTCGCCTAAGCGTACTTTTTGGCCTGGCCTTGACCATGATCGGCACGTTGCTGGGCATTGTCGCCGGTGCGGTGCAGGGCTATTTTGGGGGCAAAATCGATCTGGTTTTTCAGCGGATCATAGAGATTTGGAGCGCCATGCCCGAACTCTACCTGCTGATTATCTTTGCCTCGATCTTCAAGCCCAGCATGCTGTTGCTGTTGGTTTTGCTCTCGCTTTTTGGCTGGATGGGCTTGTCGGATTATGTGCGCGCCGAGTTCCTGCGGGGCCGCAATCAGGATTATGTGCGGGCGGCCAAGGCACTCGGGGTGGGTAATTTCACCATCATGTACCGCCATCTCCTGCCCAACAGCATGACTCCGGTGATCACCTTTCTACCTTTCCGTATGTCCGGGGCGATTCTTGCCCTGACCAGCCTCGATTTTCTCGGCCTGGGGGTACCACCATCCACACCAAGTTTGGGTGAACTGCTGGCCCAGGGCAAGGCCAATATCGATGCCTGGTGGCTTTCGCTTTCTACCTTTTTTGTTTTGGTTGGCACCCTGATTCTGCTTATTTTCATTGGCGATGCCCTGCGCCAGGCCTTTGATCCACGACGTTGATCATTTTCGGTGTTTACCTGGTGCAGTAAGGCATGAGGATGGGATACAGCGGTAGACACAACAAAAAGGGTCGGATTTTCTCCGGTCCCTTTTGTTGTGTGCAAGGCAATGCTGCTGCCTAGTCGAGTGTGAGGGTCTGTGTCTAGACACGCTTATTTGTTCCGGATCTCCTGGCGGAGCTGGCTCAACTCATCCTCCACGCGTGTCCTGAATGCGACAAGCTCTTGGTGGATACTACGGGCGCTATAGTGTCCTTTGCTGGAAGCGGTCTCTTCTGGTACGAGCAGCGATTCTAAGAGCAGTGTACGCACCCATTCGGTGTAGGCAGCCACTGTTGCCAGAGGCAGCTGTTCCTGTGGTTTTTGCAGGACTTGGAAGAGACTGTTCACCACTGCTTCGTTTTCAGGGCCAGTATGCCAGGGCAGAGCTGTGATAATGGTCTCCAGCATATTGGTTGCTGTCTGCTGGGCTGGAGTGCATTGCACCTGGCTGCGCAGGGATTGCAGAAGCTCTTTGCAGTTGGCCAGATGCTCGGGCGTATAGTGGCGTATCAGCTTTGCCAGCACCGCACCCAAGGCAGCCAAAGACGCAGATAAGGTTTCAGCTGTTTGCTGATTGGCATGGTTGCTGTGGCCTGTCTGGTTGTGGCTTGGTCCATCTGTAGGCACTTGCCCAATTACCGCCTGGGAAGACTTCTCCCCAAAAAACAGTTCTTCTTCAGCAATATCCGCACTATCGTGGCCACTGGGCAGAAAATCCTGCAGATCAGTGTCTATATCCAGCTGGCCGGCCAACGGCTGTTCGGTGGGTACAAGGTGATCAAGGCTTGGCAAGTTGTCTGTCTCTTCATCAAATTGACCTGGCTGCAGCGCCTTGTCGTCTAAGAAGGAGTCCAACAGGTTCACAATTTCAGGATCAATCTCTGCTTCGTCTGCAGGTGTCTTGTCAAGAGTGGTGATCCTGGATGCAGATGATTGTTTTATATTTTCCGTGTCTTGCGGTGGGGCTTGTATCAGCTCCGCGTCAGCCATGCCGCTTGGCCCTACGTCGTCAATAGCGGCCAGAGCAGAAAATTCCGACCCGGGTACTGTTACTGAAGCATTGGTATCTGATGATGCGATCAGTTTTTTCAGATGGTTCATCCGGTTGATCCTGTCCATCAGGATGCGTTTTTCCGTTTCCACATCCGGTGCGAACGGGCTTTCATCCAGCAGCTGTGCCAAACCATCATGAAAGGCGTGCAGCAGGTTAAAGGCTTCCGGATGGGCCCTGTCCCGCTCGTCTGCTATGTATTGGCCAAGCGCCTGCAGGCCCTTGATCAAAATAAGCGCTGCGTTGTCGTGTATTTTTGCCTTGTTAAAGGCTTGTAGAGATGCGGCAAACTCGGCCAGGCTCTCGTCGCAGAGTTCCCAGTCCAGCGCGAGTATGGCTGCCTTGCAACTGTGCAGCGCATCTTCAACCACCTTTTTGCGCCAGGCAACACTCAAGTCCGTGGCAGCTGATTCTTCTTGCTCCTGGGTAGTACCAAGTTCCTCCGCCAGTTTAATCTGGTGCTGCAAAACTTTGAATTTGCGCAGATCATTGTTGAGCAGGGTGGCGATACGATCGTCTGTGCTGTCAGGTGAGGAGGCGATGGTTTCAACACGATGAAAAAAAGTGAGGAGCAATTTGATCGCATTGGGATGGGCATGCGCTCCCCGGAGGCAGAGATATTTGCCTATTTTGCTTAAACCCTGCAGGTAGACATCCGCAACCTTGTTATCTTGCCAGATGAGGGCAAGGTCGGCCAATTCATCGTTGAGTTCCTGCAGGTGGCCATCGGTGATATTTTGGTCCAGGGAAAGGATGATGGATTTAAGACGAGTGAGCTGTAAGGATTCGTCACTGCTGAAGAGGGATACATCAACCCCATTGGTATCAAAATTTTCATTGGCAAAACGGGTCAGATCATCAAAATTATCGATGTTATATTTTGTCTTGGTCGTTTGCTTCGCCATATCCTTGGGTTGCGTTCAATGTTCTTGAGGTGTGTCTTCACTGCTCTGGAGAATACTATATCTTGTGATGGCGTCTGCTTCAACGGCAGGCACCCAGGAAAGGGTGAAAAGACGGGTTCATTTTCAAAAACAGTTTTTCGGCAATCCCAAAGCCTTTTGTGTTTGTGCCTTCCATGCCGATTGCCGAGCTCGCACCAAAAAATACTAAATATACTCCATGCAAAAATAACCGAGTTATGAGGTAAGAATGACTATGCACGCCTTGGGGAAGATATGTGTTTTTTTGTTGCTGTTGTGCGGAATGTACCATATCGCGCCGTATCAGGTATGGGCCTGGACAGCCGAGGTCCTCAGTGTCAGCGACGGTGATTCGTTCAAGATACGGCAGGGCAAGCGCATCATCAAGGTGCGTTTGTATGGCATTGATAGCCCGGAGTACGGACAGCCCTATTGGCGTGCAGCCCGCACAGAGGCGCGCGGTTGGCTGAAAGGGATAGTGGAGATCGAACCGATGTACAAGGATCGTTATGGCCGTACAGTGGCCCTGGTCTGGTCAGAAGGCAGGTTGGTCAATGCTGCATTGGTGCAGAGTGGTATGGCCTGGGTGTATCCACGTTTTTGTCGTTCCCGCGAGTTGTGTCAGCACATGGAAACCCTGCAGCAGGCAGCCAGGCAGGCCCGGCTGGGCTTGTGGCAGGATGAAAAACCTGAACCTCCCTGGCAATGGAAACGCAGGCAGGGCCAGGGGAGGCGGTCTTAGCCCACGGGGTTGGCCGGACACTTTTCTTGACAAGCTGCTGTCAGCATCTATGATATTAATGTATTGATCTTCTTTTGTTCCTTTGTTGCGGACTATCCCCATGTCTCCTCTACATGACTCCTACACATCAAGGCCTGTGCTTGTCTTTGGCGAGGTGCTGGCCGACATCTTTCCAGATCGTTTTGTATTAGGTGGCGCCCCCTTCAATGTGGCCTGCCATTTGGCGGGGTTTGGCCTGAATCCACTCTTCATCACCTGCGCAGGCCAGGATTCGTTGCAGGAAGAACTCATGCAACGCATGGTCCGCTTCGGCATGGAGACAGAAGGTGTGCAGATCGATCCTGCCCACGCCACCGGGCAGGCCGAAGTGAGTTTGAATGGCGCAGGTGGCCACAGTTTCACCATCAAAGCTGACCAGGCTTATGACTATATTGATGCTGACCAGGCACTGGACGTGGCCTTGCGACACGAGCCTCAGTTGTTTTACTTTGGCACCTTGGCGCAGCGAAGTCCAGTGTCGCGCGCGGCCTGGCGCGCCCTGCAGGCGCAGCTTACCTGTCCTGGGTTGAGCGATATCAATCTGCGTCATCCTTGGACCACGCTGGAGATCGCCAAGGAAGTGCTGGCAGCAGCAGATGTGGTCAAGATGAATTTGGAAGAGTTGCAACATTTTGCCCATGAACTGCATTTGCCCGGTTCTTCCCCAGAAGCATGGGCCGAGGCCCTGGGCGAGCGCTTTACAATACAACAAATACTGGTTACCTGCGGGGCAGACGGTGCCTGGCAATGGCGTGCGGATGGCGAGATTTTGACGGCTCCCGCAGCCAAGGACGAAGCACCCATGCTCGACACCATTGGTGCGGGTGATGCTTTTACAGCGGTGCTCATCCTTGGCTTGGTGCATCGTTGGCCGCACCAGCTTAGCCTGGTGCGGGCCAATGCCTTTGCCCGGGCTATCTGTAGCATCCGCGGGGCCATACCGGAACATACGGCGTTTTATGCGTCGTTCTTGGAGAAATGGCATGACAAACATGACAAGACAGACTGAGACGAAGCAAAAACAACTTTCCATCCTGATGATCAGCGTGCATGGCCTGGTGCGCGGAAACAATCTGGAACTGGGTCGCGACGCGGACACCGGTGGGCAGGTCACCTACGTGGTCGAGTTGGCCAGGCAGCTTGCACTCAATCCCGACGTTGCCCGGGTCGATCTGCTGACCCGGCTCATTGAGGATGAGCGCGTTGATCAGAGCTACAGCCAAAAAGAGGAATCTCTGGGGCAGGGTGCGCGCATCGTACGTTTGCCCTGCGGCCCCAAGCGCTATCTCCGCAAAGAGTTGCTCTGGCCGTATCTGGATTTTTTGGTGGATAATTGCCTCCACTTTATCCGCCAGCAGGGTCAGCTGCCGGATCTCATCCACAGCCATTATGCCGATGCTGGCTACGTGGGCATGCAACTGGCCGGTATATTGGGTATTCCACTTGTCCATACCGGGCATTCCCTGGGGCGACCCAAGCGCGAACGGCTCCTGGCCAGCGGCCGCAAGGCAAGCGCCATTGAGCGCCAGTTCAACCTTGCCCACCGCATTGAGATGGAAGAAAAGCTGCTTAGCCACGCCTCGTTGATTGTTGCGAGTACCCAGCAGGAGGTGGCAGAGCAATACGGTATGTACGAAAATTTTGCGCATGGCCGTTTTGTGGTCATTCCTCCTGGCACGGATACCGCACGTTTTGCCCCACCGCGGCGTGGCAGAGGTGGCAGGCCTTCCTTTCCCCTTATCGATCGTTTTTTGCGCGAACCCGACAAGCCCATGGTGCTGGCCCTGTGCCGCCCTGATCCGCGTAAAAATATAGATGGCCTGATCACCGCTTTTGGCGAAGATGAAGACCTGCAAGAGCAGGCCAACCTGGCTTTGATCACAGGCAACCGGGAGGTGATCGAGACGATGGACGAGTCGTCCCGCAGGGTGCTTACCGGAATGCTGCTGGCGCTTGATCGTTATGATCTCTGGGGCAAGGTGGCGATTCCCAAATATCATCGACCAGAAGATGTGCCCAACATATACCGCCTGGCCGCCCAACGCCGAGGCGTTTTTGTCAATCCGGCACTGACAGAGCCCTTTGGCCTGACCTTGATCGAAGCAGCAGCCAGTGGCTTGCCTTTTGTGGCCACCGAGGATGGCGGCCCGCAGGATATTGTTGCCAACTGCAAAAGTGGCGTACTGACCGATCCGCTTGATTCGAAGGCTTTGGCACAGGCGCTCAAACAGGTGCTGGCAGATCGCAGGCGTTGGTTGCAGCTTTCCCGTAACGGTGTGGCTGGTGTGCGTAACTACTACAGCTGGAGCGCCCACACCGGCCAGTACATGAAAAATATGCGCACCCTGTTGCGCCGCACTCGTAAACGCCTGCGCCGGCAACTGGCCTTTACCGTGCACGACGGCAAGTCGCCGGTCCCACTCGCCAAGAATGCCCTGATCAGCGACATAGACAATACCCTGGTTGGCCATCGGGCCAGTTTGCGACAGCTGATCAGATGGCTGGAGGAGCAGGCCGGCAAGTGTGCCTTTGGCGTGGCCACCGGGCGCAGCCTGGAGAGCACGCTTGCAGTGCTTGAGCAGTGGCAAATTCCTCTGCCCAACGTGCTGATCACCTCCGTGGGCAGCGAGATCAACCATGGCCCTGACCTTTTGCGGGATAATGGCTACCGTAGCCATATCAGTTACAACTGGCGGCGCAGTGCCATCCTGGAGGCCCTGCGCGATTTTCCGGGCCTGTGCCTGCAGGCAGCTGAAAATCAGCGTGAATTTAAAATCAGTTTTGATGTTGAGACACACGATGTTTTTTCAGTGACCGAGGTGAACAAGCTCTTGCGCAAGCACAAATTGCAAGCCAATCTGATCTACTCCCACAACGCCTACCTCGATGTGTTGCCGGTGCGCGCCTCCAAGGGACACGCCGTGCGCTACCTGGCCTATCGGTGGGGTTTGCCCTTGAATGCCTTCCTGGTTGCAGGTGATTCGGGTAATGATATCGAAATGATGGTGGGGGATACCATGGGCGTGGTGGTGGGCAACCACAGCCCGGAACTGGATGGCTTGCAGGGGCGTGATAAAATTTACTTTGCCCAGGGCACCTATGCCCAGGGCATTTTGGAGGGCTTGCGGCATTACGGTTTACCTGTACCGGGCTGACAACCCTTTTACCATCCTCCATCCCCAAGCCCAAGGCTGCTGCTAGCGGCTGATCGCTCTATTTTCTTGTGCCTTTTGGGCTGCTGCAGCTGCACCGATTGATTGACTCTTTCAGCGCGTAAAAAAGGAGCTCTATGCTGAATCTCTTGCACAATGCCATTGTTGAAAACCGCAACGCCGTCTATACCCTGTTGCGGCGCTATTTTTCCCACGACAGCTTTAGCTTGCTACAATCCGATCTGTTCGATGCCTTCCAGCTTCTCTCCAAGGAGGATGGTTTCGAGCAACTCTGTACCTCAACAGACTCTGCCCTGCTGGACTTTGCCCAACGTGCCCAAGAGGGCCTGTTCCGCTCGCCGTGGGCCTATTTTGCCGTTCGGCCTGGAGTGGCGGAAATGCAGTATATACGCATCCATGGCGAGGCCTTGATTCCAGAGGCCATATCTGCCTCCGAGTTCCTCCAGTTCAAGGAAATACTGGCCGACAACCGCAGCGAGGCACCATTTTCCACCCTGGAGGTGGATTTTGCCCCCTTTGGCCGCGACATCCCCCACCTCGTTGATCCGCGGGCCATTGGTCAGGGCATGATTTTTCTTAACAGGCAATTATCCAGCACCATGTTCAGCGACCGTCGCGCATGGGCCAGTAAAATGCTGCATTTTCTCACTCTGCACGCCATTGATGGCAAGCAGCTCATGATTCATGAGGCAAGTTTTCAAGACATGGCTGTTTTTGGCAATGCCTTGCAGCAGGCCATTGCCCTGGTGGAAGGGCTGGACGGTGATACCCCCTGGGAGGCATTCGCTCCTTCCTTGACCAGGCTGGGTTTTGAACCGGGTTGGGGTGATGATGCTGCCCAAGTGGCTGAAACCATGAATTTGCTTGCCGATGTGCTCACCGCACCATCGCCGAGTGCTCTGGAGAGTTTTTTGGCCCGCATTCCCATGATTTCACGCTTGTTGATCCTCTCTCCCCATGGCTATTTTGGCCAGGACAATGTGCTGGGCCTGCCAGATACAGGCGGCCAGGTGGTGTACATTCTCGATCAGGTACGTGCCTTGGAATGTGAGATGCGTGCCCGCCTGGAGCGCCAGGGTGTCCATGTTGATCCGAAGATCATTATCGTGACTCGACTTATTCCAGATGCAGGTAATACCACCTGTAACCAACGCCTGGAAAAGGTGAGCAGTTGTACAAACGTGTGGATCTTGCGCGTTCCTTTTTATCGAAAAAACGGGGAAATTGTTCGGCACTGGATTTCGCGTTTCCAGATTTGGCCCTATCTGGAGCGTTTTGCCGATGCTGTGGAGCGTGAAGCCCTGGCCGAGTTGGGTGGCCGGCCGGATTTGATTATCGGCAACTACTCCGACGGCAATCTGGTCGCCTCGCTACTCAGCCGCAAACTCGGGGTTACCCAGTGTACCATTGCCCATGCCCTGGAAAAAACCAAGTACCTGCACTCTGACCTCTACTGGCGGGAAAACGAAGAGCAGTACCATTTTGCCAGCCAGTATACGGCAGATCTCATCGCCATGAACATGGCGGATTTCATCATTACCAGTACCTATCAGGAGATTGCCGGCACGGATAAAACCGTTGGTCAGTACGGGAGTTATCGCTCCTTTACTTTGCCCGGCCTGTATCGGGTGGTGAATGGTATTGATCTGTACGATCCCAAATTCAACATTGTTTCTCCAGGAGCAGATGCCTCGGTGTACTATCCGTATACCGAAGCCGAACGAAGGCTCACCGGTTTACAGTCGGAAATTGAAGCCCTGCTTTTTGCCCCTGATTTGGACAATGCCCGTGGTCATTTCGCAGAGCCCGACAAACCACTGATCTTCACCATGGCCCGGCTTGACCGGGTAAAAAATTTGACTGGGCTGGTTTCCTGGTTCGGCGCCTCTGAGCGGCTGCGCAAACAGGCCAACTTACTGGTGGTTGGCGGCTATCTCGATCCATCCCTGTCCACTGACCATGAAGAGCAGGAGCAGATTCGGCACATGCATAACCTGATGGACAGCTTTGGCCTTGATCAGGAAATGCGCTGGCTGGGCATGCGCCTGGAGAAAAATCTTGCCGGTGAGCTTTATCGGGTGGTTGCAGACCGGCGCGGGATTTTTGTCCAACCCGCGCTTTTCGAAGCCTTTGGTCTCACCATCATCGAGGCCATGGCCTCTGGTTTGCCTGTTTTTGCCACCAGGCATGGTGGGCCTTTGGAAATTGTCCAGCACAATCGTTCGGGCTTTCATATTGATCCCAACCATGGGAAAGTGGCCGCTGAACTGATGGCTGACTTCCTGGAAAAATGCCAACAAAAGGAGAGCGAGTGGCAGCGCATTTCCCAGGGCGCGCTCCAGCGTGTTGCCGAACGCTACACCTGGGACCTGTACGCCCAGCGCATGATGACCCTTTCCCGCATCTATGGTTTCTGGAAATTTGTGCACGGGGTGGAACGGGAAGACATGGGCCGTTATCTGGAGATGTTCTACCACCTCCAACTGCGTCCCCTCATGGGGGTAGAGGAATAGGTGTGGATTTGCATGGCCGGCAGATATCTTGTTTCGGAACATGTTTGCCAACAAGGAGTACAATAAGGTGGTCAAGGTGGAATTGGCATGGTGTATGGTCTAATCATTCCCAAGGGATAACCAAGGGACATATTGCCAGGGGCGTATAACCGATACCGGCAGCAAGATGCACATAAATATGCAAACAAATCTTGGTTTGGACTGATACCTTGAAGCTGCACATGTAGAGAGGCAGTCGGTGTGTACCACATGGTCAAAATAATATGGATTGTTCCTTTGTATGCTCTGTTTTTCAGGAAGTTATTTTTTTGCGAGACAAGCGTTGCGGGTGCGACAATTTTGTTGTCATTTTTGCCTGGATTAACATACAATAGTGCGGCACGACCAGGGGGTGGTGTTTTGAATACAACTTTGAAAAAGGTCGGCACGTATGGCACTGCAAACACTCAAGATTATCCTTTGCGCCGCGTTGATATTTTTTTGTGGTGCTGTGCCCTGTTCTTCGGCAAGGAAGACATCACCGGTGCTGCTTGTCAAGGTCTCGTTCCTTCTGAATTTCATGAAGTTTACCGAATGGCCGGCAAGCGTTTTTCCCCCTGCTGATCAATCCCTTCTCCTGGCTGTTCTCGGCGAGGATCCTGTTGCCACGCAAATAAAACAAAGTCTTGAAGGCCAACTCGTCAGTGACCGGACCATTCAAGTAGCCATCTATGCCAATCTGCCGGCGTGGCAGCAAGCACGCACCATGCCCCATGCACTTTTTGTCAGCGAGTCCATGTCGAGGCAATGGACAGAAGTTTTGGCCTTATTGGTCTCCCATCCGGTGCTGACCATGGCTGATTTTCCGAATTTTTGCGCCCAGGGTGGCATGCTGAATCTTGTGCCGCATGGCGATACAATTCACTTTGAGGCAAATCCAGGAGCCGCCAAAAAGGTATCCCTCTCACTCAATGCCCAGATGCTGCAACTTGCTGAAATTGTTTCGACAACAAAGGAGATAGCGCCATGATGCAACGCGCAACAAGTACACCAGGTCACGTGTATCTTCTTGGTTTGAGCGCTTTCATCCTCAGTGTGGGGACTTTCCCTGTTCATGCCGAAACAACCCCCACTGGGATGAATTATCTGGAAATGAACCTCGAGCAGTTGATGGCCATTCCCGTGTATGCCGCCTCCAAGCACCAGCAAAGCACCAAGGAGGCGCCTTCGTTGGTTACCATTGTCACTGCAGATGAAATCCAGCGCTATGGTTACCGGAACCTGGGGGATTTGCTTCGCTCTGTGCCGGGCTTTTATGTTTCCGGCTCCTCAGCAGAATCTGTTGGTAACCTTGGGTGTAGGTAGGTCACCAAGTGCATGATACAAGGCTATTTTTAGCCCATCATAGGTGCGAAACCCATAGGATCGTTTGGTGACCACCTTGGCCTTGTTGTTGAAACCTTCCACGCAG
>Ga0334890_1002283_pt1 | contig 22540 bp, 16 predicted proteins | sample GraSluR1_MG_3_FD_207220 | JGI IMG/M metagenome (GOLD analysis project Ga0334890, IMG submission 207220) | Sludge microbial communities from methane-producing bioreactor in Wageningen University, Netherlands - Granular Sludge_31_08-R1 | ecosystem: Engineered > Bioreactor > Anaerobic >... | reverse complement strand
GGATGCGAATGCCGGTGTTGAACAGCAGCCCGGCCTGCTTGAGTATGTTGTACAGAATCATCGTGCCCATCGTGCCCACCGCCGCGCCGACCGCGCCAAAGCGCGGGATGAGGATCAGGTTCACGGCGAGGTTGACCACGGCCACGAAAATGTCCACGCTGACGATGTAGCGCAGCTTGCCGAGCACCTTCAGCGTCAGGCCGTTCTGCCCGGTCGCGGCGTTGAAGTAGTAGCCCAGCGAGAGCATGGCCATGATCAACGCCGAATCCTGGTAGCGCGACCCGTAGAGCAGGACGGTGATCGGCTCGGCCAGCGAGAAAGTGAGCGCGAACAGCGGGAAGGAGATGATGGCCATCCAGGCGGCGTTCTGCCAGTACAGGGCGTTGATGCCCTCGCGGTCGTTGCGGGCGAAGAGCCGCGCCGCCGCCGGGGTGAACAGCAGGGCGAAGGTCTGGAGCACGATCTGGTTCAGCCGCGCGGTCGGCTGCACGGCGCGGAAGGCCGCCACGTCTACTGTGCCGCCGCTGCGCTCCAACAGCACGGCGTCCACTGTGTTCATGATCACATAGACGAGATCGGTCGCCAGCAACGGCACGGTGAACATGAGCACTTCGCGCGCCGGAATCTGCACGGTGCGCCGGTCGAAGCGGGCCAGCACGCCCTGCTCGCGCAGCACGCGCCACAGCACCGCCGAAAAGATAGCCACGCCCAGCGCCCCCGCGCCCAGATAGCCCCAGGCCAGGAAGATCACGCCGCTGTCGCCCAGGATGAGCAGGGCCACGATGAGAATCTTCAGGCTGGGACTCAGCACGTACTTGCGGAAGAAGATGGCACGCGGGCGCGAAAAGACGGCGAACAGGCCGTTGAGCGTGTTGTCGAGCGCCTGCACCGGCGATAGCGCGATCAGGATGACCAGCAACTCGACGGCACGGCGGTCGCTGATCAGCGTGCCGGAGACGGTGCCCTGCAGCGCGACCATGCCCACGACCAGCAGGACGCCCAGCCCGAGGATCGTGCCCAGCACCATCAGCAGCGTGCCGAACATGCGCGGGTAGTCGTCGCGCTCCTGGTAGATGGGAATGTAGCGCGACACTGCCCGATCCAGACCCATCGTGACGACCGTCTCACCGAGCGCGACAATGGACAGCGCGTAGGCGAACGCGCCGTAGTCGGACTTGCTCAGGTAGCGCACGGTGAGCACCTGCACCACGAAATTGACCACCATGGCGATCAGGCGGCCCACCAGCAGCAAGCCAGAACCGCGAATCTGGCGACGAGTCGCTCGCGCCGCGCCGGTCTCCGCCGGTGCGGGGCTGCCCCCCGCCGGCGCAGGGGTCAGCGGGAGCGGGCCGCGCGTGGCGTCCGTGAAGTCTGGGTTCATAGAGATGGGTTCCTCATGGCCGGTTCAGCGCTCCGGGGCAGCAGCGATGGTCTCTGGCTGCCCGGCGCGTCCCCGTTCCCCGATCTGAATGGCCGCGCCAGCCAGCGCGAGCAAGAACCAGTAGTAGCGCGCATACGACAGGTGCAGGAACACGGCGGTCACCAGGTAGGTGAGGATGCTCAGCAGCAGACCGGAGGCCAGGACGAACGTCGTCCGGTCGCGCCCATAGGTGCGGCGGCGCACCCTGGCGAGCCGCGCCATCGCCAGCGCCACGATGCTGCCGAACAGGGCGAAGCCCACCATCCCTGTGTCGGCCAGCTCTTCCAGATACAGGTTGTGCGCGCGGCGGTTAGGGTCGAGCAGCTTGAAGCCGATCCCGCGCCCGTAGTCGCGGATGAAGCGCGGCGTCTGGCCCGGCCCCACGCCCAGCAGCGGGTGGTCGAGGAAGATGCGCAGCGTCGCCAGGTTCTCGGTGGCGCGCCCCTGCACGGAAGTGTCCGCTTCGGAGGGGTCGCCGCTGAGCAGGTTGCTCACGTTGCCCAACGTGGACAGGCGATAGACATAGCCGGGGGCCAGGGTGAAGATCAGGATGGTGGCCAGCACGCCAGCAACGATGGCGCTGCGCGGGCGCACCATGTGCAGCCCCACCGCTGCCGGCACCATCACGACGATGGCCAGGCCAGCCCCGCGCGAGAAGGTGTACAACGTCCCGCCCAGGATGAGCAGCGCCAGCGCCCCCGCTGCCAGGCGCAGCGCCCGGCGGCGCTCAGAGAGGGCCAACGCGCCTGCCAGCGGCAGCAGCACAACCAGAGTCTGGGCGTAGCGGTTTTTCTCGCCGATTGGCCCGGCGAAGCGGCGCACCACCGGCCTGTTGCCCAGGAAATCCTCCTCACCGACGCTGGCTTCGGCCTGGGTGATCTGGGCGAAGCCGCCGAAGTCGTTGTCGTAGGTCCTGGTGACGCCCTGGTAGAGCGTCACCCCGCCCATCAGCGCGCCCGCCAGCAGGATCACCCACAGGCTTCGGCGCAGCATCTCCGGCTGCCGCACCACGTTGACCACCAGGAAATAGAGCACCAGCCCTTCCAGCAGGTAGTTCTGGATGCGCGCCAAGGTGAGGCTGGGGCGCTCCGATGCGGCGGCGGAGAGCAGCAGCGCCGCCAGGTAGCCGATCATCAGGATCATGACTGGCGTGACGATGATCCGTTCGCGGCGCACGATCAGAAGGTGGAACAGGGGCAGGCCCAGCAGCAGGAAGAAACTCCCCGCAAGCTGGGATGACAGCCCGCTGCGGATGGCGACGACGGTGATGTTGGAATAGAGCACGAAGAAGACCACCAGCGTCGCCCGCTCCGGGTTGGAGAGAATGCCCAGCGCGACAGCGGCGACCAGCAACCCGCCGAACCCGAACAGCGGGTTAATCCGCGCCAGCAGCAGCCCGATCACGGTGCTCGTCAGCGCGGCCAGCACCGCCAGAGCCAACAGACTCCGCTGGCCGGAGGAGGCGCGCTCTGCGTGCTGTTCCCAGCTAGTCATAGGCTCTCGCTCGTCTGGCTCGCGCGGGCGCTACTGCGCCGCCGCCTGGCGCTGCGGCGTCCAGTGGGTGATGCGCTGGCCGCGCAGCAGGTTCCAGGTGGCGATCAGCGCCGCCGCATAGACCACGCAGAAATAGAACGGGATGGTGAGCGGCTTCAGTCGCCCGATGCGCGTGCCGCGCAGCAGCAACCCCAGCAGCGCGCAGCCGTAAAAGGCAAGCTGGGCCAGCAGCGCCAGCCGGTAGAGCCAGCCCTCGCCCCACAGCGGGATCGTCGCCAGGAACAGGACGATCAGCGGGAGGAACATCAGCCGGCGCAGTAGCTTGTGGGTGAACAGTTGCAGCGCGTAGAAACCGTGCCGGAACGGGTTGAGCAGCTCGCGCATGACCAGCACGCCACGCAGCCCGCGCGTGATCACCCGCACCTTGCGCCCGAACTCGACTTCGCTGGACCTGGCAACCGGCTCGTAGGCAACGGCGTCCGGCACGAAGACCAGCCGGTAGCCCTGGGCGATCACCCGCGTGGAGGTCACGAAGTCGTCGGTCACGCCCTCCGGCACGGGCAGGAACAGCGAGCGGCGGATGGCGTAGATAGCCCCCGTCGCCGAAATGGTGCTGCCCGCCCGGCTCTGCGTGCGCTTGAGCAGCCGGTCAAAGCTCCAATAGCTCCGCTCGCCCGCGCCGGTCATGCTGGCCTCGCCGCCGCTCAGATAACGCTGGTTGCCGGCCACGCCGCCCACCGACGGATCGGCGAAGGGCCGCACCAGCGCGCGGATCGCGTCCGGCGCGTACATGCTGTTGGCGTCCGAGAAGACCAGAATCTCACCGGTTGCGGCGCGCACGGCGTCGTTCAGCGCGCCCGCTTTGCCCTGGCGGGACAGGGCCAGCACCCTGATCCGCTCGCCTGCGTAGCGCGAAGCGACCTCCACCGTGCCGTCGGTCGAGCCGTCGGAGGCGATCACCACCTGCAGGCGTTCCGGCGGATAGTCGAGCGCCAGCAGATTCTCGATCTTGGCGGCGATGCTGCCCGCCTCGTTGTAGGCGGCGATGATCAGGCTGACGCGCGGCTCGATGTCGGCGGCCTGCACCGGTCTTCGCCAGAAAAGCCCGCGCACAGCCAGGATCATGGGGAAGAGGGCGTAGGTGTAGGCGAGGAGCGCGACCGCGCCCCAGAACAAGATCAGGCTGATGCTCATGGCTGCACACTCTTTCGGAAGCGTTCCACCAGCCGGGCGGCATTGGCCGCCAGGTCGAACTCGCGCAGGACTTTGGCCCGCCCGTCGCGCCCCAGCCGCGCGCGCAGCGCCGGGTCATGGGCCAGCCGCTCCAGCGCGGCGGCGATGGCCGCCGGGTCGCCGGGCGGGACGAGCAGCCCGCTCACCTCGTGCTCGACCAGTTCAGGGATGCCCGACAGGTCGCTGGCGACGACCGGCACGCCGGCGCTCATCGCCTCCATCAGCACGACGGGGATGCCCTCACGCCGGTTGTCGCGCGAAGGCACGCTCGGCGCGACGACGACATCGGCTTCGCTCAGCAGGGCGATCACTTCCTGGCGCGTCTTGCGCCCGGCGAACTGAACCGCCCCGTTGAGCCTGGCGCGGGCGGCTTGCCCGGCCAGGGTGGGGCCGTCCGGCCCCTCGCCGACGAAGCGACACACGAAATCCAGCCCTCGCTCAGCCAGCAGGCGGCAGGCTTCGATCAGGTGCGTCTGCCCCTTGACCTCGTGCAGCGTGCCGATGCACAGGATTTGCAGCGGCCCCTCGGCCCCCCTTGCGGTGCCGTCCGGCTGGAAGGCGCTGCTGTCTACGCCGCAGTGCAGCACCTCGACTTTGGCGCGGGCCGTCTCGCCGCACTCGGCGATGAAGATGCGCCGGTTGAATTCGGAGATGGTCACCACGAAGGCAGCCTCGGCGGTCTTGGCGCAGAGCATGTGTTTGTCGCGGTGCAGGTCGGAGCCGTGCGCGGTGAAGCTGTAGGGAATGCCCGTCAGCCGGTGAATGACGAATGCCGCCGCCGCCGGGTGGCTGGCGAAATGGGCGTGGATGTGCTCGATTCCGGCGGCCTCCATCATCTGGGCGAAGCGCACCGCTTTGGGGAAGAAGGCCAGCGCCCCGAAGAAATAGCGCCGGCTGCCCCAGGTGCCGCGCAGCAGGTCGCGCAGGGCGGCGACGTAGGCGCGCGGCTTGCGGCGGAGGTAGTGCAGGTGCGCGCGCAGAATCGCCGGCGAGAGCAGCGGCTGGTAGTGCGCCGCCGCGACGAGCGGGGCCGCCTCCGGGTGCATGACGGACGCGCGCTCGCGCTGCAGCGGGTAGAGCGCAACGGGCACGCCCTGCGCCTGCACCGCGAGAATCTCGTAGAGGATGAAGGTCTCGGTCAGCTTGGGGAAGCGCGAGACAAGGTAGGCCACGCGCGGGGCGCGCGCGGGCGCGTCGCCTGTGCGGTTGGCTGGGAGTCTGTTGACCTCACCCCCTGGCCTCGCTGCGCTCGGCCTTTCCCCCTCTCCGTTGACGGAGAGGGGGAAACGAGGCGCGTCAGCGCCGAGTGGGGGGTGAGGTAAAGTTAAGGACAGCTTCCAATTCTGCTTGCTCTCAACACCTGCCCGCCCCTGAACCCCCTCGCGGGGGAAGGGCCGGGGATGGGGGGCAAAGGCCAGCGCCAGAGTCGTCAAGCGGTCGTTCATCGCTGTTTCCCCGTCCTGCCGTTGCTGCGGGCCACGCACACATCCCAAATGGCGGCGCTCGCCTGCCGCCGCGACTCGCCCGGCGCGCCGCCCGTCTCGACGATGCGCGCCTGGGGCAATTTCCCGGCCAGCGCGCGGTACGCCTGGCGCTGCGCGCCTAGGATTTCCGGCGAATGCTCGCCCTTGCGCGCCCACAGCGTTTCGGCGGGCGCGTCGAGCACCAGCACCAGGTCGGGCGGCGGGCAGGCCCGCGCCAGAATCCAGCGCCGCGCCCGCTTGAGCGCGTTCTGTTGCGGCGGCGCGTTGAGCAGCGCGTCGTAGGAATAGCGGTCGAACAGCACCAGGTGCCCGCGCGCCCCGGCCAGACGCGCGCGCAGGGTGCGCCGCCACTGCGTCAGCAGCAGCCGGGCGAAGCGCACGCCGGGCAGCCGGTCGAGCGCCGACGGGCGGCGCGCGCCCTTCTGGTAGAGGCCCATGTACACGATGGTCACGGGCTGGCAGAAGCCCTCGCTCAGCCCCTTGACCAGCGTGGACTTGCCCGCGCCGTCCGGCCCCATCAGAGCCACCGATGGCAGCGGCGGGCGCAGCAGCCCCTCCAGCCGTCCGGCGAGGCGTGTCACCTGGTGCTGGAGGCGGCCCAGACGGGCGGCGGGAGCGCGGCGACTCAGGTGCGCGATCACGGCGGGCCGCTCGGCCAGCAGCGCGTCCCACTGCTCCCCCGCGATCAGCGCGCTCACGCGCTCCCAGGTGGCGTCCAGCGTCCAGGTGCGGGCCAGTAATTCTGTCATGCGCGCCGGATCGGTGATCTGCTGGCGCAGGGCGCGCAGGCGCTGCTGGCGGTGCGGCGCGAACTGCCCTTTGTCGAGCGCAGCGTGCAGCAGCAGCGTCACCAGTTCCTCCTCCGGCGCGGGTGCGTAGGCCCCGCCCAGGCGACGGCGGCGGCTCAGGCATGCCTCGGCCAGATCGGTCGGGATGGTGTGAGGGGGCCGCCCGAAGACGATCTGCGTGACAACATCGAGCTTAAGCCAGGCGTCGCTCGCCCGGTCATAGGCGATGAAGAAATGGTGCGGCGCGCTGCCGGGCGCGGGCAGGGGGACAAAGCCCTCCTCGGCCAGCGTCCGGCGCAGCGCGATAAGCTGATCGGCTCGCACCAACAGATCAACCTCTCCCCCTGCAGAGGCAATCTGATCGAGCCGGTCGGCGTCGCGCAGCAGGCAGGTGGTGATGCCCGCTCGCTCCAATGCGCCAAAGGCGCGCGCCAGTGCGGTCTCCACGGGGCCTACGACTCCGCTGTCTTGCTGGATGGTTGGCGCTGGGCCGGCGTCGCCTGGACGCGGGCGGACCGCACGGAGGCGCGCGCCCGCCGCACAAGGGGCCACCGGCGCAGGCTGCGCGCGCGCTTCGCCAGGACGACCCCGGCGATCTGCGCTTCCACTTCGCCCAGGCTGTCAATGGCGTCGCGCACTTGCTGGCGATGGCTGTGTCCGCTGCGGGCCACCACAACTGTCCGGTCGGCGCGGGCGGCGAGCACCGTCGCTGCGGCGACCGCGCCCAGCGGCGGCGCGGAGATCACCACGATGTCGGCCAGTTCATCCAGGCTGGCCAGCGCGCTGGCGAAGCGCGGCGACGCGACGATGGCGAAGAAATCGAGCGTGTGCGTCCCGGCGGGCAGCACAGCCAGCCCTTCGACTTCGGTGGGCAGCAGCAGGTCGGTGATGGCGCTTTCTGAGTCATGCCACTCGGCCAGGCCGGGCTTGTTGACCACGCCGAACATGCGCGAGGCTGTCCGGCCCTGAATGTCGGCGTCGAGCAGCAGGACGTTGTCGCCAAGCTGGGCGAGCACGACGGCCAGGTTGGCGGCGACTTCGCCCCCGCCCCCATCCCCGTGCAGATCGCTGACCAGCAGGCGGTTCAGGGCCAGGGCGCGCCCTGCGAAACGAAACTTCATTGCCAGGCGGCGGTAGCCCTCCGCTGTGGGTGAGGTGGCATGAGTCAGCACGACGGGCGCGGCGCGGCCAGGCGTCGGGTGGGTGATCAGGCCGCCCAGGTAGGGGGCGCTTGTCGCCGCGCGCAGGTCGTCCTCGCCCCGGATGATGTCGTTGGCGTACTCGGCGGCCAGCACTATCGCCCCGCCAGCGATCAGCCCGGCCAGCAAGCCGAGCGCCGTCTTGAGTGGCACCTGGGGATCAATGGGCCGGCCACGAGTCGCCGGTTCCACGATGGTGATGCGGTTGTTGGGCGTGCTTTGCAGCGTCGAGTAGAGCGAGATGAGCAGCCTTTCCGCCTCGGACTTGTAGGCGCGCTCCTGCCTGATCTGCTCGCTGATCAGGGCGCGCTGCTCATCGGTTTCGGCGCGGCTTAGCTCCCCGTCCAGGCGCTGCAGCGTCTCGTCGGCGCTGGCGATGGTGCTTTCCACGCGCGCGATCTGCCCCTGAAGCTGATCCCAGGTGGCGGCGTTCTGGGCGCCGCTGGCCGGGCTTTGCGCCACCAGTTGTTCGGCGATGGCGTTGGCGATCAGGGTGGCCTGGTCGCGGTCGTCGTGATCCACGCGCACGGTCAGAATCTGGGTGGTCGTGTCGGTGGTCAAGGTGATGTCGCGCTCAAGCTGCCCCGGACTGCTATCCAGCCCCAGATCGGCGATGAGGGTTTCCAGGAAGGGGCGCATGGTCGGCAGCACGGCGTAGATTTCCATCAGCTGGGCCGCCGCGCGCAGGTCGTTCACTTCGGGGTCGAGGCTGTCCACTGCCGGGCCGACCAGCAGCTTGGCCCCGGCTGTGTAGCGCACCGGCTCGCGGCTGCTCAGCGCGTAGCTGCCCGCCCCGGCGATCAGGGTGGTGAGCGCCAACAGCCAGAACCAGCGGCGGAGAACGTCATAGTAACTGCGGATCATGCGTGTCCCTGCTTTCTGTGTTCTTGTCGGTTTGTCTTCTGTGCCGGCATACGGCAAAAGCGCCGGCCAACCGTCCAGCGTTTATGTTCAGGGGCGGACAGGCACAAAGGTTGACCTGTAGTCTGGGGCGGCGCTTCGCTTGACCTCACCCCCGCTCGGCGCTAACGCGCCTCAGCGCCCCCTCTCCGTTGACGGAGAGGGGGCAAGCCGGGCACAGCGAGGCTGGGGGCGAGGTCAACGGGGCGCTATCTTTATCCTTCCCACGCTGCTATCCGCCCCTATACACGCTTTCATGGGGGCAGGAATCCGCTCCCATGAGCGTCTGGCCGTGTGCTGGTGCGGCGGGGTGCGGTGAGGGGTCGGTGGCCGCCCAGCGCGCCGGTCTAGCGCGCGCCGTTGGTGAACTTGAGCACGGTGCGCAGCAGGATTTCCAGGTCGAGCGACAGGCTCATCTTCTCGATGTACTTGATGTCCCAGATCAGGCGCTTGTCGAAATCGGTGTCGCCCCGGTCGTAAATCTGCCACAGGCCGGTGATGCCCGGCTTGACGCTCAGGCGCTGCGTCTGGAGTAGCGAGTACTTGTCCACGCCGAACGAGGTCGGGCGCGGCCCTACCAGGCTCATCTCGCCGACGAGCACGTTCCAAAGCTGGGGTAGCTCATCCAGGCTGGTCTTGCGCAGGATTTTGCCCAGGCGCGTGATGCGCGGGTCGTCTTCCAGCTTGTTGCCGTGCTCGTCAACGGTCTCACCGCGCTCGTTGACGCGCACGCCAAGCTCGGCCAGGCGCTGGTCGGCGTTGGGGATCATCGAGCGGAACTTGAGCATCTTGAACTTGTGCCCGCCCAGGCCGATGCGGTTCTGGACGTAGATCGGCGAGGCGCGATCCTCCAGCCAGATGAGCGTGGCCAGCAGCAGCCCCAGCGGGAGCGTCAGCGGCAGGGTGAGCAGCACTGCCGCCAGGTCCAGCAGCCGCTTGACCCGGAAATAGACGCGGCGCGTGTGCGTGCTCTGGTAGGGCAGGCGATTGATCCAGAAGTCGGGGTCGTAGTAGGGCGTCTCCGAGCGGATGGTCGCCTGCGCGTGCGACAGGAACGGCTGCACCAGTTCGTCCCAACTGGCGAGCGCCCCCAGCCCCAGCGAGTAAAGCACGCGCGTGAGGGGGGGCTGGCGCAGGGCTAGCGCGCCGTTGTTGCTGCCCAGCTCAAAGCGCGCCAGCTCGACGGGCAGCTCGCGCGCCGGGCTGCTCTCCTCGCGGGGGACGGCCCGCCCGGCCACCGGCACAGGGAGGCGGGAGTCGGCCCCCTGAACGAGTTGGCGTCCGGCAGTGGCCACCAGGTCCGCGTAGATCAGCCCGTCGTCGGGGAAGGCGGCGACGCCAATGGGCAACCGGATGTTGAGCGACATGCTCACCAGGTCGTGAATCTGCGCGGCCAACTGCTCGGCTTCGCCCCGGTTGGTCTCTGGCAGGCACAGCACCAGGTTATCGCCCTGCCAGGCCAGGGGATCGGTGCGGTAGACCATCGACTCGACAAGCTGGCCGATGCGCGCGCGCAGATAGCTGCGCTGGAGCGCCGAGTGAAAGTCGAAGCGATCGGTGGGCGCGCTGCGCAGCTGGGGGATGTCGGTCAGGCGCAGCAGCAGGAAGGCGACGGGCCGGCTGAAGCGCCGCGCGCGGAACAACTCGTCGTTGGCGGCCTCTTCACCGTCGGCGGCGGGCAGAATGCGCGACGTGTTGGCGTCAATGACCACGCTTTCCATAATCTGTTCCAGCTTGGCGACGACCAGCGAGGTCGTGCTCGCCAGGAACTGGGTGATGAGCAACACGATAATTTCGATGGGGGTCTCCGGCCAGGCCAGCACGCTGTGCCCCAACGCCCCCAACGCCCCCAGGCCAAGATAGATGAGCAGGCCAGGGACGGCGATGGCGGCCCAGTGCCACGCGCCGATGTCCGGCAGGAAGAAAACGACCAGCACGACGGCCAGCACCAACACGTAGAGAGCAGGCGAGAGTTCCAGGCCCACCAGGTCTGGGCGGGCCAGGCCGAAGAGGACGATCAGCCACAGGGCTGCGGCAACAATGAGAATGCGTAGCTGATACATAGGCCACCCCCATCTATAGCAAACAGCAGTACAGAACAGAATCGAGCGGTAACAGTACAGGCTCGCATAAGGGGGAGACGGGCTAAAGGTAATCTGCAATGCCACAGAAGGATTGTTGGAGATTGTACTGTCGAGGAGGGCACATTAAAAATAATTTTACGAAACTTTTATAAGATTTATGGGTTTATTGACATACAATAGTAGAGATGCGGAATTTCGGAGAAACAGAGATAGAAGCATTGTGTGTGACAATCACCAATGGCTGCGCCGCAACCCCCGCCGCACGGCGAAAACGCCCCTCATTCGCCTGGCCTGCTGCGCTGCGCCAGCAGCGTCATACGCACCAATCGTCACTGAAATATTTACAATCTGGCCCTTCAATTAAATAAATTCGCTAGTATAATAATATAGACGCTTCCGGGATTGAAGTCAATAACTCTCTTAAATGTGGAGAAAATCAGTTTAACGCGCGGACGGGCAGCGCGCCGCCGCCGCAGGCGGCGCGTTACACAGCACCAGGACGGGGACGAGGATGGCAGGCTCTCAGCAGACGGTGGACTTCAACCTGCACAACCTGGTCGGGATTCGCCTGCACGATCCCCGCCCCGGCGACGTGCGCGCGCTGGCCCGCCAGCTTGGTCCCATCCAGCGCCCGCTGAGCGGCCCGCCGGACATTGCCATCCATTTTTTCGCCCAACTGCCGGTGAATGGGTCGCTGCGCACGCTCGGTCTGCAGGAAGCCGCCTTCAGCGACGACGCTTTCCTCATCCTGCGCAGCAGGCACAAGGCCCAGGCGCGCGTGCGCGTGAACTTTCAGCAGATCGGCGCAGGGCCGTGCGAGATCGTCTGCGAGAGCGGCCTGCCCGCCGTCCCGCTGCTGATCCCGATCATCAACCTGACCATGCTCAGCAAGGGGGTGCTGCCGCTGCACGCGGCGGCTTTCACCTACAACGGCACGGGTGTGGTGACTACCGGCTGGTCGAAGGGCGGCAAGACTGAGGCACTGCTGGCTTTTGCAGCGCGCGGCGCGGCCTACGTGGGCGATGAATGGCTGTACCTGACCGGCGACGGACGCCGCGCCTTCGGCATTCCGGAGCCGATCCGCGTGTGGGACTGGTACCTGCGCCAGCTTCCTGATGGCGGGCCGCGCGTCGGGCGGAGCGACCGGCTGCGCCTGGCGGCCCTGCGCGGGATCGCCGCGCTGCACCAGCGCGCGCCGCGCGTCGTGCCGGGGCGCGCCGCGCGCTTCCTGGAACGGCAGCGTTTTGCCGACCTGCACCCGCGCGACCTGTTTCCGGCGGAGCGCCTGGCTCTGGCGGGCGCGCCGGACATCGTGGTGTGGGTGGTCAGCCACGACGCGCAAGAGATCACCGTCGCGCCCATCGAGGCGGGCGAGATCGCGCGGCGCATGGTGCACTCGCTGCACTATGAGTGGCTGCCGTTCCTGGCCTGGTACCAGATGTACCAGTTCGCCTTCCCCGGCGCGCGCAATGAGTTGATCGAGAGCCTGGAGGCGCGCCTGGCCGCCCTGCTCGATCAGGTGCTGGCGGACAAGCCGGCCTATGTCGTCGCCCACCCGTACCCGGTGGACTTGGCCGCCCTGTTCGAGGCGATGCGTCCGCTGGTCGAGGCGGGCGCGCGCGGGGAGAGCACTCAATGAGCGCGCCTGCGCCCGAAGTTGTAGCGGACGCTGTGGCGAATGCAGTGGCCGCACTGCCGCCCGCCGACCTGCGTCAGGCCATTCGCCGCCTCGACTGGCGCTTCCTGCTGCCCGATCCGGCGCTGGGCCGTGTGGCCTGCCTGGGGCGGGCGGAGGGCAGTCTGGCGGAGGCCCTGCGCGCGACCGGCACGGCGCCGATGTTCATTGCCGGGCCGCTGGCCGACGCGCACCGTGCGGCCTTCGATACCGTCGTCGTGGCGAACCCGTCGCGCGAGTCGCTGGCTGCCGCCGCTGACCTGCTGCGACCGGGCGGCTGGCTCTACGCCGAACTCACTGGCGGGGCGGGCCGCGCCAGACGACTGGCGGCGCAGGCGCGGGGCATGGGCTTCGGCGAGGTGCAACGTCACTGGCACTGGCCGGACTTTGAGCGCGGCACGCGCATCCTCCCGCTCGACAACGGCGGCGCGCTGGCCTACGCCCTGCTCAAGGGGCGGCGCGGCGTGGCGGGGGCGGCGTTGGCGGCGCTGCTGCGCGGGGCGCAGCGGGCGGGCGCGCTGCGCTGGGCGGTGCGTCACGTCAGCCTGACGGCGCAGCGGGAGGGGCCATGAACACGGCGCTGGCCTTTCTGCGCGAGCACCGCGCGCGGCTGGCCCTCGATCAGCGGGGCGTGCCGGAGCGGTTGGCGAGCGTCGTGCTGACGCCGCGTTTCGCCGCGTCGCGCCACGTGATCGTGCTGCTGCTGCCCGCCGGGCGCGCCGAGCCGGTGCTGGTCGCCAAGCTGCCCCGCCTGGCTGGGGATGGCGCGGCCCTGGCGCATGAAGCGGATGTGCTGCGCGCGCTCCAGGCGGCGCGGCCCGGCGGCCTGGACTCCGTGCCCGCCGTGATCGCCTTCGAGGAGGTGAGCGGCTACCCGCTGCTGGTCGAGACGGCCCTGGTTGGTCCGCCGCTGGACAGGGCGGCGGTGCGCCGCGATCCGGCCCGCGCCTGCGCGCTGGGCGTGGACTGGCTGGCGGATGTGGCGACGCCCCCGCGCGGGACGCTGGACGAGGCGGCCTTCGCCCGACTGGTGAGCGAGCCTTTGGCGGCGTTCGCCGCTGGCTTCCCGCTGGCGCGCGCGGACGAGGTGTTGCTGGCCATGACGCGGGAGTCGGCGGAGCGGCTGCGCGGCGCTGGCCTGCCGCTGGTGTTGGAGCACGGCGACCTGAGCCACCCCAACCTGATCCTGCGCGCAGGCGGCGGCCTGGGCGTGGTGGACTGGGAATTGGCCCAACTCGCCGGGCTGCCGGCGCACGATCTGTTCTTTTTCCTGACCTATGTCGCCTTCGCCCGCCAGGACGCGCGCGCGACGGCAGCGCAGGTGGAGGCGTTTCGCGGCGCATTCTTCGGGCGCGACGCCTGGGCGCGGCCCTACGCGCTGGAGTACGCCGCGCGGCTGGGGCTGGCGAGCGAGTGGCTGGGGCCGCTGTTCGTCCTGTGCTGGGCGCGCTATACGACCCGGCTGTGGGCGCGAGTCAACGCGGCGGAGGGCGCGCCCGCAGGCAACGGCGAGCGGGCCGCCTGGCTGCGCGATAACCGTTATTATGCCCTGTGGCAGGTTGCCGCCCAGCACCTGGGCGACCTGGCCTGGCTGTGAGCGAAACGAGGCCCTCGGCGATGCGCGTGCTCTACCTGACCAACGGCTTTCCGTACCCGCTGACCAGCGGCTACCTGCGCCACTACTTTCTGATCCGCGAATTGGCGCAGCAGCACGCGATCACGCTACTGGCGGTGGTCGGGCCGTCCTTCCGCGCGGAACACGCCGGGGCGCTGGCCCCGTTCACCGGGCGCATCCTGACCTTTCGCTCGGCGGGGCGCGGGCGCTCGCGGGCGGGCAAGGCATTGGCCTGGGCGGAAGGGGCGCTGCTGGGGCGCGGGGCGGTGCAGGAGATGCGCGCGGCGATCCGGCGGCTGCTGGCCGAGGAGCACTTTGACGCCGTGCTGTTTAGCGGCAAGGAGACGCTGGCCGCCATTGACGGGCTGAGCACGCCGCCGATCATCGCCGATTTCACCGACGCGGCCTCGCTGCGCCTGCGCGGGCAGATGGCGGTGTCGCAGGGGGCCAGGCGGCTGGCGCTGCGCCTCAAATACGCCCAGATACGCCGCGTCGAGCGTCGCATCCTGGCGCGGGCGGCGCACGCGCTGTTCGCCTCCGCCCGCGACCGCGATGCTGTGGCCGGCGGGCCGCGCCCCCACATGACTGTCGTGCCCAACGGCGTGGACGTGGCCTACTGGCAGCGCAAGACGCCCGCGCTGGGGGCGGGGACGCTGGTCTTCACCGGGGCGATGAACTACGCGCCCAATGCCGACGCCGCGCTGCACCTGGTGCGCGACATTCTGCCGCGCGTGCAGCGCGAGTTCCCGCAGGCGCGCGCGCTGATCGTCGGGCACAGCCCCCGGCCTGCGCTCGTCGCCGAGCGGGAGCGCCCCGGCGTCACGGTGACCGGCTGGGTGGACGACGTGCGCCCGTACCTGGAACAGGCGACGCTGTTCGTCGCGCCGCTGCGCTTTGGGGCGGGCATCCAGAACAAGCTGCTGGAAGCGATGGCCATGCAGGTGCCGGTCGTCGCCTCGTCATTGGCGGCGGACGGTCTGCGCACGGAGGACGGGGCGACGCCGCCGGTGCGCGTGGCAGAGACGGCGCAAGGGTTCGCGGCGGCCATTGCCGAGGAGCTGCGCGCGCGGGCTGAGGCTCCCGCGCCAGACGCGGACGCGCGCCGCTTCGTCACCGCGTATTTCGACTGGCGGGTGAGCGCCGGGCGCGTGCATCACATTCTTGAGTCGGTCGCGGCGGGGTGAAGAAGAGGGGTGATTGGTGATTGGTTGTTGGTTCTTGGCGCAAGCACGGGAGCGCACAAAATACGCTCTCACCAAAAACCAATAACCAAAAACCAGAAACCAATAACCACCAAAACCAACAACCGCCGAAAGGCTGGACGTATGCGAATGTTCTCAGTCGCTGTGGTAGGCCCAGACGGCTCCGGTAAGACGACGATCTGCCGGCGGCTCGGCGAGTCGCTGCCGCTGCCTACCCGCTACGTGTACATGGGCGTCAGCCCGGAGTCGAGCAACCTGATGCTGCCCACCACGCGCCTGCTGCGCGCCGTCAAGCGGCGGCTCGGCGCGCCGCCCGACACACACGGCCCACGCGACCTGCGCTCGGTGCGCGCTGCGCCGCGCCATCCGCTCAAGCGCGCGCTGTGGACGGGCAAATCGCTGCTGTCCCTGGCCAACCGCGCCGCCGAAGAATGGTTCCGCCAGGGCGTGACCTGGTACTACCAGTGGCGCGGGCATGTGGTGCTCTTCGACCGGCACTACTTCCCGGACTACTACAGCTACGACATCGCGCCGACCGCCGAGCCGAAGCCGCTCGCCCGCCGCCTGCACGGGGCCATGTTGCGCCATGTCTTCCCCAAGCCGGAGCTGATGATCTACCTCGACGCGCCGGCGGAGGTGCTACTGGCGCGCAAGGGCGAAGGCACGGCGGAGGTTCTGGAGGAGCGCCGGCGCGCCTACCTGGAGATGGGCCAGATGGTGCCGCATTTCGCCGTGATTGACGCGACGCAGCCCGAAGACAAGGTGCTGGCCGACGCCCAGGCGCTGATCCTGGACTTTCACGCGCGGCGCGCGCCTTCACAAAGGAAGACAGCATGAGCCTATCCACGTCTCAGCGGCCCGCCGCGCTGGTCACCGACGCCGAACGAGGCAGCGCCCTGGCCATCATCCGCTCGCTGGGGCGGCGCGGCTGGCGCGTGATCGCCGCCTCTGCCGCGCCGGACGCGCTAGGCTTCCGCTCGCGCTACGCAGCGGCGCGCCTCGTGTATCCGCCTCCGGCAGAGGACCCGCGTGGGACGGTCGAGGCGTTGCTCGGCGCGGCCCGCGAGCACGGCGCGGACCTGCTGATCCCGGTCACCGACGACGTGGGGCTGCCGCTGGCGGCGGCGCGCGCGCAGTTCGCGGGTGTGTGCCGCGTGGCGCTGGCCGATGACGAGCAGATCGCCCTGGTGACGGACAAGCAGTGCACGCTGGCCCTCGCCGGCGAACTGGGCGTACCCGTGCCGCTGACGCGCCAGGTGCGCACCGCCGCCGAAGCCGACGCAGTGGCCGAGGACTTCGGCTGGCCGGTCGTGGTCAAGCCGCAGGTGTCGCGGCTGGTGGACGAGGGCAGCGGCGTGGATGTGCTCGAAGTCACCTATGCGGCGGATCGCGCTGGCCTGCTGCGCATCGTCGGGGAGTTCGAGGAGCGCTGCCCCGTGCTGCTGCAGGAATACTGCCCCGGTGAGGGGCACGGCGTGGAATTGCTGGCTTACGGGGGGCAGCCGTTGGCCGCCTTCCAGCACCGGCGCCTGCACGAAGTGCCGATCACCGGCGGGGCCAGCGCCCTGCGCCAGAGCGTGGCCCTCGACCCACAGCTTTACGAGTATGCGCGGCGGCTGGTCGCCACGCTGAAGTGGACGGGCCTGGTCATGGTCGAGTTCAAGGTGGGCGCGCGGGGGCCGCGCCTGATGGAGATCAACGGGCGCATCTGGGGATCGCTGCCGCTGGCCGTCTTCAGCGGGATGGACTTCCCGGCGCGGCTGACCGACCTGTTGCTGAACGGCCCGCCACCCCTCCCCGCTGCGCCGGACACGCGCTATCGGATCGGCGTGAAGGCGCGCAACCTGGAGAAGGACATCGTGTGGCTGCTGGCCGTGCTGGTCGGGCGGCGGCGTCACGCATTCCTGCCCGCGCCGGGGCGATTGGCGGCGCTGACCGCGCTGCCGGGCCTGCTCGACCCGCGCATCCGCACCGACAGCTTCACCTGGGACGATCCGCGTCCGGCGCTGGCTGAATTGCCGCAGATCGCGCGCAAGCTGCTGCATAAGCGGGGCAAGGGCAAGGGAGCCTTTCAAAGTGACGATTCCAGGGCGCGCAGGGGCGGGGCAGAACGCCGCCCCGTAGGGGTGTATCGCAATACGCCTCTACAGACTCCGCTCGTCGGCAGCGCCGACGGGGACGCGCCCGCCATTGCCGAGCCTGGGCAGGAGGTGGGGCTATGATCCGGCGAGCAGCGATTACGCTGGCCAACAGCGCGGCGTTTGCCGGCGCTGTGGGGCTGTTGGAGCGGCTCGACGGACGGCGGCCCAACACGCTCGCCGTGCTGACCTATCACCGCGTGGACGAGCCGGGTGCGCGCCCGCACCTCAGCCCCGCGCAGCTCAGCGCGACACCCGCCGCCTTTGCCGCGCAGATGCGCGCCCTGGCCGCGCGCTGGCGCGTTGTCTCCGCGCAGGACGTGCTCGGCGCGGTGCGCGGGGGCGCGCCGCTGCCGCCGCGCGCCGTGCTGGTCACCTTCGACGATGCCTATACGGACTTCGCCGAGCACGCCTGGCCGGTGCTGCGCCAGCTTGGATTGCCGGTGACGCTCTTCGTGCCGACCGCCTACCCGGATCACCCGGAGCGCGCCTTCTGGTGGGACCGGCTGTACGCCGCCTTCAACGACCCGGCGCGAGCGGTGCTCGACACACCGCAGGGCCGCGTTATCTTGGGGACGCCTGCCGGACGGCGGCACGCCTTCAAGCGGCTGCGCGAGCACGTCAAGACGCTCGATCACGACGCGGCGATGGCCTGGGTGGAGAGTGTGTGCGACGAGTCCGGCGCGCCCGCTCAGCCGACCGTGCTCGGCTGGGACGCGCTGCGCGACCTGGCCGCCCAGGGCGTGACGCTGGGTGCGCACACGCAGACGCACCCGCTGATCAATCGCGTCTCCCTGGCGCGGGCGCGGGCCGAGGCGCTCGGCTCGCTGGACGATCTGCGCCGCGAGGTGGGCGATGTGCTGCCCATCTTCGCCTATCCGGGCGGCGGCGTCAGCGCGGAGGTCGCCGCTGAATTGGGCCGGGCCGGGTTCGCCCTGGCCTTCACCACCGAGCGCGGGATCAACGATCTGCGCCGGGCCGATCCGCTGCGGCTGCGCCGCATCAACGTGGGGGCGGGCACGCCGCTGGCCGCACTGCGCGCGCAGATGCTGCCGGCGACGGCGTCGCTGGCCGGGGCGCTGCTGCGGTGAGGAGCACAGAGGGGAATGGGGAGTGGGCAGTCGGGAATCAAGAATTCGGATAGTAAACCGACGACCGAAAACTGAAAACTGTAAACCAATAACCAATAACCAAAAACCGAAGTCCAGCCTGGACTCACAACCTGCTGAACACGTCTAGCAAAGCGAAAAGGAAAGCTCATGATCCGTCGTTATCCTGGGTATCTGCTGCAATTCGTCGCGGTTGTCGCCCTGCTGCTGGGCGCGGCGATGACCGCATCGCGCCTGCAGGCCGGGCCGTCGCTGCAAGACGTGCCGCGCCTGGACGGGGTGCGCATCTACTTCAGCGAGGACAACAAAGAAGCCAGCCCATTTGATCGCTCCGGCGACGGGCTGTCACGGTGGGGCGGGCTGCTGGCCAGCCTGGGGGCCAAGATCGAGGTGCTCGACTGGCGGCGCGACATCCCCGCCGACGCCGATCTGGTGGTCATCGCCGGGCCGACCAAAGACCTGGACGACTATCAGAGCGCGCGTCTGTGGTCGTACTTGAAAGAGGGCGGTGCGCTGCTGGTGCTGGCCGAGCCGCTGGTGACCTCTACCGCCGACGACGGTTCGACCCTCGTCGAAGCGCACAAGGCGCTGCAGGCCGAGCGCGGGCTGTTCATACTCACCTGGGCAGACTATGGCCTCCGCGCCCGCGATGATGTCGTCGTCATGCCCTCCGGCGAGGGCAACCTGGCGCTGGACGTGATCGCCAGCGGGGCGCGGGCCAATCACCCGGTGACTGCCGGGCTGACGGGCGACCTGGCTTTCTTCGGGGCGCGCTCGGTGGGCTTCGATGCATCCGTCCAGACCTTTACCGCGACGCCGCTCATTTTTGGCGGCGGGGCGCTGTACGGCGAGACGGCTTACGTCGCCTATGTCGAGATCGGTGAGGCTGCCTACACCGCCAACCAGGACACCGCGCCGGAGTCATTGGCCCTGGCCGTGGCGGCGGAGGATTCCGCGAGCGGCAGCCGCGTGCTGATCATCGGCGACCGCGACTTCGCCACCAACGCTGGTGGGCTGCGTACGTCGCCGCCCAACACGGCGGCCTTCGTCTATCCGGCCAATGTCGAGTTCCTGCTGCGGGCGGTAGCCTGGCTGGCTGGCGCGGACGAGACGGCGACTGTCCCGTTGAGCTTCCCCACGCCCGCGCCGACTCCTGCGGCCGGGACGGAGTAGCCAGGGCGGACGTATGCGCATCCTACAGTGGGTGATGACGGGGATGATGCTGGTTGCGCTGCTGGCGACCGGCACCGGCGTGGGGCGGGCGCAGACCGGCGGGCGGCCCCTGGTGGTGATCGTCGAAGGGCGACGCCCGCTGAACACGGCGGCGATGACCAACGTCGGCCCGGCGGGGATCAGCCAGCTTGCGGACGTGTTCCGGGGCCTGGGGGCGCGCGTGCAGTTCGTCCGGCTGGACGCGCCGCTGCCAGAGGAAGCGCGTGTCGTGGTCATCGCGCGGCCTCTGCGCAGTATGCCGCTGCTGCAGGTGGTCTACCTGTGGCAGTACCTGGAGCGCGGCGGGAATTTGCTGCTGGCGCTCGACCCGGAGGAGTTCTTTCTCGACGGGAGCAACGTCCGCCCGCGCTTCAACCGGGGCGGGCTGGCTCCGCTGATCGAGCAGGATTTCGGCATTACGGTCGGCAACACCTTCCTGGCCGAGCCGCTGGCCTCTGCTGACTCGATTGAGGCGCTTGAGGGCACTTACGGGCTGACGTTCGCCGAACTGGAAGGCGAGCCGATCACCGCGCCGCTGGCCCGCTACGGCGTGCCGGTGTGGGTGTGGGGCGCGCGCAGCGTGGCGGTGGACCCGTTGGGCGTGGGCAGCCAGGCCGTCCCGCTGCTGGCGACAGGCACAGCCTACGGCGAGACGGACTCTGGCGTCTTTCGCACGTCAAGCGCGCCGGCAGTGGCCGCGCTGGAGTTCAACGCCGGGCTGGACGCGCCCGCCGGGTGGCTTACAGTTGGCGCGCGGGCGCTCAGTATGCCGTCGGGCGCGCGGATCGTCATCCTGGGCGATTCCGAACTGCTCCAGAACGACTATGGCCTGGTGCGCGATGGCACGATGCCGCGCCATCCGGGAAATCTGCTGTTTGTCCAGCGGACTGCTGCCTGGCTGCTGGGGCTGCCAGAGGAGTCGTGGCCGGGGCTGCCGGCGGGGTGGACGTGGCTGGCGCTGGACGGCGACCCTGCGGACTGGGAAGGGCGCGGCCTGCGGTCTGCCTCTGACGGCGAAGATGTCGCCGCTGCCGGGCACGACCTGACGGAGGCGGCGGCCTTCGCCGATGACCGCTACCTCTACGTCCTGCTGCGCACGCGCGGCGCGCCCTCAGCGCCGGTCTGGGCTGAACTGGCGCTCCCTGGCGGGCGGACGCTGCGCGCCGGGCCGGATGGGGCCGTCGTGACGGAAGCGGACGGCACGCGGACGCTCGTCCCCGATGCGGCGCTGGTGGTGGGCGCGGCGCTGGAACTGCGCGTGCCGCTGCGCGTGGCTGGGCCGGCGCGCACTCTGGCGAGCGTGTGCCTGGGCGCGGAAGCCAGCGAAGACGCCCGCCCTGTGGACTGCCTGGAAATGTCACTGGCCGTAAGCGCCGCCCAGACGCGCGCGCCCTTCGACCATGCGCTGGCCGGGCAGCCGCTGGTGACTGCGCACGCGGCCAACGGCGTGAATCTGCGGGCCGGGCCGGGTCTCAGCGCAGCGATCCTCACCAGGCTGAACGCTGGCGCGACGTTGGCGGCGCTGGGCCGCAGCGCGGACGGGCAGTGGATTCGGGTGCAGGATGCGCGCTATGCGGGGTGGATGGCGGCGTACCTGCTGACACCCAACGCTGACCTCTCGCGGCTGCCGGTGCTCCCGCCGTCGGAGTAAGCAAGGTGGACGCACGATGGGGCGAAAAGGGTGTGTGCAAAGGTTGTAGTGACTCCCTTGACGCTGAGCAGGGCGGGGAGTCCCGTAGGGGCGTATTGCAATACGCCCCTACGGACGCAGCAGAGCAACGCTCCCGTACTGCTCGACAGGTTTCGCACGCACCCGGCGACAAGGCGTGATCGGACGGAATGCTGATATACATTAAGGAGTCTGCCATGTTACGCAACCGGGTCTTGACGGGAATGGCTGTGATCGTCCTGACGGCGCTGGTCGTGATCATCGTCGTCTTGCTTGTCTCTGATTCCTCGTCTTCCGCAGCCAAATCAACGGCGACCGCGCCCCCTCAACCAACGTCGGAAACCGCAGGCGGGACGGGAGACGCGCTCACCGCGCACAAGGACGCTATCCAGCGGGTGATCGCAGAGGCGTTCAATGCCGGCGATGTGGCTGTGCTGGAAACGCTGTATGCCAGCGAATTCGTCGCGCACCTGCCGCCCAGCGAAGTGGATCGCCCGGCGCTGACCCGCGACGATCTGTATGAGATCGTGCTGCTGCTGCGCGAGGCCATGCCAGACCTGGTGGTTTCGTCTGAACGTGTGATCGCCGAAGGGGACTATGTGGCGGTGCAGGCGCAGCTGCAAGGTACCTTCGCCAGCGAGTTCTATGACTTCCCGCCGACCGGCGAGCCGGTGGATATGACCTTCACCGTCATCCACCGCTTCGGCGCGACGGGCGCCATCGCCGAGGCGTGGGTGAGCTACGACACGCTCGCGCTGCGCCAGCAGCTTGGCCTGGGGACGGGCGAGTAGCGCCCAGGGTGCACGGATGACCTGTTACCAGGGGAGAGTCGAAGATGCTCGCTGAATGCCTCCCCCCTTAGAGGCCGTTTGAGAGGTATCTTTACCCCCATCCCCGGCCCTTCCCCCGCAGGCGAGGGAAGGGAGAAAGGACTGCTCTTGAAGTCCCTCCCCGCCTGCGGGGAAGGATTTAGGGTGGGGTTGCAGGCCTTTTCCTTAGTCCCCCCTCCAGCCGAGCTAGAGGGGGGACTCTGGCAGGCTGCTTTCCCCTTTCCCCAGCCAAGCTGGGGGAAGGGGCCAGGGGATAGGGGCCTTCTGATAATTGCCTGACAGCTTTGCACGTGCTCTCAGGCGCGCGCTGCATGGGGTCGCAGAGAGACGACGCGCCTGTTAAGGACAATTCCCAAATTTTGGGAGTGGATAAGTTTAGGGATATGGGTAAAATGGGGACATGAAACACTGTCCATATTGCCAATCCACAGAGCGACAAGTCAAAGCGGGGCGGAATGGCTCGGGGAGCCAGCGCTACAAGTGCCAGG
>Ga0334890_1002275_pt1 | contig 22577 bp, 18 predicted proteins | sample GraSluR1_MG_3_FD_207220 | JGI IMG/M metagenome (GOLD analysis project Ga0334890, IMG submission 207220) | Sludge microbial communities from methane-producing bioreactor in Wageningen University, Netherlands - Granular Sludge_31_08-R1 | ecosystem: Engineered > Bioreactor > Anaerobic >... | reverse complement strand
TTCCCCACGTGGGTCGGCTCCGAGGCCCTGGGGGGCCGGTGTGGACTCCCTCCCCTCCTCCTCTTCCTGCGGCCGGTGCCGCCAGCATCACGTTCCAGCATGGTCTCGTCGCTTCATTCCACAAGATCCCCGGCGATCCTGGCGCGCCGCCAGGTCCGAAGGGAGGGAAGGGCGAGTGGGATGCGTGCAGAAATGCATTTCCCCGCGAGGGAGTCTGGAGCAGCATTGAACAATCAGGGTCGAAACCTCCGCGTCAGCCGCCTCGACAGCCCGAAGCCGTCGACTTCCGAGGCTGGCAGGCTGAGGGAAGGGACGGACTTCTGGCCCATCCTGGACGACCCCTTTCCCTCCCCCGGCACGCCCGAGGAGGACCAACGCTTTGCGGCTTTGCAGACGCGCCTGAAGACCCTCTGGCAGAACCTGAGCGCGGATGACCACGTCGAGCAGGTTGTGGTGGTCGTCCCCTCCCTCTCGTTGGACCCGGAGGAGTTGAGGAAGCTGAAGGGGATCGAGCACTACGAAGAGCGCCTGCTCTTCCTGCTGATCCTGCTGGGGATGCCACGAACCCGGGTGGTCTTCGTCAGCTCCCAGCCCATCCACGAGGGAATCGTCGACTACTACCTGCAGTTGTTGCCCGGGGTTCCCTACTCGCACGCCCGGCGCCGGCTGCACATGTTCAGCGCCTACGATTCCTCACCCGACCAGCCGCTGACGCGGAAGATCCTGGATCGGCCGTCCCTGCTCCACCGCCTGCGCGAGTGCGTGCGCGGCACGCGGAACGCCCACCTGACCGTCTTCAACGTGACGCCCCTGGAGAAGACCCTGTCGGTGGCCCTGGGCATTCCCCTGCTGGGAGCCGACCCCGCCCACCTGCACTTCGGTTCCAAGAGCGGCGCGCGCAAGATCTTCCGCCAGACCAAGGTGCTCTTCCCCGACGGCTTCGAGGATCTCCGGGACGAGGCGGATCTGTCTCAAGCCATCGTCGAGCTGCACGCCCGGAACCCCGACCTGCGACGGGTCGTCCTCAAACTGAACGAAGGGTTCTCTGGAGAGGGCAACGCCATCTACCCCCTGACGGCTCTCAAGGAGGTCTGGCATGCCCCCCGCGGTGACCGCCGACGGGCCGCGCGTCGGGTCCGGGAGACCCTGCCGCTGTTGACCAGGATGCAGGCCGAAGGTCTCTCCTGGGAGCGCTACCTGGCCAAGTTCAGGCAGACCCGGGGCATCGTAGAAGCCTTCCTGGAGGGTGAAGAGAAGGCCTCGCCCAGCGTCCAGATGCGGCTGACCCCCCTGGGGGAGGCCCAGATCATCTCGACCCACGACCAGATCCTGGGAGGAGAAGATCGCCAGGTCTTCCTGGGGTGTCGCTTCCCGGCCGAGGAGCGCTTCCGCCCGGCCCTGCATCAGGCCGCCCTGGAGATCGGCCGCTACCTGGCCGGCGAGGGTCTGATCGAGAGACTCTCGATCGACTTCCTGGCGGTTCCCGACGGCGAAGACTGGAAACTGCATGCCGTGGAGATCAACCTGCGCAAGGGGGGGACGACCCACCCCTTCCGGACCCTGCAGTTCCTGACCGGCGGACGCTACGACCCCGAGACCGGGTTGTTCCGGACCAGTACGGGAGTCGCCAAATACTACGTGGCCTCCGACAACCTGGTCTCGGAATGCTATCGGGGCATGACGCCCGAGGACCTGATCGACATCACAACCTACACCGGCCTGCACTACAACTCGTGCTCGAATACCGGGGTGGTCTTCCACATGATCGGAGCGCTCTCCCAGTACGGCAAGCTGGGGGTGACCTGCGTGGGGAACAGCCCCGGCGAGGCCCAGGACTTCTACGACCGCACGCTGACAACCCTGGGAACCGTCTGCCAGTCGACCGGCTGGATGGTCTGACGACTCAGTCAAAGGCTGCCAGAACCAGGCGGTCCAGCCGATCCAGGTGCTCGAGATCGAGGGCCGGCCCGTTCAGGACGATCTCGTCCACCCCCAGGGCCACGTAGGGTTCGACCGCCTCGATCAGTCGAGAAGGCTCCCCCAGCGGCAACGCTTCGGCCTCGTCGTCGGGAAGGTGCTGCCCCAGCCAGGCTCGGAGCTCGCGGGCCCGGCGCGCGTCTTCCACCACATCGCCGTACAGGGTGACGGTCCGGCGCACCTGTCCGGGGTCCCGACCCGCCTCCCGGCACAGCTCGTCCAGAACCCGCAGCTTGTGCCTCACCTCCGACAGACTGCCGAAGACGTTGCCATACAGGTTGCAGGCGTCGGCGTGACGGGCGACCGTGCGCAAGGTGCGCTTCTCCCCTCCTCCGGCCACCAGCAACGGCAGATGCGCCTGGCGTGGTGGAGGCGCAAAAGGGGCTTGGACCAGACGGAAGAAGCGCCCTTGGAAGTCCGAGGGCCCCGGTCCGGACAGGAGCTGGCGAAGAACCTGGGTTGCCTCTTCCAGCCGATCAGAACGCTCGCGAAGGTCTCCCAGGGGGATCCCGAAGGCCTCGTGCTCGCGCTCATGCCAGCCGGCCCCCAGGCCCAGGTCCACCCGGCCCTGGCTGACGTGGTCCACGGTCACGGCCATCTTGGCCAACAACCCGGGCGGGCGGAACGAGGCCGGACTGACCATGCACCCCAGCCGGACCCGACAGGTCAGGGCTGCCAGGGCCGCCAGCAGCGTCCATCCCTCCAGGATCGGACCCGCCTCGCACTCGTCCGCCGAAACCACGGTCAAGGGAAGCTCCTCGGCCGTGCAGGGAAGCAGGTGGTCATAGGCCCACAGGGTGCGCCAGCGTTGGCCGTCTGCCCGAAGGGCCGCGGCGCGCAGGACCTCCCAGGGCTGGGTGTTGGGGATCTCCAGGCCGAAGTGGATGCGGGGCACGGGGGTTGCTTCCGGGACGAGGAGGCGGACCCTTTTCGGATCGGCGAGAAGGTCTTCCCTTCCCCGGCGAGAACGCCGAGTCGATCCATCCAAGAGCGCCCGACGCCCGGGAGTCGCCCCGGCCGCAGTGGGAGAGCCTGGACCCGATCTTTCCGAAGCGCCCGGGATATGGGGAAGGATCCCGGTGCATCACACCAGATCAGGAGCCGACCACCATGCCCGTGAACCTGAAGAACCGCCACTTCCTGAAGCTGCTGGATTTCTCCAGCGAAGAGATCCGCTTCATGCTGAAGCTCTCAGCAGACCTCAAGACCGCCAAATACACCGGCAATGAGAAGCCCCGCCTGGTGGGCAGGAACATCGCCCTGATCTTCGAGAAGGGGTCCACCCGGACGCGCTGCGCCTTCGAAGTGGCAGCCCACGACCAGGGCGCCCACGCCACCTACCTGGGGCCCTCCGGCTCGCACATCGGCGTCAAGGAGACCATGAAGGACACCGCCCGGGTGCTGGGCCGCATGTATGACGGCATCGAGTATCGCGGGTTCGGCCAGCGCATCGTCGAAGAGCTGGCCCAGCATGCGGGCGTTCCCGTCTGGAACGGCCTGACCGACGAGTTCCACCCCACCCAGGCCCTGGCCGACTTCCTGACCATCATGGAGCACACCTCCAAGCCCCTGGACCAGGTGGTCCTGACCTACATGGGCGATGGACGGAACAACGTGGCCAACTCGCTGCTGGTGGCCTCGGCCAAGCTGGGCTGCGACTTCCGCATCGGGGCCCCGGCCAAGTACCACCCCAACCCCGAGCTGATGGCCCGCTGCGAAGAGATCGCCTCGACCACCGGCGCCCGCCTGAAGGTCACCGACGACCCGGTCCAGGCCGTCGAGGGCGCGGACTTCCTGTACACCGACGTGTGGGTCTCGATGGGCGAGGCGGAGTCCCTTTGGGAAGAGCGAATCGCCGATCTCCGCCCCTACCAGATCAACTCCGAGTGCCTGCGCCGGACCGGCAACCCGAACGTCAAGTTCCTGCACTGCCTGCCGGCCTTCCACAATTCCGACACCAAGGTCGGCCGTGAGGTGGCCGGGAAGTTCGGCCTGGAGAGCGGCATGGAGGTGACCGAAGACGTCTTCGAATCGCGCCACTCGGTCGTCTTCGACGAGGCCGAGAACCGGGTGCACACGATCAAGGCCGTCATGGTGGCCACCCTGGGTTCCTAAGAGCCTGACGCTCGCAGGGTCCCCTCGGGCTCCGTCCCGGTCCCATCACCATGGGCGCCAGGACGGGGCCCGACCACATGCTCAGGGCCCCCGTCCATCCAGAAAGGGTTCCCAGGCGCGCCCCGCCGGACGAGCCTGGAACTCCAGGCGACTTCGGCTGAGGGGATGGCGCAGGCCCAGGTAGGAGGCGAACAAGGCGATGCCTCCCTGGCGCAACGCGCTGGAGGCCCCGTATTTCAGGTCCCCGGCCAGTGGGCAGCCGAGATGCGCAAACTGGGCCCGGATCTGATGATGGCGCCCCGTCAGGAGGCGAACCTCCAACAGCGCCCGGGTCCTGCCGGTCTTCAGGACCCGATAATCCAGAATTCCGGGACGGCTCCCTTCCACCGGCTGGTCGTGGGCCAGCGACAGATTGCGCCGACCATCCCGCACCAGATGATGCTCCAGGCGCCCCTCTCCCGATGGCAGGTTCTGAAAGCCCTCCACCAGGGCCAGGTAGCGCTTGTCGACCTGGCGGGTGCGAAACTGACCGAAGAGGGCCCGGGCCGCGGCGCGCCCCCGGGCGACCGCCATCAGCCCCCCCGCAGGTCGGTCCAAACGCTGCACCGGGTGCACCGGATCCCCGGGAAGGCTGCGGGCCACCCAGTCCAACACCGAGAGAACGCCGGAAGGGTCGGGCTGGGACGGCATGCCGACCGGTTTGTCCAACACCACCAGCACAGGGTCGGAGTACAGGATCTGGGGTTCCATCCCACCCCGGATTCGCTGCTGCACGCGCCCCGCCTGCGCGGTGGGAAGGCGAGATTCTGCTCCCGGGAAACCTGTCCCGCCCGGCAGGCTTCGGGACTGAAAAATGATTGAAATTGGCCATTGGCCGTCGGTTAACATCCCAGACATCGAATCCAGGCGCCTCCGGTTGTTCAATGAGACTGTCAGAGATCAAGACCTCATCCGGCCCAGACGGGCCTTGCTTCCACGAATGGAGGACCCGGAAATGACCCTCAGCGTGACCGGCGCGGTCCAGCCCCAGATTCCTTCCCAGGCCCTGGCCCCCAAGGCCGAGGCCTCCCCGGCCTCAACGACTCCTGAATTGGCGGTCGCCCCCTCGCGCTCGCTGGACAGCGTGGCCCTGGGCAGCAACGAAACCGGCAACGCGATCGCCACCACCGCGGGCGGAATGCTGGGACTGGGCATGGTCATCCCGGGCCTGTATGCCGGCGTCCTGGGCGGAGCCGTCGTGGGAACCATGCTGGGCGCCGGACTGGGGCCCGCCGTGGCTTCGATCACCAGCAAGGGGGCCCTGGGATTCCTGAGCACCACCTGGCAGACCGCGGGCACCGCAGCGCGCGCCGGGATGTTCATCGGTGGAGCCAGCGGACTGGTGGGCGGATGGAAGACCGGAACCGGGATCGGCAACGCCGTGGGCCGCGTCTTCGGTGCCGAGAAGGAAGCCGAGAAGCCCTCGGCCCCGGTCAAGATGAAGGGCCTGAAGGGCGTCTATGCCAGCCTGGTCTCGGGTGGTGGATTGGCCTCCGGGGCGGTGGGAGGCGGAATCCTGGGCGCCTCGGTGGCAGCCTCCGGCAGCCTGATCAGCGGACTGGCCGGCAAGGGCTTCCAATGGGCGGCCCTCAGCGGTATGGGCTCAGCGGCCATGATCGGCGGAGGTATCGGTCTGGTGACCATGGGCGTCCTGGGCGGCGTCGGCGGCCACACCATCGCCAAGAACACCCTCAAGGCGGCCAGTTGGGTCAAGGAGAAGGTCACCGACCTGATCCACCCGCAGAAGCCGACCCCCCCTCCGACCACCGCCGAGGCCGGCAAGACCCGAACCGAATAGCCTGGTCGCTTCCCGACGCGAAAAGGCCCGCCCCTGGCGGGTCTTTTCGTCTTTCTTCGCGAACCTTGCGCCTTCCGGGCGCAGGTTGGCCCTCTCTCCGAGGCCCGGCACGCCCTCTGGAATTCCCGAAAGAGACGAGGAAGTCACCGTGCAGAACCTCTACATCACCCTGTTGTTCCTGGCCTGCACCACCACCGCCTGGGCCCAGTGGGGGGCCAGCGCCCCTTGGATCCGACACACGCTCCCCTCCGACCCGGCCTACGTCCCCTTGAAGGTCTCCTTCGAGTTGCCGGACTACATGGCCCGCTCGGCCTCTTCCGAGATTCCCCAATGGAAACACTTCACGGGCGACCTGGATTACTTCCAGGTCCTTTTCGGAGGGCACGATCCCAAGATCGTCCGCGCTTCGGATCCTGACATGACCGACGAAGAAGCCAACCAGGTCCTTCGCGAGCGGACTTTGAAGCAGATCACCGAAAAGCCCGAGACCTACCGCCTGCTGGATGCCGCCTTCCAGATCCGCTCGGCCGACGGAGCGCGGATTCCCGCCATCCTGTACCAGGAAGTCGACTCTTCCGAGGATGTGGCCCTGCAGCGCAAGGTCCTCAGCGAAGCCCTGGCCTCGCTGCCACCCGCCGAGCGCGAGGTCGAGATCCGCAAGAACCTGGATGCCCTGTCCCAGGACGTGACCTTCCACCTGGCGGGCTTTGCCCGAGGCAAGAAGCTGCTGGTCACCGTCCACTTCACGAAGACCAACGCCGAGGCCAAGAAGGAGATCCTGAACCGCTTCCTGGCCAGCCTGATCGTCGGCTGAGAACCTCCCCCTGGCGCCTTCACCCACACCGCGATCGCACAAGACCTGGTGGGGGCAAAGGCGCGCAGGGGGCGCTAACGTTGACGGGCCAGCCACTCGACCGGGGCATGGTCATCGGTCAAGGACCGGTCCGGCCGGACCCTCAGGGCCGAGCGCAGGACCCGACCGTGTTCACCGGCCTGCGCGGCCAGGGGGAAGGGCGTCCGGGCATCTTTCAAGGCCAGAAGCGTCAGATTCTGCAAGGAGGTCGTGCCCAGGCGAGGGTCGACCTGGAAGAGGAAGACCCGGGGGAAGACCTGACGATAGGACGCCACCTGGCGGCGGAGGAAGGCCGCCCCCTGGCCCTCGGGAGCCCCCAGCAGGTTGGCCAGGACCACCCCACGAGGGACCAGTGCCCCCGAGACCCGGCGCAGGGCCTCCACCGTGGTCAACTGGAACGGGATCGTGTCGCTGGTTCCGAAAGCATCCATGAAGACCACGTCGTAGGGTCCCGGCCGGCGGTTCAGGAAGACCCGGCCGTCCTCGTGGAAGACCCGAACCCGGGGATCGGATCGATGGCGGAAGAACCGTCGGGCGATCTCGTCCATGGCGGGGTCGATCTCCACCACGTCCATCTGCGACCAGGGATTCCATCCCAGGAAATCCTTGGGCCACGCAAAGCCTCCCCCACCGATCAGCAGGGCGCGCCGGGGCTCGGGCAGGATGTGGTTGACCAGGCGGAAGGCGCGCAGGCAGTCGAAGACCAGCTCGTCACTGTCCAGGTAGCTGGCAGCCTGGGCGCCTCCGGGGCTGTCGACCAGAAGGTTGAGCGGGCGGCCCTGGACATCGCGGCTGCGGACCACTCGGACCCGGCTGTAGGGCGTGTCGACATCCAACAACAAGCCCGGATCCGTTGAGCGCGAGTCCTGCCAGGTCAGGGCGGCCAGGACCAGGGCCATGGCCAGCAAGGGCATCCAGCGCCGCGCACAGAAGGGCAGGGCCACCAAGACCTGAACCCCGGCCACCAGGAACAGGAGCCTGGTGCTGCCCAACCAGGGGATCAGGAAGAATCCCGCGGCGAAGGTCCCCAGGATGCTGCCCGCGGTGGAGACGGCATACACGGTCCCGATGTGCCGGCCGGCCTCCTTCAGACCGGATATCCCCAGTCGGGTGGCATAGGGCGACACGCACCCCAGCACGACGCTGGCTGGCGCAAAGAGGACCAGGGAAACCAGCAGCGAGTGGAGCTCGACCCTGCCCGCCGGCACGCCCCAGCCCAGAATGGGTTCGGAGAGCAGCGCGGTCAGGGCGATCAGAAGCCCGGATCCCATCAGGAGAAGACCCAAGCTGTCGGAATCCCGACGGGAATCGGCCAGGACCCCCCCGATCCAGTAGCCCAGGCTCAAGGCTCCCAGGACCACCCCGATCAGGCTGGTCCAGACCACCAGTCCGGAGCCCAGGAAGGGGGCCAGCAGGCGACTCCCCACCAGCTCGAAGGTCATGACCACGGCCCCGGACAGGAAGACCGACACGTACAGGAGTCTTCCCGAGACCGGCATCCCGTTCCGGTGCGCAGGGTCTCGTCCGGGATCCGGAGCCGGAATCCGCGACCTGCCGCGGCATTCAGCGGCGGATTCCGGCTGATGGTCTGGCATCAACTCGCCTCCTCCTCCCCCCCGCGGAGACGCCTCTCCTATAGCCTCGCCACCGTCTCGGCAAGGGGTCTGCGCTCCGCGTGGCGGGGACTGGGCAGCGCGTCCTGGGCAGGATGCCCCAGGGTCAGCAGACAGTGGATGCGCTCTTCGGCCGGAAGCCCGAACGCGCGGTGGACCTTCGGGGTGTCCATCCAGCACACATAGCAGGTGCCCAGGCCCAACTGGGCGGCTTTGAGCATCATATGGGTGGCCACGATCGCCACGTCGGTCTCGTCGCTGGGATGCCCCGTGAAAGGGTTGACCCAGCAGGCCTCGGGGGTGCCGCAGCACAGAAGGAGGACGGGCGCGTTGAAAGCGCTGGGAATCAGGGCCCGGGCCTTGGCCAGGGCCTCCGGGCTCTGGATCACGTAGACCCGCTGCGGCTGAAGGTTCTTGGCCGTCGGCGCCAGGCGTCCGGCCTCCAGGACTGCCTCCAGGTCCGCTTCCTCCACGGGCTTCTCGGAATACTTGCGAACGGAGTAGCGTTCCGCCATCAAACGGGTCAGGTCCATCATCAACCTCCTGCAGCCGTCGAGCTGGACCCGATCCCAGTCGGTTTCGGAGGGTTCCAGCCTCGTCTCGGGATCTCGTCTCCAGGCCGCCAGGCCGCGGAGCCGAGCCTCTGTGCAGCAGGGGTTCCCAGAAGGCCCCTCCATGACCTGCCAGGGGATCCCGCCTTGGACGCCCGGGGGGGGCCGAAGGAAGAACCCGCTCGGAGCGCCCGGTTCCTCCATGAGACGGGCCCGGCCTTGGCAGCCGGGCCCGTCAGGTCCTGCCCAAAGGAGGGATGTCAGGCGATCGTGATGTCCTTGTTCAGATAGACATCCTGGATGGCGTGCAGCAGGGCGGCTCCCTCAGCCATCGGGCGCTGGAAGGCCTTGCGGCCGGAGATCAGGCCCGTGCCGCCGGCACGCTTGTTGATCACGGCAGTCTTGACGGCCTGCTGCAGGTCGTTCTCGCCCGAGGGACCACCCGAGTTGATCAGGCCGGCGCGACCCATGTAGCAGTTGGCCACCTGGTAACGGGTGAGATCGATCGGATGGTCGGTGCACAGCTCCGAGTACATCCGCTTGTCGGTCTTGCCGAACTTCACGGCGGTGAATCCGCCGTTGTTCTCGGGCAGCTTCTGCTTGATGATGTCGGCCTGGATGGTGACTCCCAGGTGGTTGGCCTGGCCGGTCAGGTCTGCGGCCACATGATAGTCGACCCCGCCGGTCTTGAAGTCGTCGTTGCGGGTGTAGCACCACAGGATCGTGGCCATCCCCAGCTTGTGGGCGTGCTCGAAGGCCTCGGCGATTTCGATGATCTCCCGACGCGAATCCTCGCTGCCGAAGTAGATGGTGGCCCCCACGGCCACCGCGCCCATGTTCCAGGCCTGCTCGATGGTTCCGAACAGAACCTGCTCGGGAGTGTTGGGGTGGGTCATCAGCTCGTTGTGGTTGATCTTCACCACGAACGGGATCTTGTGGGCATACTTGCGGGCCACGGCGCCCAGGACGCCAAAGGTGGAGGCCACCGCGTTGCAACCGCCCTCGATGGCCAGGCGGACGATGTTCTCGGGATCGAAATACATCGGGTTCTTGGCGAACGAGGCGCCCCCGGTGTGTTCGATGCCCTGGTCCACGGGGAGGATCGACATGTAGCCGGTGTTGGCCAGACGGCCGGTGCCGAACAATTGCTGCAGGCTGCGCAGGACCTGAGGCGTGCGGTCGGAGTGGGCCATCACGCGATCGATGAAGTCCCCTCCGGGCAGGTGGAGCATGGACTTGTCGATGGTCTTGCACTGATGCTGGAGCAGGAACTCGGCTTCCTCGCCCAGCAGGGCTTCGATTCCGGCAAGCCGGGTGGTATCTGCGGTCAGGGTCATGGTCTGTTCATCCCTTCAATTGGGTCTTCCGGTTGCGCAGAGCGGGTTCGGGCCAGTCGGGTCCCGCCTCCCTCTGCACGGTCTCCCCCGCAAGGGTGCCCGGACGGGAAGGATTCGCCTCCGGCAGGACATCCCTTCTTCCCTGGGCCAGGGACCTCGAAACGTTCCACCTGGTAGCGGTTCCCGACCAGATAGAGGGGGGCCCCCAGGGCGCTCACGGAAATCTTCAGGGCATGGATCAGGAGCGAGATGGCCACCGCCTGGTCCGGAGTGGCCCCCAGGGGATTCCAGAAGACGATGGAGGCCAGCTCCTGGGTGCCCACGGCGTTCACCGAGACCGGCAGGTGGTTGAGCACCCGGAAGATGGGGGTGAAAGCCAGGAACAGCAAGGGCGACAGTTCCAGCCCCAAAGCGTCGGCGATGCTGGAGAAGGCAAGCCCCTCCAGAAGTGGCGAGGCCAGATTGATGGCGGAGGCCGCCAGGAAGGTGGCCGGGTGCCGACGATACTGCTGGAGGACGGCCAGGAACCCGGCCGTGGGCACCCCCAGGCTGAAGCGCTCCAGAAGCGGACCTCCCGACCGCCCGGCCGACAAGGCCAGGCAGGTGCTCCCCGCGAAGGCCAGGGCCAGGGCCAGCAGGAACAGACCCATCAACCAGTCAAGACGCAGATGGGCCAGCGGTGGCCAGAGGCTCTGGAGGAAATCGGGCGCCTCGGCTCCCCGCAGCAAGGGGAAGGCCGCCGCGTAGGACAGCCCCGTCGCCACCAGGAGGGCCAGGAAGGCAGACCATCGCTCGACGACCACCGAGGCGGCGGCCTGAACCCGGGGCACCCCGAAACCCGACAAGGCGAAGACCCGATAGACATCCCCTCCCAATCCGGAGGGGATCAGGTTGTTCAGGAAAAAACCGATCATCGACAGGCGCACCGCCTGCCCAAGATGCAGACGGAAGCCCAATGGGATCAGCAGGACCTGCCAGGCCAGGCTCGAGGCCAGGGCCGCCCCGAGGAAAAGCACGAAGGCCTCCGCCAGGGGCAGCGGGCGACAACGGACCAGAAGTCCTCCCAGGTCCTCCAGTTCGACCAGGCTCAAGGCCCAGGTCAGAAGCACCGCACCCAAGGCCAGGCGTGCGAGCCAACGCCAGGGCGACGGCCGGGAGGGTCTCACCGTCAGGGCGTGGGGACGGTCTTGGCCTGGTCCGGTTTGCCTGGGTTCCCGGCGTCTCCGTGCACCGGAGCCTGGATGGTGGCGGGCGTGCTGGGCAGCGTCGTCGCGGCGGGCTCACCGAAGAAGAGCCCATAGACCTGCAGGATGATGATGATCACCAACAGGCCGATGATGATGTCGTCTTTGCGGTCACTCATGGTGGGGCCCTTCCTTCCGCCGAGAGGCGGTCGGCTCCTCCTCCAATCGGACCGGTTTCCCATCCACGAAGCGCAGCCCGGCCGGGATCCGGTAGACCCGGACCCGATCCGGCCACTCCTCGGGCTCGCCCAGGAAGTGGCCGAGCAGGACGTGCATGCGCTCGCGCGCAGCCTGGCGCAGCAACTTGTCGTGGATCACCAGATAGCGGAAGTGGAACCTCGAGAGGTCTTCCAACCCCTGCTGGAGCTGGGCTTGAGAGCGGAAGGGCAGATCCTCACGAGCGTGCTCCATCATGAACAGGTAGTTGGCAAAGGCGTTCTGATAGACGAAGAAGGGGACGGTCCCTTCCACCCGATTGGGCATGGCCTTCCGGTGGAAGACCTGGTAGTAGAAGTACTCCCCCGGCAGCAGCTCACCGCGATAGCGCTGGATCGGATAATCGATCAGCCCCGATTCCTGAGGGTCCTCGGCCAGACTCCGGCAATACTCGGGGACCCGGGCGCTGGACTGGGGGATCGGGAAGGGCGCCGGAGAGAACATGGTCACGTCGAAGAGCAGGCCCAACACCAGCGAGCCCACCAGCAGGGCCTGGTCGCGCACGGCCCAGCGCCGCAGAAGCCCGGCCAGGGCCAGCGACGAGAGGACCCCCAGGCTCAGCATCACCATGGCGGTGAAGCGGTATGGGATGGAGACCTGCGAGAAGAAGGGGAAATAGTTGAAGAAGAACATGTAGATCGGCGAGCGGATCTCGGTGTAGATCTCGTCGCTGACGTACATGAACGGTCCCAGGCTGAACATCGCGAAGACCAGGGCCAGGAAGAGCCAGAAGCGGGTTCGACGTCTCCTGGGGCCGAGCCCCAGGCCCAGGCCCACGACGACCAGCGTCATCCAGCCCGCGTAGGAGACCCGCGTCAACTTGTCGACGGTGTAGCTTCGGGTGACGTAGGCCTTGCCCGGCCGGACGAAGTCCACCAGGCGGACGACGTTCAGGAAGCGCATGGACAGATGCACGTCCACGTTTCCAGAATGTCGCTTGCGGAAGACCAGCGACTCCTCGCTGTTGATCGTCCGCCGGAACTCGAAGGCCGGGCCCGCCACCAGGACGGCCGCCACCAGGACCATCATCAAGGGAGCCCGCAGGGCATGCCGCCAGAACCTGTCAGCCAGGTCGCTGAGGCCCTCACCCTGCCTGGAGACCAGAAGGAAGTCGGCCCGACGAACCAGGGTCCGAAGAACGGCCAGACCCAACTGCAGCGCGACCCCCAAGGCAGCCCAGGTGGCCAGGAAGGGAAGAATCGGCACGTCAGGCCAGGCCATGCGCAGAAGTGGAACCGAGACCAGGGCCACCAGGACCAGCATTCTGGCGTGGGCGGAGAAGAAGGAGCGGTAATCCGCCAGCGGCTCCCCCTCTTCCCTCAACCGGGGGGGGCGGGCGTGGCGCAGAAGCAGACACACGGCCATGGTCACTGTCAGGAAGACCGTTCCCAGGATCCATTCGGCGCCTCCCTGTCCCAGGAACGGCATGGCCACCAGGATGGCGGCAGCGCAAGGCAGCAACAGGCTCAGGGAGACCAGGAAGGGCAGGTGGGGTGCCAGGAATCTGCCAGCCCCTTGGACTCCGAACCAGCGGATGCGCCAGGCCTTCCAGGCCCGGGGCACGACGAAGAGCGCCTGAAGTCCGGCCAGGCCCAACAGCCAGGGCGGCCAGGTCGGCAGGGTCCCCAGGATCCAGAACCCCAACGCGGCCTCCCCGAGCAGCAGCAGGCCGGTTGGCACCAGCGCTCCGACAGCCGACCAGGAGGCTCCGGCCGTCGCCCCTCCCCGGAGCCGCGCCAGGAGCCAGACGCTGCCGCCCAAGGCTCCAGCCACCACCAGGAAGTCCAGGGCAGCTCCCTGGAAGGGGTCCAGCAGCCGCGGCAGGCGTCCCAGGGCGAAAAGGACCAACGCGAACCCCAGCAGCCCCACCTGGAACGTCCTGGACCAGGGCGGACGCAGGGCCGCAAGGGCGGCAGCAACCAGGGCGCCCAGAGGCCTCCGGAAGCGCCGCGCCTGGACGGCGAGATAGTAGAACGTCGCGAACAGGACGCAGAAGGTCCCGTAATACCAGCACCCGATGGTGGCCAGCGCAAAGAAGACGGCGGAGCGCACGGCGTCGGCCGGCCGGCTGTTCCGCAGCATCCGGATGAAGAACAGGCAGAACAACGGGATCCAGCCCAGGTTGATGGCCTCGGTGACCCCGGAGGTCAGATAGGCCATCATATAGGCGGAAAAACCATAGACGGCTCCGCCAAAGAAGGCGGCGTAGCGATTGCCGGAGAGCTCTCGAGCCAGGCACCACCCGCCGACCGCAGCCAGCACGAGGTTGAACAGGACCATCAGGTTGTAGACCGTGGCCGGCTCCCAGACGAGCTGCAGCGGGGTGGAGATCAGGGCGTTGAGGGGGTCGATGAAGAAGAGGGCCCCACCGTAGGGGGCATTGAGGAGATGGGTGTGGAGGGGCAGGACGTTGGCCTCCAGGAGGCACCTCTTGACCCACCACATGCCCCACAGATGCTTCCAGACGTCGCTCTCCAGGTCGCCCAGGACCGACCCGGTGAAGTCCAGCACCAGGGGAAAGGTGAAGACCAGGGCCAGGAGGGTATACAACGGGAAGACCCACAACAGGTCCAGCCCCATGGGTCCAAGCCCGGAAGGCATGGCCTGCAACGGACGGGGGAGAACCCGACGCCAGGTCGGCAGGCAAACAGATTCCGAGCGCTGGACGGCGCTCGGAGCATGAGAAGTTCTGGCCAAGTCTCCAGCATTATAGCGGGAAATGGAACCGGGGGGCAGGCCTTTCGACCCGTCCCCCGGATCCTGCTTCCGGCCCGCCCGGTTCCCCCGGACGGGTCGGAAGACTCTGGGGCTCTCCCAGGCCGGGTTCAGGCGGGAGTCAGGCAGGCCTCCAGATCCGCCTTCACGGTTCCGATGGGGGTCAGGCCGAACTTCTCGACCAGGACCTGGATCACCGGAGGCGTCAGGAAGGCCGGCAGGCTGGGACCGAGTCGGATGTTCTTGATGCCCAGGTGCAGCAGGGTCAGCAGGATGCACACCGCCTTCTGCTCATACCAGGACAGGATGAACGACAACGGGAGTTCGTTGACGGTGCAACCGAAGGCCTCGGCCAGGGCGCCGGCGACGCGGATGGCGCTGTAGGCATCGTTGCACTGCCCCATGTCCAGCAGACGCGGGATGCCGCCGATGGTCCCGAACTCCTGGTCATAGAAGCGGTACTTGCCACAGGCCAGGGTCAGGATCACCGCGTCCTTCGGAACCGAGGCCGCCATCTCGGTGTAGTAGTCCCGACCCAGCTTGGCTCCATCACAGCCCCCGATCAGGAAGAAGTGGCGGATCGCTCCGGACTTCACGGCCGCGATGACCTGATCGGCCACATTCAGGACGGCATTGTGGCCAAAGCCCACCAGGACGGTCTTCTCGGGGGCGTCCTCGGTGAAGCCGGGGGCTTCCAGGGCCGCCTGGATCACCTCCGAGAAGTCGTGGCTCGGGCAGTGGGTCACGCCCGGCCAGGCGACCAGGCCGGTTGTGAAGATGCGGGCCTTGTAGGTCTCCTTGGGCTTCTGGATGCAGTTGGTGGTCATGAGGATCGCGCCGGGGAAGGCGTCGAACTCGCGGGCCTGATCCTGCCAGGCGCCACCGTAGTTGCCGACCAGATGAGGGTACTTCTTCAATCCGGGATAGCCGTGGGCCGGCAGCATCTCGCCGTGGGTGTAGATGTTGATGCCCTTGCCCTCGGTCTGCTTGAGGAGCTCCTCGAGGTCCTTCAGGTCATGTCCGGAGACGACGATCGCCTTGCCCTTGACCGGGGTGATGCGGACCGGAGTCGGCACCGGATGCCCATAGGCGCCCGTGTTGGCGCGGTCGAGAAGCTCCATGACCTTGAGGTTCCACTCGCCACAGCGCAGGCAGCGGGCCAGAAGGTCGCCCACCTCGAACCCGCCCTCCCCCAGGAAGCGCATCTCGCCCAGGAAATAGCGATCCACCTCGGGGTCCTGCTGGCCCAGGATGCGGGCGTGGACCGCATAGGCGGCGGTGCCCTTCAGGCCATACAGGAGCAGCTCGCCCAGGCCGACCAGGTCCTTGCCCAGGCGGTCCATCCGATGGGGGATGGAGACCTCCTCGCCCTGTTGAATCATCCCCTCGAGCGTGGCAGCGGGGGTCCAGACGGCCGGACCGACCGGCTGTTCCGGCTTCAGGCCGCGGGCCAGGCACAGAGAATTGTACTTCTGGCGGACCTCATCGCGCAGCTCGGCGCCCTGGCGCAGGATCCCCGCCAGGCGTTCGGGGTCGAAGTTCACGTTGGTGACCGTGGTGAACAGGGCTTCCAGGACGTACTCCGTTGCGGCCCGATGGTGCTCCCCCAGGGCCTCGAGGCGGTCCGCCCAACTGGCCAGCCCCATGGCGGCATGCACCAGGAGGTCCTGAAGGGCAGCGGTCTCGGGATCCTTCCCGCAGACTCCGAAGGTGACGCAGCCAGTCCCCTGGGACGTCTGCTCGCACTGGTAACAGAACATGGACATGGTTGACTCTCCCCGATCGCGGTCAGTCCCTGGCCGCCAGGAGTCCGGGGCCTTGAGGCGCCTGCGGGCTTCGGCGTCTGGACTGGTTGCGGATTCCACCGCATGATGCGACCTGGAGGGAGCGAATTCCTTGTCCTGGATCAAGCTGGGTCATTGGGTGATCAACGAGCGGGGATTGGCCCAGCGGCGCACCAGGGTCCAGCTCATCTCGCCTCGGCGAAGCATTCCCAGGACCACGCCCGCCATCTTGACCAGGTTGCACCCCTGGGCGAACCAGGCCACCAGGCGGGGGTTGCGCTGCAGGAATCGGCTGTCGGCCATCCAGTAGAGCAGGCGGGAAGGCAGGAACTCCTTGGTGATCAGCACCAGCATGGCGGCCCAGAAGAGATCTTCGGGGGGGCGGGGAAAATCCAGGCTGACCCGGATCTGCTGGAAGGTCTTGTTGCGCTCTCCCTCCAGATCGGCCTCGGTGATCTTGCCTTCCGCCAGCAGCCGGCGAGCCAGCCGGGTGTTTGGGAAGACCACGATGCTGAAGAGGTAGAGCTGGAAGTGTCCTCGAGGGAAGCTCATCAAGAGCTCGAAGAGGTGGCGCTTGTCTTCCCAGGTCGATTCGACGTCGTCCAGGATCACCTGATAGCGGGCATCCAGACCCAGCCGGCGGAAGAGCTGCACGCACTCCAGGATCTTCTGGTCGGTCACATGCCGATCATAGAGTTCATGGGTCACCCGATGGGTGTTCTGGATGCCCATGTAGACCACGTCCAGACCGCAGTCGCGCAGACGGGTGAAGAGATCCTCTCCCACCAGTTTGGGCTCGATGAAGACCTCGAAGGGAAGCCCGACCTCCTCGGGATAGCGCCGGGTGAACTCCTCATACCAGGCTTTGGAGTACAGGAAGACCTCGTCGTCGAAGCGGATCCTCTTCATCCGGGGAAAGACCCGACGAGCCTGCCGGATCTCCCGCAGCACCGAGTCCACGCTCCGGGTCCGGTAGTAGCGCCCCTGCCCCCTGTACAGCTCGGAGAGCTCGGAGTTGTAGCAGTAGGCGCACTTGAAGACGCATCCCCTGGAGTTCATCATCTGGAAGCAGGGGTCCGAAACCATGGGGTCACCCTGCCGCACCGAACGCCCCATCACGAAGTACTTGTCCGGAGAGGTGTAGTCCCGGAAGGGAAGCTCGTCCAGGGCCTGGACGGTGGGCCCCACGGGATTCCGAGAGATCTCACGGCCATGCCGGACGTACAGCCCTGGCAGGTCGGAGCAGTCGATTCCCAGGGACATCCGGTCCAGAAGCCGGATCAGGGTGATCTCCCCTTCGCCCCGGCAGACCAGGTCGGCTTCCTGGATGCAGCGTTCCGGGTCCAGGACGGCGTGGGTCCCCCCCCACATGATCTTCAACTCCGGGCAGTGCTGGCGAAGGACCCGGGTGATCTCGACCGCCACCTTGTGGTAGGCCGAGGCACGGACGGAGATCCCGACCAGGCCCAGGTCGTGCTCGCGCACCAGTCGGACCAGGTTGGCCAATTCCTGTGGACGGGGCCAATCCAGGGAGTTGTTCACCCAATCCTTGAAGTAGATCTCGACGGTCCGGTAGCCTGCTGCCCGAGTGCAGGCTGCCAGCACGCGTACGGCGTTGTTCTCGACGTCATACAGGGAGATCAGCCCCAGGTTGAGGCGCTCATCCCCCGGACCGGGGCAGATGGCGCGGGCCTCAGGTCCAGCGTGACGCATCCAGGGGGTCGATTCCAGGTGACCCGGACTGGGGCCGGGGTGAGGGTTCGCTGCCTCCAAGTTGGTCTGCCTCCCGCTCGGCCGCTGACGAATGGCCCTCCCGAAACCGGGGACCGGCGGCTCCCGGGGCCCATTATGGCAGAACACCCGCAGGAAAAGAAAGGGGCTGGCCCGCAGGCTCCCGGCGACGCGGGAGTTCTCCGCGACGCGCCCGGGGAACGACGGAGTCCGGCAGGTGCACGGGTTCCAGGGTTCCCCGCCCTCCCGGACCCCGATACCCCAACTCCTGCATGCCCAGGAGGCGCTGAACCCGACGGACCAGGCGATCGACGAACGAGGCGCTGAGGACGTCCCTCTCGGTCAGGCGCAGGGTCGGCAGCCCCAGGACCTCCTGCCGATGATGGCTTTCGGAGGTGATGGTCCCGCCCTCATCCACCTCGACCAGCACCCAGTCCACCCTCTCGCCGGTGCGGACTCGAAGCAAAACGTCGGGGACCAGGACCTCTCCAGCGACTTCGACGGGCACGCGGGGCCAGTACAGGACTTCCGGAGTGCCGCCCAGGAACAGGGCGGGGTGACGGCGATTCCTCATCTTCAGGGGTCTCCTTCCTGCCGGCCCGCTCGTCGGGGGCCTGTCCCAAGACTGCGCCCGGCTCCTGGGCGGGTTCTGGGATTCCGCGGGGGAGATCTTTCCAGGAGATTGAACTTCCGTGAACACCTTTGCGTGCACCCGCCCTCACCAGGCCCGGGTTCTGTTACAATCTCTGGAATGAAAGTGGCGCTCCCAGGGCCTCCAAGGGGCCGGGCGCCCTGGTCAACCTGCCACGGAGGACGGGAATGAAGGTTCTTCTGATCAACGCCCCCCGGATCAACTCGATCTGGTGTGGGGTTCCGGACATCTTCAACGGGAAGGACCAGCACCTGTTCCCGCCGCTGGGGATCATGTATCTGTCGGCCTGGCTCAAGAAGCACACCGACCACGAGGTCATGATCGTGGACCCCAACGCGGACCTGCTTGGCTTCGCCGCCATCGAAAAGCGGATCCGCGAGTTCGGTCCGGACATCGTCGGGATCACGGCCATGACCCACAACCTGATCGACGTGCACCAATGCGCCGAGGTCACCAAGCGGGTGGATCCGGGCATCCACGTCACGGTGGGGGGCCCCCACGCCGTCAGCTTCCCGGAGGAGGCCATCCGGTTGCCGCACGTGGACTCGATCGTCATCGATCGGGATGCCGAGGTGACCTTCGGCGAATGGGTCGACGCCCTGGCCGGACGACGGCCGCGCCACGAAGTCGCCGGCGTCTACTACCACGAACCCGACGGAACGGTGGTCCGCAACCCGGCCCGCCCGATCCTCAAAGACCTCTCCCACCTGCCCTACCCGGACCGTAGCGGCGTCGACCTCACTCAATACTACACTCCGGGGATGACCGGCATGGTGGCCACCACGATGGCGACCACCCGAGGTTGTCCGCAAGGCTGCAAGTTCTGCCTGTCGACCTCGGCCTTCAGCACGCGCACCCCCGAAGACGTGGTCGACGAGATGGAGCACTGCCTGGGGATGGGGATCCAGGAGGTCCAGTTCGTCGACGACATCTTCAACGCCCCGGCCAGCCGGGTGGTCGCCATCTCCGACGAGATCCTGCGCCGAGGCATCAAGATGGCCTGGGGCTACAAGGCGACCGTCAACGCCACCACCTACGCCTCCCTGGAACGGGCCAAGGAAGCCGGCTGCACCAAAGGTCACTTCGGAGTCGAGACCGGCACGGTGGAGGGCCTGCAAGCCCTGGGCAAGACCTTCGTCAAACTGGAGCACGTCCGCCAGGTCTTCAAGTGGTGCCGAGAGCTGGACCTGACCTCGTGCGCCTACATCATGATCGGGACCCCGGTCGAGCGCAGCCGGGACGACATCTACCGGACCATCGAGTTCGTGAACGAACTGGACCCGGACTACGTCGTGTACGCGATCACCAGCCCCTACCCCCACACCCCTTTGTGGAAGGAGGGAGCCCGGCTGGGCCTGTGGGACGAAGGCGTCTGGAGCGACTTCATGCGGAACCCGACTCCCGAACTGGCGGCCCGGATCCCCACGGTCTGGACCCAGCACATGAGCAAGGACGAGCTGCTGCGGATCTTCAAGGAGGTCAACCGCAAGTTCTACTTCAACCCCCGCAAGGTCCTGCGCACCCTGGCCCGGGTCTCCAATCTCAAGGAGGTTCAGCGCATCGCTCAGGGCGGACTGGCCATCGCCAAGCTGCAGTTGATGAACGCCGCCGGAAGACGGATCTAAGGGGTCGGCTTGAGGACCTCCTCCCGTCCCCACCTCTCGGTCGTCATCCCCGTCTACCAGGAACAGGACAGCCTGGAGACCACGGTCGAGGAGACCTTCCGGGTCCTCGAAGAACTGGGACGCTCATTCGAGGTCCTGGTCTGTGACGATGGCAGCCTGGACCAGACCCCTCTGATCCTGGGCCAGCTCCAGACGCGCCATCCCCAGCTTCGCGCCCTGAGCCACCCCACCAACCGCGGCGTGGCCCAGGCACTCAAGACCCTGTACTCCAGCGCCCGGGGAGAATGGGTCGTCTTCCTGCCTGCGGACGGGCAGGTCCGCGCCGACCAGATCCCCAGACTCTTGCGGCACCAGGATTTCCCGGTGGTCCTGGGCCGACGCCAGCCCCGACGCGATCCACTCCCGCGCCGACTGGCCTCCTGGGGGTTCAACTTCTTGATTCGAACGCTGTGGGGCCTTCAGGTGCGGGACGTGGACTCGGTCGTCCTGTACCGGCAGGACGTCCTGGAGGTCGAGTTTCGCTCGAGGGAACTGTGCCTGCCCGTCGAGGTCCTCCTCAAAGCGGTGCGCCGAGGGATGGCCTATGCCGAGGTGCCGATCGAGCACCACCCCCGACGCTCAGGCCGAGCCTGGGGCGCCAACCCCAGGGTGGTGGTGCGCACCCTCATCGACCTGCTGCGGGCCTGGTGGCACCCCGCTCTCTGGGGGTAGACTCAACCTGTTCCGAAGGCCTTGACCACCCTTTCCAGGGTCGCCTCCACCCACCCGGCGTCCCGGGACTGCACCACGACCCGGGCGACGGGCTCGGTGTTCGAAGGCCGAACCAGCACCCACCCCCCGTCTTCAAAGGTCAGGCGAAGACCATCCGGCCGATCCGCCACGGCCCGGGGAAAGAGGGCTCGGACCCGGGCATAGCGCTGCTCCAGGCTGCATTCGTCCTCCAAAGGAACCTTGAGCTTGCCCATCGGAAGGTCGGGGAGGGTGGCCACCACCTCGGAGATCGGCCGACGTCTTCGGGCCAGGACCTCCAACACCAGGGCAATGCCGGTCAGGCTGTCGCGGCCCATGGCGACCTGGGGCAGGATCACCCCCCCGTTCCCCTCTCCTCCGAAAGCGACGACGCCGTTCGCCCTCTCGCGCGCCAGGGCCCGCGAGAGGTTGACCTCGCCGACCCGCGTCTCGACGATCCGGGCGCCGTGCCGGGCGACGACGGCGTCGAGTGCCCGCGTCGTCGCCACGTTGCGGACGACGGCCACCTCTTGCCCCGGGAAACGGCCCAGGAGATGATCGACCGCCAGGACCAGGGTGAACTCATCTCCCAAAGGTTCGGCCTTCTCGGAGACCAGGGCCAGACGATCGGCGTCCAGATCCTGGGCAACCCCCAGATCGCACGCGTGCTCACGGACGGCGGCGCATAGAGCCGAGAGGTTCTCGGGCAAGGGCTCCGAGTCGCGCCGGGCCTGCACGGGGACCACCCGACAGCCCAACTCGGCCAGGAGGCGAAGGGTCGGCTCGGTCCCGGCCCCACCCGCCGAATCGACCGCCACCTGGAAACCCACCTGTCGGATGCTCGGCACGTCGACCTGACCCAAGACGCGGTCCAGGTGCGCGCGCACGGCCTGCTCGTGCCGGTCCTCGACCGCCGGGGCCGCGAACTGCGCCGGCGGATCCCCGGTTCGCCGGACCCCCCGGATCAAGGCCTCGGTCTGCAGGGCGTCCAGGACCGTCCGCTCCGGCCCCAGCATGAACTTGAAGCCATTCCAGGGCTCGGGGTTGTGGCTGGCCGTGATCATGACCGCTCCCGCCGCCCGGGTCGGCTCCATGAAGAACTGGATCGTCGGCGTGGGCACCACGCCCAGGTCGAGCAGGCCAAATCCGAAAGGCGCCAGACCCGTCAGCAGGGCTTCCCGAAGCCACAGGCCAGAAGACCGGGTATCCCGAGCCAGAAGGATCGTCGCCTCGGGGTCCCGCGAGGCCACCAGGCGGCCGAAGGAGACCCCGTAGCGCCAAGCGGTCTGGCGGGTCAACGAGCCCCCCACGATCCCCCGAACTCCCGAGTAGCTGACCTTCAGGGTCTCCATGTCACTCCTTCTGCCAGTCCGGCTTGCGGCGATAGACGTCCAGATAGTATCTGCGCATCCTCAAGCGCCGGCCGGCAGCCTCGTCGACGAGGATCGTGGCGCACGGATGCATCTGCAGGATCGAGGCGGGAACCATGGCGGTCAGCGGCCCCTCCACCATCCGAGCCACAGCCGATGCCTTGCGCGCCCCGAAGGCCACCAACAGGCAGCGCCGAGCCTCCATGATGGTGCCGATCCCCATGGTCA
>Ga0334890_1002273_pt1 | contig 22582 bp, 16 predicted proteins | sample GraSluR1_MG_3_FD_207220 | JGI IMG/M metagenome (GOLD analysis project Ga0334890, IMG submission 207220) | Sludge microbial communities from methane-producing bioreactor in Wageningen University, Netherlands - Granular Sludge_31_08-R1 | ecosystem: Engineered > Bioreactor > Anaerobic >... | reverse complement strand
TTAAAGCATCTATATAAAACAATTAAAACATTTGATATAATACATTTATGATTAGTAATTATATCCTCTTTTTTATAACTTAGAGGGGGGATATGTGTCCTGTTTTTTCATAGCAGAGCACAAGATTTATTTAAAAATGGTACAATGAGTTGTATCATAAATGTAACCGTCAAACCATCGGGTAAAGCAGCAAGTTATAAAACATATTTTATAGATAAAGTAATTACTGACATATTGGAGAGTAGACAAGGCTATCAACTTTTATCACCAAACCTCAGTTTTTTTAGGTGCTGAAGATAAATAAATAGCCACCCTCAAAAACTTTTGTTGTTAGGTGGCTATTTTATTATTTTGTTCCATCAGTAATATTTTAAGTATAGTATCTATTATAAATAAACTATAGAAGTAAAGTATAGATTAAGTTCACAAATATAATTTATTGTTTAACCCATTCATTGTCTATTAATTTATATGTGCCTGCCCCTTCAAGTTCATAAGCTGTTCTAAATGCATTCGTTGTGCTTGTTGCGCCATTGAAGCCGATACCAAAAACACGATCATCTATTTGCACATTGTTACCAATAGTAATTTCTGTTATTGGGTTTTCTCTAAAAGCTGCAGAGCGAATATGTGTTACAGAGGAAGGAATAACAATACTTGTTAATAGATTATCTCTAAAAGCCATGCTACCAATTTCTTCTATACCTATAGGTAAAATCACTGACTGAATATTCTTCCCCATAAACGCAGTGTTTCCTGAGGTTTGGTAGTCCCCTGTTACAGCAATGACACGAATACCTAAAGATTCAGGAATAATAAGATGAGTATCTGAGCCTATGTAATTAATAATCCAGTTGGACATCCAAGAACTACCTCTTGTTATTTCTTCTTCTGAAACTTCGACATAATTGATAGAATCATCATTGATTGTGCTTAATGTCCAGCTATACTCTAAATAACGCCATTCAAAAGATGCATCTTTTGTTTGAACTATTGGTTCTTTATCTAAATAACCGAGGGTTAAAAGTAATTGTAAGAGTTCTTCACTGTTATTACTTTCATCGTTAAAAGCATCGTGTCCTTCATTTAAACTAAGATAGAGTTTTGTTGCTATATTCAATGATTCAATAGTTGCCATATCTGCATTCAAGCGAGTTTTTTCTATAAGCGACCCTATACCGAGAATAGCAATTGCAGATATTATACCTAAAACAACGATAATAACAAGCAACTCAAATAAAGTTATACCTTTAGATTGATTAAGAAGTTTAGACATAGGATACCACCTCAATTTCATGTTTAGGTTGATAATTTATTATATCATTGAGTTTTATCACAATCAACATAATAAGCGGAATAAACCAACTACAAAAAGTAGATTGGTATGAAGTTTTAACAGTTGGTTATGATATCATATGCATAGAGAATTAATAAAGAATAGCCGTGCCAAGCAATAAAAGTAGATACTCACAGGAAATTAGATAGAAAACAGTCCAGTGCTTCCTTGATTTGGGAAAGTCAGCAACTTTAGTGTCAAAAGAACACTATTTGGAAGAAATGAGTTAATTTATCAAAAAAGGGTTTGAATTAATGCTACATTATTGGAGATATTAATGAAAAGAAGATATGTTAGAAAACTATTTAGAACAAGAAAAATCTATGACTTAAACAAAACAGATGAGCTGTTTGTTAAAGCGATGAGAGAGAATGCTGTTTATCATTATACCAATTGTTTAGAGTATAAACAGATTCTTGATGATACTAGTTTTAATCCTTTTAAAATAGAAACTATGGAAGATGTAATTAATCTTCCATTTTTACCTACTTTATATTTTAAACATCATGAACTTTTTTCTAAGCCGTTATGGCGTATGCCTATAAAGGCTACATCTTCAGGAACTTCTAGTGGATTTAGAAGCAAAATAGCCATGAGTTTTGGTGATTTATGGAGAGGTTTTCAAATGATAAGAAGAATCTTTGCTTATCATAAACTATGGTCTTTAAAGCCTGTGACTTATTTGATTTTTGGTTATCAACCAACCAAGCATTCTCAGGCAGGTATCATGAAAACAGCTTATGGTTTTACCTATGTTGCGCCTGCGAGAAAAAGAGTATATGCAATCAGATGGACTAAGGATGGTTATCAAGTTGACTTAGAACTAATTAAACAAGAAATGATTAAAGCATCCAAGAAAAAAACACCGATTAGAACAATAGGTTTTCCTGCTTATACGTATTTTCTTTTAAAAGAAATGGAAGCAGAAGGCATCAAGTTAAAGATGCCTAAAGGCTCAAAAATTACTGTTGGTGGCGGATGGAAAAACTTTTATGCTGAAAAAGTAGATAAGTTTGAATTCTATAGACTTGTTAAGGAAATCTTAGGGATTGAAGAAGAGAATTGCGTTGAGTTTTTTGGAGCAGTTGAACATCCTATTCTTTATACTGATTGTAAGTATCATCATTTTCATGTGCCTGTACATGCTAGAGTAATTATAAGAGACCCTGAAACATTCAGACCGGTTGAAAATGGTCAGATAGGTTTAATCAACTTGATTACACCTATGATTGAAGGAACGCCACTTCTTTCAGTGATGACAGATGATTTAGGTATTTTACATGATAAGTGTGAATGTGGAGTTAACTCACCTTGGCTTGAGATTATTGGGCGTGTAGGAATCAAAGATATTACTACCTGTGCTCAAGGCGCAGAAGAAATGTTAAAGGAGTAAGATGATGATTTTATATAAAGGTGAAATATATGAAAACCACTATCAAAAAAGATTAATAGATACTTTAAGAGAAGATTGTTATGAAACATTGGAAAAAGAAGAGTTTTTAAAGATAGATGAAGTGATTGAAGCTTGTGATAAGCTTGCTCAACAAGTTAAAGCTAAAAAGTATGATGATTTGATCTTACCTTTGTTAGAGGAATTTGATATTCCTTATGATTACTTCCTAAGTCATCTACCGATGTTTGAAAAGCCATCTCTTCTTCATAAGGTTGAAACAGAACTTGGTAAAAATCATGATAAAGAAATACCTTTGAATGAAGACAATAATAAAAGAAGATATCCTTTAGGGATATTGTTTCACATAGCAGCAGGTAATGTTGATGCATTACCTGCTTATTCAGTGATTGAAGGTCTGTTAGCTGGTAATATTAATATTCTTAAACTACCTTCAGGTGATAGAGGTTTGTCTGTTAAGTTATTATCTGAGTTAATTAAAATTGAACCAAAATTAAAGCCGTATATCTATGTTTTTGATGTGCCTTCAACTGAAACAGAAACTTTAAGAATATTTGCTGAAATGAGTGATGCTATAGTTGTGTGGGGTGGAGATGTTGCTATTAAGGCAGCTAGAACAATGGCTTCAGTCACAACAAAAATAATTGAGTGGGGACATAAGCTATCATTTGCTTATGCAACACTTGATGCAAGTGATAAAGATTTAGAAGGCTTAGCCCATCATATGGCTATTACTGATCAAGTACTTTGCTCTTCTGCTCAAGGGATTTATGTTGACACTTCATCAAGAGAAGAACTTGATCAATTCGCAAAGAGGTTTTTTGATATATTTGTTGAAATAAATAAAAGTCATAAGCCTGTACCTTTTGGAATGAAAAGTAGAAATGCACTTCAATTATATTACGAAGAACTTGAGTCCAAAAAAAGTAAAAAGAAAATCTTGAAGAAGGATGGGATTAGTGTCATTACTTCTGATGATAGTCAACTTGAGTTATCCATGATGTTTAGAAGTATTTGGATAAAGATGTTGCCAAAAGATAAAATCATTCAGAATTTAAAACCACATAAGAATCATCTACAAACGGCAGGGCTTTTAGCTCCAGATAATAAATCAGAAGAAATAAAAAGTCTGCTTATTAAAGCAGGACTTACTAGAATAACCAAGGGTAAAGATATGTCAAGAATCATTGTAGGGGAAAGTCATGATGGTGTGTATCCGTTGATGCAATATTCTAGAGTAGTTGAATCTTTTAAATAACCTTGATTTTGAATCAAACTATTACCATAGGTGAAGTTATATTAATAACAAATTGGAAATAATTGGACAGATTCAGGAGTTACAATAACAGATAACTCAGGTGAATCTTTAACTGCTGTAATTGATGGAACAGTAGATACTAATGCTTTAGGGACTTATGAAATAACATACACAGCAACTGATTCTAGCGGTAATGAATCAAGTATCACAAGATATGTAACAGTGATAGAATAAAGCGAAAAGGGTTATCTCTAAAGATAGCCTTTTTGTATATAAATCTCTAACATGTTGAAATTAATTATATTACAACGAGCTGTATCATAAATAGGTGCAGATAATGATATAAATTGAATACCTAAAAGAAATTTTTGATTTTTCCTATAAACTTTGAGTATCACTTTATTTGATTAAAAAGTAAAAAACAGCTATTCTCCTTGTTGGTAGCCGTTTTGTCTGTCATTCTTATAGCACATGTTCCTTAAAAACAATAGACTAGTAACTACATTTCAAACTTTATCAAGATAGTGCACTCATTGAAAATGAAATAATATTCTTTATTGTTGAAGTATAATTAAAATGCTTAAATTTATGATTTTCTTTACGATGATTATGTTTTGTGTTAAAATTAACTTGTAAGCGGATTTAAAAAACAAAAAACTAAAGAAAATCATAAGACTATCCAAGAGATTAACTTAATATTATAAACTAAAATGGCAAACCGAAATATCTAATCAACTCCCTAAATAAATAATCTTTATCTAAGCAAAGAATGTTTAAGAAACGAATAAAGTATTTAAGATACATAATTTGAAAGGAGGTGAATAATATGACAAACGGTAAATTTAGATCAATCGTGAAGTTGGACTTCCAATATGCTCATCGATTTATGAATTATCCAGGAGAAGCAAGTTATCTTCATGGACACTCTGGATATTTAACAATCGAAATTGAAGGCGATTTAAATGAACACAATTATGCTTATCCAGTAAAAGAAGCACAGAAATTAGCATGGGCGGTTGCTGATAACTTCCATCATGGAACAATTTTTCAAGAAGGCGATCCTTTATTAGATTTGGTTTTACAAGGATATGAGCAAACTGGCATGAAAGGAACAACAAATAGATTTGGTGAACCAGCTATGGTTCTTGATCATGAACTAGTGAAATCTTATCCTGGAAGTAGAGTTTCAGTAAGTGTAGGTCCTTCTACTTGTGAATGGTTCTGTAAAGTATTCTATGAATTATTAAAAGACAAGTTGAACATTAAAAGAGTTGAATTCCGCTCTTCTTCATTAAACTGTGCATCATTAGAGTTTTAGTATTCTATATATATAAAACAACAAGGTAGCGAGCGGCTACTTTGTTTTCTAGTTAATAAATCCTTTTAGTCAATAAAGTGGTTAAAACTATACTAAGTTTCTTCCTCTTCATCATCTTCATAGTATTTATTTACCCATCCGATAATCACAGTTATATCGTTTAGCTATTAAACTGTAGTTTGGTCTTATTCCTTCTTTCTTAATTCTTTCCACGAATGCTAAGATGTCCTTTCTCATTTTGATATCCTCCAATCAACTTTTTTGTGATTTCGATAATATCAAAAAAAATAGAATTATAGCTCATATGTCGAAAATATTTTTGTAGGTTTTTCAAAAGGCTAATTTTGCTTTTTTTGGATAACTTCTTTATCTAAAAAAGTTTTTAAACATTTCTCTTTACTTACATTTTATTCCGTCATATTTCTACAGTTTTTATTTTGCTATATATAGAAGGACTTAACAAAGATTTTTATAGATATTTAAGGCCTAAAAGGTGCGTGCCATTCTTAGTTGCTAATATAAAGTCTTTCATATATTTGTAATCATCATAATTTTGAAACGCACAAATTTTATACAAAAGAAAAGGGTTGATTTTATGAAGAAGATTATTATTTTAACTATGTTATTATTACTGACAGCTTGTACTCCACCAAATTATGCTAGAAAGTCAGATGATAATGAAAACTACTATGAAGAGTATTTAAATAGCATTGGGATGGTAGAATATGAGGAAATGGAAAACATGTTTTCTGCTAATGACATGAATGATGCTTATCAATTTGCAAGAATCAATCAAAAATCAAGCAGTTTCTTTATATATCGTTTTTTTGGCGAAGATGAAAATGGTATCTCTTACCATATCTTAATGCCTGATAAAGTAGGAGAAGAAAATGTTGTATTTGAAGATCATCTTCCATCGTTTGATGATTTAGAAACATATATTATTGATTATAACAATTCTACAGAAAGTGTTGAGATTGATTGGGCAGGTAACACCGTTAACACAAATGATATCATTCTTGACGAAGCATCACTACGCTTAGAGGTTATATGGTATTTTTATACAGACCGCACTATAAATGATAAAAAAGTAGAAGCTAATACAGATTTAATACGCGATTTACTATTTAGCAATCTCTCTTCACCATTTGTTTATCAAATAGGCAAGTACTATGATGGAGGGAATAAACAAAAACAAGTATACTTAGCTAAAGGATTGAATCATGACTTAGTCTTTATATTATTTGATTCGTATGAAATTGAAATTGATGTAATTTATACATATGACTATGAGTAGTAAAAAAGTTGTATTTTGCTTTGTTAAAAGTCAAATTAATCCAATATACATTTAGTATAGATATGGTATTATCCCCTAGGGAGGGTTTTGTTTTCTGCTTTTTTTTAGCAAAGCACTTAAGTCTATATTGTATATTTTTTATTTAACAAATTTTGGAGGCTACATGAAATCAAAGTTTACCTTTAAAAACTTAATTAGAGTCTTAATCTATTTTTTTGGTATAATTATTACCGGTCTTGGCGTCAATATACTTTTAAGAAGTGCACTTGGTGCAGGTGCTTGGGATACTGTGATCTTTAATTTAAGATCGTTCTTTATCAATGTTTTAAATTTAAATGTAACGCTAGGGACTGTAAGTTTTTTTATTTATATACTTATCCTAACTATTGTTATGGTTTATTATAAAAAACTAAAATATTTTGTTGTATTTGTGCCAATTTTTGGTATTTCACTTGCCATAGATTTCTGGGATATTATAGTTTTTGCTGATTTCTTCCCTGATGAAGTTTGGCTAAAGGTTATTTTTTATTTTTTAGGTAGTTTAATTTTAACTCTAGGATTATCATTAATTATTGTTACAAAATATCCAGCTATGGTTTTTGATGAATTAACAATCTTCATGATGAAAATACTTAAGATTAATAGTTTTTTTAAGACACGCATACTCATTGAATTGTTTGCGATTGTTATCGCAATTATCTTTGGGTTTTTAGGTGGTATAGCGTTTGGAGCTGTAAATGTTGGGAGTTTGATTTTAGCTTTTGTCATCGGTCCAATGATCGAAATGCAACTAAAACTTCTAAACAAATATACGAAATCTTTATTTGTTTCAAGTCCTTAGGTTTATTACTTAATCATTTTTCTAAGCTAATATCATTTCAAACAGATTGAGATTCTGATGTGATATATTGATATCAATGTATAGTCATTTAATTGGTTAGATTCGAGAGAGAGATTTTTAATATGGAGGATTTTATTATTTATATTTAACACATTCTTTGAATAAGAAAAGACAAATTCATTATGAGTTATAAAAATTTTTCTATAATAGAATGGATCACGAAAGAAAAGGAGTAAAATCATGAGAGTATTAATTATCGGTGGGACTGGTATTATTAGTACATATGTCGTTAAAAAATGTATCGAATTAGGTATGGAGATAACTATCATGAATAGAGGATCTAGTCGTGATGAGTTACCAAAAACAGCAAAATACATTATCCAAGATATCAATGATGAAGTTGGTGCCAATAAGAAATTATCTGGTATGTACTTTGATAGTGTTATTCAGTTTGTAGCTTTTACTAAAGACCAAGTCAAGCGTGATATAAGGCTTTTTAAAGGAAAGACAAATCAATATATATTTATTAGTAGTGCTAGTGCTTATCATAAGCCTGTAGAAGATTATCCAATTACTGAAAATACACCTTTGTATAATTCATATTGGGATTATAGTCACCAAAAAATTGAATGCGAAAATTATTTGAATACCGTAGAAGATATGAATATTACAATTGTAAGGCCTTCACACACTTATAATAATCGAATGATTATGGCTGTTATGACGAGATGGCAGTATGATTATGCCCATATGAAACGTTTAATCGAAGGAAAACCTATTATTATTCCCGGTGATGGAACAAGCGTATGGACCATCACTCATGCATCTGATTTTGCAAACAGTTTTGTTTACTTGATTGGCAATGAAAAAGCATATCATGATGTATTTCATATCACAGGAGATAGACTATACACATGGGAACAACTCACTAACATTTTAGCAAAAGCATTAGGAGTTAAAGCACAGATAATTCATATCCCAAGTGATTTTATCATTAAGCATATGCCAGAAATGGAAGGTCCATTATTAGGTGATAAGTCTTGGAGTGCAATCTTTGATAATTCGAAGATTAAATCTATTAGTAAAGAGTACACGTCAAAAATAGGTTATGAAGATGTTGTGGATGATGTCATTCAATATTATAGAAACAATCCATCAAAACAAAACATTAGCGAATCATACGAAGTGCTATATGATCGCGTAATAAACTTGTATCTTAAGAAATAGGACAGTCTCTTAAATCTAATCATTGATTTGAGTATCATATATAGCGATGTTAATAAAAACATCTATTCAATATGTAATCTTTTTCTGTCAATCAATGATGATTGGCTTGACTTAACAACTTAGACCACAGATAAGCTGAATAATAAATATATTTTACGTAGTTTCTTAATCGATAGTAGTACAGATTTTACGATAAAATGTTACAATAATAAATAGAGGTGATGGTATGAGAAAAGAACAAATAAAAACTAATTACTATGAAGCAGTTAATGGTGAGTGGTTAGAGAAAGCGAAAATTCCTAGTGATCAGCCAGCTGTATCTGCGTTTTTAGAGTTACATTTAGGGATTGAAGAAACCTTGATGAACTTAACTTCTAAATGGGAAGAAAACCCTGAAGAGTTAAGTGAGAACTTGAAGAAGTATCTTCAATACTATCGAATGGCCAAAAATTTTGAAATGAGAAACAAGCTTGGTGTAAAACCATTTGATTTAATCCTAAGCAAGATTTTTGCTTTGAATCATTTAAAAGATTTGGAAGTTGCTTTCAATGATTTTATTCTAGAATCGGTTGAATTGCCTTTTGGAGTAATTATCATGCAAGATTTTATGGACAGCAATAACCAAATACTTTACTTTGGTGGTGCGGATTTATTCTTGCCAGACACTAGTTATTACAAAGACCTGGCAAAGAAAGAGCAATTGATTGGTCTGTTTACAATGACTACAAAGCAGTTGTTGACTCTTTATGGTTTTTCTGAACAAGAAGTTAATCGTTTGATTAGCGAAGCTTTAGCATTTGATGAGATGTTAGTGCCTGTAACAAAATCCAGCATTGAAAAAGCGGATTATGTAAAAATGTATAATCCTTTCAAAAAAGAAGATATTCAAAAACTGACGAATAACTTCAATCTTATGAGTCATGTTGAAACTTTGGTTAAAGAAGATGTTGAACAATTGATTATTACTAACCCAGATTTTATCAATGCATTTGACACAATCATCAAAGAAGACAATTTTAATTTAATCAAATCATGGATGATTGTAGCAAACGCAATCAAGTTTGCTGCGGATTTGACAGATGAGATAAGAATTGCTGGAGGAGCATTCAGACGGGCTTTATCAGGCACTAAAGAAGCACAGAGCAAAGACAAGTTTGCTTTTTATCAAGCTTATAACCGTTTTGGTCAAGTAGTCGGTTTGCATTATGGAGAAACTTATTTTGGTCCTGAAGCAAAAGAAGATGTAAGGCTTATGGTGCATGAGATGATTGATGTTTATCAGGAGAGAATCTCAAACAATACTTGGTTAAACGAAGAGACTAAAGAGAAAGCAATCAAGAAACTATCAACTCTTGCCGTCCATGTAGGATATCCTGATGAACTACCGCCTTATTTTGATCAATTCGAAATTGAAGGGTATGAAAAAGGTTCGGACTTAATTCAAGAGAGATTGGCAATGACTAAAATTATCAACGAATACAAGTTTGGTCAATATAACAAAGAACCTAACAGAAATATTTGGGGTATGCCAGCGAGCATGGTCAATGCTTACTACAGTCCGACTAATAATCAAATAGTTTTTCCGGCTGCGATTTTACAAGAACCTTATTATAGTTTAAAACAAAGTCCATCAGAGAATTATGGAGGTATTGGAGCTGTTATGGCTCATGAGATATCACATGCATTCGATAATAATGGCGCTAAATTTGATGAAACAGGTTCGCTTAATAATTGGTGGACAGCAGCGGATTTAGAAGCTTTTAACAATAAAGCAAAAGATATGATTGACTTGTTTGAAGGTGTTGAAACAGGCTTTGGAGCATGTAGCGGCGAATTGACAGTCTCAGAAAATATCGCAGATAGCGGTGGTTTAAGATGTGCATTGGAAGCTAGCAAAAAGAATGATAACCATAATTATGATGATTTTTTTGCAAACTGGGCTAGAGTATGGCGCATTAAAGCATCTGTCGAATATAACCAACTACTATTAAAAGTCGATGTTCATGGGCCTTCAATTTTAAGAGCAAATATGCAATTAAGCAATTTAGTGGAATTCCAAGATTTTTATGATATCAATGAATCGGATAAGATGTACTTGCCTAAAGACAAGATGGTAAGTATCTGGTAAATTATTTCTATATATAAGAGTTAGGCACATTATCTTTAATTGATAATGTGTTTTTCTTTGCTCAAATGGTTTCTTCTCTATATTACAATATTTGAATCGTTTTAATTATTGTAATAAATATTGAATTCGGATTAATACCTATTGTTCAAAAATTAAAACTTATTGAAAAACTAATCTATTTCGGTTTTTAAAAATTCTTAACAATCATCATACAAGAAGTATTCTAAAAAATATAGTAATTTTTATGTAATAGTGAAGGTAAATATTATATAATCTTACTAAAGGATGGTTTTGGGAGATGAAAAAAGATATTGAACTAAGAATAAATGAAATCTTATCACAGATGACTTTAAAAGAAAAGATTGGTCAATGCAATATGATTGAACCCTTCTTTTTGTTTGAGCGCTTAAACAAATCAAGAGATGAAGCATATAATGATTTGTTAGATGAAAGATTTATCGATAAACTATTAAATGAATATCATATCGGCTTCTTGCTGTTTGGTGGAGTATCCAGTCTTGGAAATGACACTCCTGAAAAATGGGCTGATTTTCTTAAAAAGTTAGATCAGTATAGCCAGAATAACACGAGACTTAAAATTCCTCTATTTTTTGGTGTTGATGCAGTACATGGAGTTAACTTTATTAAAGGATCAACTATTTTCTCCCATAATTTAGGTGTTGTTTCAACTTGGAATTTAGATTTAGTTAGGGAATATGCTACTGTTGTTGGAAAAGAACTTAATGCATTAGGGATAAATATTAATTTTGCGCCATCTGTTGATGTCGCTAGAGATCAGCGTTGGGGAAGGGTATATGAGTCTTTAGGTGAGGATTCATATTTGGCAGAAATGATGAGTGAAGTTCTAGTCCAAGGAATGCAAGCAACAGGTAGTGTCGGTGCATGTGCAAAGCATTATTTGGGTTATGGAGAAGCTAGTAATGGCATGGATAGAACACCGGCAGATTTATCGGAAAGGTCTATTTGGGAAACACATTTACCTCCATTTCAATCAGCGATTAAGGCGGGAGTCAAAACAGTTATGGTTAGTGGCGGAGATGTTAATGGAACACCTATGCCAGCTTCAAAAAGATTAATGACAGATGTTTTGCGTAATAAACTCGGGTTTAAGGGGTTAACACTATCTGATTGGGATGATGTTTTACGATTATATAAGAATCATCACATTGCAAGCTCAAAAGAGGAAGCGATAATGAAAGCTTTTAATGCGGGGTTAGATTTAAATATGATGGTTGCAGATGTTGAAACTCTTGATATAATGGAAAGATTAGTAATTGAAAATAAAATAAATATTGAACGATTAGATGAAATAGTAAGCAGAGTATTACGAGTTAAGTTTGAATTAGGTATGTTTGATAAACAAGAAATAGATGTTAATAAAGCTATTGCTTTGAGTGGAAATTTAGAGAGTAGATTTATTGCGAAGAAACTAGCTCAAGAATCGATAGTTTTATTAAAAAACGAGAATAAACTTCTACCAATATCAAATAATATTAAGTCTATTCTCGTTACTGGTAAAACCGCAAGTTCAAAGCGCCATTTATGTGGAGGTTGGACACTAGGTTGGGACAGTGCAAAGGAAGAAGATCTAGATTTCTTAACCATTCTTCAGGCTATAAAACTTAAAATTCCAGATTGTAAAATCACTTATGTTAAAGATGTATTTGAATTAGGAGAAGTTAACTTTGATGAAGAGAAGTTTGATTTATGTCTTTCAGTAGTTGGAGAGACTCCTCACTCAGAATGGTTAGGCGATTCAATGGATTTGAGTATAGAAAAAGATGAGATCGATTTACTTAAAGCAGCTAAAGAAACCAATTTGCCTTTGGTTATGATTTCTGTTATTGCAAGACCTGTAAATATGATTTGGGCACAAGAAAACATATCTTCAATTCTATGGGCATATCTTCCAGGGTCTTGTGGTGGAGAAGCAATTACCGATTGTTTGTTTGGAGATTATAATCCATCAGGGAAACTACCGATTTCTTTTCCAAAAGATGGTAATCAGATTCCAGTTGTATATAATGCAAGAAGATATACAAGCAGTGATATTTTTACTAAATATGAACCCTTATACCCCTTTGGTTATGGATTAAGTTATACTGAATTTGAATATTGTAGTTTAGATGTATTAGGACAGGTTCATTTGGGTGATGATTGTTTTGTCAGTCTTGATATAAAGAATATAGGTAATTATGCAGGTGATGAAGTTGTACAACTATATCTGCAAGATCAATATGCTTCGGTTACTAGACCTTTAAAATCCTTAAAAGGATTTAAGAAAGTTCATCTAGAACCAAATGAAACTAAGACCATTACTTTTAAGTTAACAAAAGATGATTTAAGTTTGTTTGATGAAAACTTAATGTGGGTAGAGGAGAAAAGAAAGATTGAAATCCAAGTTGGTTCTTTAAGGAAAGTACTAGAATTGATTGATTAATACTTTAAACAATATTTTAAGTTGTTTAGAAAAATGTAAGCTCGATTAGAAGATAGTTATTATCTTAGAAGTTTTGACTCAAAAAGAAAGAACCATAGAAAAAGAATAAAGTTTTATTGCTTCTTTGAACCCTTAGAGATATAATCAATTTGTATAAATATTAGATAGGAAGATTAAGTAGCTTCTTTTAAATGTTTAACTAGGATAATGGTGACCAATATATGAATGATAAGTTCAAATCTAATCTGAGAGTCTTTATTATTTTTGGAATCTTATTTGAGTTGATGAATGCATTTTATAATCCATATGCAATGAAATTTTTGGAGAGGATTGGGGGAAATGCATTTCATTTTTCATTAATTAATTCTACAAAAGGACTAATAATGATTTTTACTGCTTTACCAGCAGCATTCATCATTAATAAAATTGTAAATAAGCAAAAAGTAACTTCTAGTATAGTTCTTACTATGGCGATAATCATTTTCTCACTGTTTTTTATTCCGATGCTACCAACTAGTTATCAAGTAGTTACATTTATTGTTATTTTAGCTTTATTAATGATACCAATCTCAATTTATAATATTAGCTATCAAAATATCACAGCTGAGATTTTTCCAATTAGAAGAGCTAGAGTATTATCTAAGAGAAGTATCTATACGATTATTTTTACAACTTTTGTCACAATTACCTCGGGATTAATATTTCGCTTTTTCGCAAACGATAACAGCGAATATATTTTGATTTATCGTATCTTTTATCTCTTAGCATTTGCTTGTGGTGTATTAGCTTTTTTTGTTTTTAGAAAATTGCAATATACACCGATTGAATCAAAAGAATCGATAAGATTTAAAGGGAGTTTTAAGAAGGTATTTAAAAACAAACGTTTTACTAAATTTGTGCTAAGCTCTACGATTTTTCATTTTGGCTGGCAGATGGGTTGGCCTTTGTTTTCCATTTACACTATTAAAGTATTGGGCGCTGATGAGTTTTGGTTATCATTAATTACTGTAGGATCTGCGATTGTAATGCTTTTTGCACATCGGATATGGCCAAGACTAATCGAAAAATATGGAAACGGTAAAATAGCATTTATATGTACGTTAGGGATGGCTATTACACCAATACTTTATGTGATGTCAAAAAGTCTTTTAGTCCTTGTAATATTCTCTTCTTTATCGGGAGTATTTACTGCAGGAACAATTACAGTATTGTTTAGTGATATGTTAGATGTGGTGCCTGAAAATAATCGAGTTATCTATGTAGGATACTATAATACGTTAACAAGTATTACCTTAGCAATATCACCTTTAGTAGGTCATTATTTTTACGAATCAAAGGGAATTATATATGCATTAATTATTACAAGTCTATTTAGGATTTTTGGAGGTATGTCTTTTATGATTCGCGAACGATTAGAACGTAAAAATAAATTGGTAGAAGGAAGTTCTTAGATATTTAATTGCATAATCCTTAAGATATTAATAGACGTATAACTTCTATTAACAATAAATTGCATCAAAAAAAATCATTGTCACTAAAACTATCATAATTTGCTATATCAATAACAAATATGATAAAATTGATATAATGAAATATGACCGGAGAAATAATAATCATATAAAAGTTAAAAAAGTTAATGATAATAAAAAAATTAATTAAGTTATAAAGAAAAAGAAAATGGTATTTTTGCTAAAATAGAGCATTTTGCTAGTTTACGAGGTGAAGTATGGACGTTGTTAGATTTATTTTGCTAGTTTTAATAGGCGGGTTAATCGGTTGGTTGACAAACAAAGTTGCGATTAAGATGTTGTTTAGACCAATTAATCCTGTTAAAATTCTAGGGCTAAAAATACAAGGAGTTTTTCCAAGAAGAAAAGATCAGATAGCTATTTCTTTAGCAAGTATTATTGAGCAAGAATTACTTTCTAAAGAAGTAATTATGAGTCAATTATTGAGTGAAGAAAAGATTGTTATAATAAAGGACAAGATTAAGAAAACTATTGTTGAAAAACTATCACAATCAATACCCCCTGTTTTTGCTATGCTTGTAGGTGGAGATTTAAAAGTCTTTTTAGAGAAGTATATCGATAAACATGGAGATGAAATGTTTGATGAGATGTTATCGGATTTTCGAACAGCAGGGCTTGATAATTTAGATATTCAAAATATAGTTAAAGAACGAATTGATGGATTAGATTTTGTTGAATTCGAAAAGATTATGTTTGGTTTAATGAACAAAGAATTAAGGTTTGTTGAAGTTGTTGGATTATTTTTAGGAGCGCTTATTGGAGCTATACAATACTTGATTACGATATTTATCTAGAAAAGCAACTTTTGTCTATATTTTTTATTAAACTTAAATATTTAAAATAAAAAATCTTAGATAAATAATCATGTTTAAATGTCAGTTTTAAATTTTAGTAATATCCTTAATAATTAACATTAGATAGTTCAAGTCAAAAAAATCAGTAAAATAGTTTGTTAAATTGTCTATCATCAAGAAAATTTAACATTTATTCTCAAAGAGGATTGAAAAAAAATTATCCTAATGATATCATTAATCATAAAGACGCTTAAGTTAGATTTTTAATAACATTTTTTAATTTTAAACGTCATTAATTTAATGGATATCAGGGAGGATATTTATGAAAAAACAACTCAGAATTATTTCTGCGTTTTTGCTTTTGTTTGTATACGGGTGCAATTTTAGTAATAATCAAACAACTGCATCTTCAACAACTATTTCACAAACAAGCGAATCAACTACAACAAATACAACAACAACAACAACATCATCGACAAACTCAACTATTACAGATATTGAAACATTTACTATAAAGTTCTTATTAGATGATGAGACTGAAATAGCTGTTTACAATCTTGAAGCAGGAGCAACAATTACTCCTCCTGAAAATCCTATAAAACTTGATAGTAATGGTTTAGCTTTTAGTTTTATTGGTTGGACTGGTTATTTAGAAGGAATGAAAGCAGAACAAGATACTACTTTTTATGCTGAGTTTATTACTTATTCAGCGGGACTAATATTTACTTTATCTGATGATGAAACTTATTATATTGTAGAGGCAAGCACGGATTTAGAGAATAGCACAATTATTACAATACCATCAATCTATAATGGTTTACCTGTTACTAAAATAGCAGATCATGGTTTTCAACCTATGCGATATCTCAAGACACTTAATATGCCTGATACTATTGAAATCATTGGAGAATATGCTTTTTATGGAGATAGTGCATTAGAAAATATTAATTTATCGAATAATTTAAAAGAAATTCAAAAAGGCGCTTTTCATCTTTGTACTAATTTAAGAGAAATAATTCTACCGGATTCTTTGATTTCTATTGGCGAAGGTGTTTTTAATCATTGTCAGGAACTTCAAAGTATTATTATACCTGAAGGCATTTTAGTAATTGAGAATTATACATTTTTGGGGTGTTATAAATTAGCAAATATCACATTGCCAACAACACTTATCTCTATTGGTGACATTGCCTTTGGTAACACAGCAATCAAAACTATTAACATTCCGGAAACTGTTAATTTTATAGGTAATCATGCTTTTAGTGACTGTAGTCAACTGGAAAGTTTTGTTATTCCTGAAGGTGTAACCAAGATAGCAGATTATTTATTCAATAACAGTGTTTTACTGGCATCGGTAACATTACCTGATACAATTGCTTCAATAGGAAAACATGCATTTTCTGGGACTGCTCTTACAGAGATAATCATCCCTAATAGTGTAATTTCAATTGGAGATAGTGCTTTTTCTAGTTGCGCTAGTCTAGCTATAATCAACATCCCAGATAGTGTTGTTTATTTTGGTCGAAATCCGTTTGAAAATACAGCTTATTTATTAAATGAGTTTTCAGATGATGAATTAGTTGTTATTAATAATGTTATTATAGATGGAAAAAATGCAAGTGGAGATGTATTGATAGCTAATACTATCAAACAAATTGCTCCATACGCATTTGCTAGTAACATGAGTATTAATTCTATAACTTGTCCAGATAGTCTTGAAGTGATAAGTGAATTTGCTTTTGCAAATTCATCATTATCTCAAATAAATTTTGGTAATGGTTTGAAGACAATAGGGTTTCATGCTTTTTCACGTACATCACTACAAAATGTAGTTTTGCCTGAAGGGCTTGAAACAATCGAGAATTATGCTTTTGCTGATAATTCAATCTTAACTTCGGTTATAATTCCAGATTCAGTAACAACCATTGGTGATGGCATATTTATGAATGGAAGTTTATTAAGCGACGTTACTTTGTCTAATAATTTGACATCGATACCAGAATATGCTTTCTATAATTGCATTTCTTTAATCAATATTATTATTCCAGAAAGTGTATCTAGCATTGGAATTGCTGCATTTGGAAAATGTAATAGTTTATTAGAGATAACTATTCCTAATAGTGTAGAAACAATTGGAGGGCAAGCATTTGTTGATTGTACTAGTTTAAGAACTGTTATTCTACCTAATAATTTAAAGCGTATAACTTCTTCGATTTTCTATAATTGTGAAAGTCTAGAGAACATTAACATTCCAAACTCGGTGGAAATTATTGACTCAGCAGCCTTTTATAATTGCAAAAAATTAACAGAAATAGTTATTCCTGAAGGAGTCATCGCTATTTACAATAATGCATTTGAATTTTGTGAATCTTTAATAACTGTCCAGTTGCCTTCAACACTTGAAGTTATTGGTAGTGGGGTTTTCTTGGGATGTTCTTCCTTGATAAACATTAATATTCCAGAATCATTAACTGATATTAGATTTGATAGTTTTGGTTACAATTGGGAAAGTTATGGGGGTGGAGATTACTCGACGCCGTGGTTAGTAGCTAGACAATTAGAAAATCCATTGGTAATTATCAATGGGATTTTAATTAATGGTTCTATGGCAAGTAAAGATGTATCTATACCAGAAGGTGTTATTCATATATTACAAGGAGCTTTTTCAAATAACAATAATATAACATCTGTCTCCTTTCCGGCGAGTCTTAAAACTATGGGAGATTTTGGTTCATGTGATAACCTTGTAAGTGTAACTTTCGTTCCTGGTGAACTAGAAGTTGTAGGAGGATTCTCTAACTGTTCAAAACTTGAATCTGTGACTTTACCTAATACGATAATAGAGATTAGCAGTAATGCATTTAGTGGATGTAATAGTTTGGTAACTCTAGTTTTACCAGAATCGATAAAAATAATAGGGTCAAGTGCATTTAGTGACTGTTTGAATCTAGAATCTATTACTTTCCCAGAGTCCTTAGAATCAATAGGAGCAAATATTTTTAGTAACTCTTCAAAAATCACTTCTGTTTTTATCCCGCAAAATGTGTCTTTTATCGAAGGAAATGCTTTTTCTAATATACCTTCGCTTGAAAGTATAATTGTTGATTCGAATAATCAATACTACTCAAGCAATCAAGGTGTGCTTTTTGATAAGTCAATGACAACACTATTAACATATCCTAGAATGAAAACGGAAACTGTATTTACTTTACCCAAAACAGTTACAAAGATTGTTGATTATGCATTCTCTGAAAACAGTTATCTTGTAAGTATTTATTTACCTGAAGGATTAAAATCAATTGGGTTAAGGTCTTTTGACAATATGAGTAGTTTAGCAAGCATTAATCTTCCGGATGGATTAGAATCAATTGGTGCATTTGCATTTAGTAATTGTGTGATGTTAAGTAAGATATTTATTCCGGATACAGTTTATTCTATTGGGACAAATGCTTTCTTTGGATGTATTCAACTTAGTATTTATGCAGAAGCTTCTAGTCCCAAAGTATTCTTTTTATATAATTGGAATGGTGGCAGAGCGGTTTATTATAATTCTACCCGTCAGGATTCATTAGAATGATTTAAGATTAAGTTTTAATTTGAACTTTATTCATCGATAGAATTCTTAAAAAAGATTTATAATGTATTAAACAATTAAACCTGTTAATAAGCTCTATCAAAGGTGTCTTATACAGGTTTTTTTGTGGTGCTAGAATTAATAAAGTTTAGCAAGGATCTATAAAATCTTTACATTGAGGAGTGATTATTTTATACTAGTAATTGAGAATCAAATTATTTAATTGATAAATCTCAAAATAGGAGTAATTAATGGTAGAAAACATCGATTTTCTTAACAATCCAGATTTGTTAAAAGCTTTATCTACAAAGTTTAAAGAACCAATCATTTCAGCTACTTCAGATTTGAAATTTATGCAAGGGGGAACAGTTGCTCAAGTCTATTTAGTAACAGGTATTGCGCATAATGACATGAATGTAGCAAGAGATTATAAGATTGTTCTTAAAATACAAAATTACTGGGAAAGACCTAATGATACTCATTCTTGGCGAAGAGAATATGATCTTTATACTCTTAACAAGGACTTACACTTGACTAGTAAGTTGCATATTCCAAGATGTTATTTAGCTCTGATTAGAAAAGCTGTGTTCAAGAAAAGTACTGATACAGGTTGTTTAAATTAAAAGTATTTGATACAATGAGTTAGCCAAACGAATTTGATGAGACTTTTTATATCTAAAATCCTAAGAGAAACGCTCTTAGGCAACCCGCTTATCTCATCAGTATCGTTTGGCGACAGTACTTAGTTTTGAGCGGGTTGCCTAGGGGCGTTTTTGTTTGGAGATTCCCTATGCATACTCAAGAGCTTAAGTCTATTCGTCAAGCGCTACCTACTTTGTTCGCCGATGAAATCGTCGATTTAAAGAAAGAAATTGATTGTGAAGTTAATCATAAAACAGCGTCTAAGGACGCCTTACATCAAGTCATTAAAAAAGAACGTAAGGCAATACTATATTGTGAACACTGTGGATCAACCCGTGTTGTAAAGAATGGGTTAACACCGTCTAAAAGACAAAAATATCGATGTGTAGATTGTGGAAAAAGTTATACTGATACCCATAAATCAATAACCGCATCTTCTAAGAAAGCCTACCATGTATGGGAATCATTCATCGAATGTATGATGAATGGGTTATCACTTCGTAAGACCTCCGCGCTCATTGATATTAGTACGACTACAGCGTTTCACTGGCGACACAAAGTCATGGAAGCGATGAAACAGTATGATAAGAACCGTCCATTAACGGGAAATATTCAAATAGATGAAACGTATTTTCTTCTGAACATGAAAGGGACACGTGCATTACCTAGAAAAGCTAAAAAACGTAAGATAAGTAGTCATAAACGTGGTGTAAGTAATGAACATATATGTGTTCTTACAGCGATTGATTCAAATGATCAACTACTTATTGAACTGATTGATCAAGGTAATCCTCAAGCCAATAAAATTACTCAAGCGTTAGATAAGCGTATACCAACCGGACAAACGATGATTACAGATTCAAAATCAGCGTATATTCAAGTGGCGAATACCTTTGAGGCAACACACCATCAGATTCCTTCTGGATTTCATACCAATGGGGTTTATAACTTAGGTGAAGTCAACGAAATTCATAGTAGCATGAAAAATTGGTTCGTACAATTTAAAGGTGTTTCTACAAAACACTTAAGCCGATATTTAGCATGGTTTAGATTCAAAAAACTTCTTGATTATCATGAAATGATGAATAAACATAACCGTATTACAATGAACTATTCAATCAAGGAAACAATTCGTTTCCTAATTAATGAAATTCATTCTACACCGTTTCCAGTGGACATTACAAAACCATATTTATGAAATCAGTATTTTTCTTGAACACAGCTATTAGAAAAAAGACAACTTATCTGTGGTTAGAATATGTTCAAGGATATTCTGGATTAGAATTAACTACTGATATGCTTGAAGAAACAGCTTATGAGTTAGGCCGGTTTCAAGGGTTAACTATAGCAAATAAAAACCAATCAATCTTAATGGAGAACTTCACTGGAGTTGATTTTCTCGAAAAAGAGTTAACACAGTGGTATTGGCAAACCTATGATTATCAATTTCTTTGTTCAAAAGATTCCAATTTACCCTTACATGTTAAAGAGATGTTAAAAAGGAATGATTGGGATGATGAAAGTTCGATTATCTATCATTATCTTCGCCACAAAGAATGCAATCTTCCCAAGCATTTAAAGGATATGATTTATCATATTGATGATCATAAGGATAGTATTTTTAAATACTTTTCAAGTTTTCCAAGTGTGATAAATCATCGTGATTTTTGGATCGAGAATATCATTTATGATAATTCTATGATTTATCTTATTGATTGTGATTGTATTGGCTTTGGTTATTTAGGTGAAGATTTAGCTAGTTTAATAGGCGACGATACTTTAACAGAAAATTTAATGGTTTATTTTGAGCGGTTAATACCCGCTTACAATAGAGGGATTGCTGAGTTTCAAAATATTGTCATTGATGCTAAAATGATTCATGAGATTATTTTAATTAAGTATGGATACCGCTTGATTCAAAATCACATGTTTACTAACGATGATAATCAAAAGGAAGATATTCAATCAAGATTACAGGTTTTATTCGATATCTTGAACAAAAAGTAGTTTTATAGACAATTTTATCTTTAGTTTAAACTTAAAAGTTGGAGATAGATTTATCAATGAAATCAGAATATCTTGTTGAAAAAACAGGTAAAACTTAAAGAATTCTTACATAATTGTATTGTAAAGACTTTTTGTGTGATTCTTTTATGATATTGTTACGATGAGGTTATTTAAGAATGAAGCTGTCGTTTTAATAAGTACAATGAATAAATGGTTTAAGAAAATAGTATTTGCTTTAATATAAATATTGTTTATGATTATATTAATAAAGTTATGAAATATGGAGGGAAATAATGAAAAAGATTTATTTGTTTGCATCGATTTATTTGATTTTAGGTTTAGTTTTTGGTGTTTTCTATCGGGAATTCACATTGTTTCATGAATACTTAGGCAAAACACAATTAGCAGTGTTACATACCCATTCTTTAGTTATGGGTACATTCTTTTTGTTCTTTGTTTTAATATTTAATAAATTGTTCAAGATTAATGAAATCAAAAGTTATCCTACCTGGTTTATTATATATAATATAGGTTTTATTGGATTTCTTAATACATTGTTGATAAGAGGAATAGGACAAGTACTTTCATGGGAGTTGTCAGGGTTTAATCATATTGCAGGTCTTTTTCACGCTATACTAGGCGTTTCTTTAGTTTGGTTCATCGTTATTTTTGGGAAAAGTCTCAAAAGAGAATATTAATATCGGAGTTTTTTTATGGGAAAAGCAAAAACGAAAGATGAACTGATTGATTCAGCACAAA
>Ga0334890_1002268_pt1 | contig 22642 bp, 19 predicted proteins | sample GraSluR1_MG_3_FD_207220 | JGI IMG/M metagenome (GOLD analysis project Ga0334890, IMG submission 207220) | Sludge microbial communities from methane-producing bioreactor in Wageningen University, Netherlands - Granular Sludge_31_08-R1 | ecosystem: Engineered > Bioreactor > Anaerobic >... | reverse complement strand
TTTTGATTTTGAGTTTTTAGTATCAGCAATCGAATCTTTGGTATTAAGACTAGGTTCCTTTGGCAAAATTATCATCAGTGATTTAATGTTTCATGACGGAATCAAAAAAGTTAGATATTTTAATAAGTTTCCTGACAACATGATTACAGGTCTATATTTCCATACTTATGATAGGATTGTTAAGAGAGTTAATACTTCTTTAAAACCAAGTTTTATGGAAATTAATGATTTCACAGGAATTCTTATTATCGAGAAAAAGTATGAAAGTTCTTTACATATTGAGGATTGTTTGGTAAAATACAAGTCAAATACAGTGAAGTGGAAGAGTAGTCAACCGCAGAAAAAAAGCGAGTAAACGGTCGGTGTAAGTTTACTTCTGCATTGGTGAAGGTAGCCACGGAGTAGAACAGATGAAATAGTAGTAGTTTGTTCCGTTTAGCTGCGTTAAAGTGTTAGAGTGCTGGTTTATCCAGAACAAAGGTGGTACCACGGTGATTGAACCGTCCTTTTTAGGGCGGTTTATTTTTTTTGAGGTGATATTATGAGTTATATCAAGGAAATTCGTAGTTTAGTTAAAGATGCATTCCTGATTTTAAATGCTACTGCTATTGTTATTGTGGACGAGCAGAAGAGGATTCTTCTGCAAAAACGTTCAGATAATGGTTTGTGGGGTTTGCCTGGTGGTTTGTTAGAACTAGATGAAACCATTGAAGAGGGTGCTATTCGAGAAGTTTTCGAAGAGACCAATTTAAATGTAAAGATAAAAAGATTTTTAGGTGTTTTTTGCAACCCATTTATGAGATGGAGAGAAAAAGATTTAGCTAAAGTTTATTCTTTTGCTTTCTTAGCAGAAGTAGTAAGTGGTGAGTTGAAGGTGAATGATGATGAATCATTAGCGATGGAGTATTTTCACTATGAGAATTTACCGGAAATTCATTCAATCGATAATCTAGAGATTATCGATGCATATTATCAAAATAAAGAATGTTTAGTAGAGGGAGTGTTTTATAATGGAAAAACTATATAATCCAAAACAGGTTGAAATGAATAAGTATGAATTTTGGTTGGAGAATAAGCTGTTTGCTAGTGGAGATTTAAATAAAAAGCCTTTTACAATTGTGATTCCCCCACCAAATGTAACTGGAAAATTACATCTTGGTCATACTTGGGATAATACTTTACAAGATATTATTATCAGAAGAAAAAGAATGCAAGGATTTGATGCATTGTATCTTCCAGGAATGGATCATGCTGGGATTGCAACTCAGGCAAAAGTAGATGCAAAACTTAAAGAAGAAGGTAAAAGTCGTTATGAGATGTCTAGAGAAGAGTATCTTAATGTCGCTTGGAGTTGGAAGGAAGAATATGCCGAGTATATTAGAGAGCAATGGAAACTCATGGGTTTGTCTTTGGATTACTCGAAAGAACGCTTTACTCTTGATGAGGGCTTGTCTGAGGCAGTAAAAAAAGTCTTTGTAGAGCTGTATAAAAAGGGATATATTTATCGCGGGGAGAGAATAATAAATTGGGATGTTGAAGCAAAAACAGCTCTTTCAAATATTGAAATAGAACATATTGAAACCAATGGAGCATTGTATTATATCACCTATCCATTTGCTGAAGGTAGTGGTGGTGTAACAGTTGCGACTACTAGACCAGAGACCATGTTTGGAGATAGTGCAATTATGGTACACCCAGATGATGAGAGGTTTTTAGAAATACAAGGTAAGGAAGTATATATTCCAACAACAAAAACAAAAATCAGGATTATTACTGATGAGTTTGTAGATAAGGATTTTGGAACAGGCATTGTTAAAGTAACACCTGCGCATGATCCAAATGATTTTTTAGTTGGAAGAAGACATGATTTAGCAATGCCTCTTTGTATGAATGAAGATGGAACTATGAATCATCTAGCGTTTGAATATCAAGGAATGGAAAGATTTGCATGTAGAAAGAAGTTAGTTGAAGATTTAAAGAAATTGAATCTACTTCAAAAAATTGAACCAATTGTTCATAGTGTTGGCCATAGTGAAAGAACTGGGGTAATTGTCGAACCGAGACTTTCAAAACAGTGGTTTGTCAAAATGGATAAACTTGCAAAGAATTCATTAGAGAAGTCAAAAGTTAAATTTGTACCAGAAAGATTCGAAAAGATATTTAAGAATTGGCTAGAAGGTATTGAAGATTGGTGTATTTCACGTCAGCTATGGTGGGGACATCGAATACCAGTTTATTATCGAAATGATGAAATATATTGTGGCATGGATAAACCTGATGGTGAAGGGTTTATTCAAGATGAAGATGTTTTAGATACATGGTTTTCTTCAGCTTTATGGCCTTTTTCTACTTTAGGATGGCCTGATAAAACTGAGGATTTTAAGAGATATTATCCAAATGATGTAATGGTAACAGGTTATGACATTATCTTTTTTTGGGTGGCTAGAATGGTTTTTCAAGCTTTAGAATTTACTGACGAGTCACCTTTTAAGGAGTGTTTGATTCATGGATTGATCAGAGATAAAGATGGCAGAAAAATGTCTAAATCTTTAGGTAATGGTGTTGATCCACTTGAAGTAGTTGAAAAATATGGAGCTGATGCTTTAAGGTATTTTATCACGACCAATTCTAGTCCAGGTCAGGATTTAAGATATGATGAAGAAAAAGTTTTATCTAGTTGGAACTACATCAATAAAATTTGGAATATCAGCCGCTATGTAATAATGAATACTTCAGATATCCTAGGTAAAGATATCATGATTTCACAAGAAGAATTGACTTTTGCGGAAGAATGGATTATTGGTAAACTCAATAAGACAATCGATACAGTTAATCACTTCTATGATAATTATGAGTTTGGTGAGGTAGCTAGAATTATTTATAACTTTACTTGGAATGACTTTGCGTCTTGGTATGTTGAAATGACAAAATTATCTGATAGTATAACAACTAAGAAAGTTTTAGTTTATGTTTTAACAAAGATATTACAATTGCTTCACCCCTTTATGCCTTTTGTAACAGAGGAGATTTATCAAAAATTAGGTTATAGCGAAAAGTCAATTATGATAAGTAAATGGCCTCAAAGCAATGCTTGGAACTTTGATGATTCTTTACATAAAGATTGGTTCTTTGATTTGATTAAAGAAGTTAGAGTAATTAGAAATGAGTATCAAGTACCTTTGTCAAAACCGATAGATCTGTTTTTACAAACGAATGAATTGAATTTGAATTTTATCAAAACAAATCAAAAGTATTTGGAGAAATTTTTAAATCCTGGAAGGTTTGTTGCTAATGAAAAAGTCGTCGCTAGTGAGGATGCAATTTCGATAATTTTAGCAGAAGTACAGGTATTTATTCCGCTTGGTTCTTTGGTTAATATCTCAGAAGAAATTGTGAAATTGAAGAAGAAGAAATCTGATTTAGAAAACGAGATTAGTCGTTGTGAAAGAATGCTGTCAAATAGTAGTTTTATTATGAAAGCTCCCGAATCAAAGATAAACGAAGAGAAAGATAAGCTAGTTAAATATCAGGAAAACTATAAAGAAGTTATATCGAGAATAAGGGAGTTAGAGAGTTAAAATGTTTAAAACCTTAAATGAAGCAAAAGATTGGATTGAAAATATTAAAAGGTTTGGTTCCAAACTAGATTTGACAAGAATGAAGAAATGTGTTGAATACCTTGGTCATCCTGAAAAGGAGTTTAAGTCAATACATGTTGCCGGAACAAATGGAAAAGGTTCAACATCAACATTTTTAAAAAATATTTTAATTGAAGCAGGTTTTAATGTAGGAATTTATACATCACCTTATGTTGTTAAGTTTAATGAGAGAATTGGTTTGAACAATGATTACATTTCAGATGATGATTTGGTTTATTATGCAAATCAACTTTATCCTTTGACAGAGAAGATGCTTAAAGAGGATGAAACTGTAACTTTTTTTGAAGTTTTAACTTTAATGGCTTTTTTGTATTTTCGTGATAAAGAAGTAGATTATGCAGTTGTTGAAGTAGGGTTGGGTGGATTATTGGATGCAACTAATGTGATAATACCAGAAATATCTGTTATCACTAATATCTCTTATGATCATATGAAACAGTTAGGAAACACTTTGGAGTCTATAGCACTAAATAAATTGGGAATAGTTAAAGAAGGAGTGCCTTTAGTTACTGCAATTGAAGATATAAACTTGTTTCCTTTGTTTGCAGAGATTACTGCGGAAAAAAACAGCAGATTAAAAATAATAAATTTTGACCTAGTAAGTGATATTTCTGTAGGTGAAAAAACCAGTTTTAAGTATCAAAATGATTATTATAGTTTAAAGTTGACTGGATATCATCAAGTAAGAAACTCGATTCTAGCGATTGAAGTAATTCGCTTGTTAAGGATTATTAATCATCAAAGTATTAAAGAAGAGCATATTAAAAGAGGTTTAGAGAAATCTTTTTGGCCTGGGAGATTTGAGATCTTCAACGGAAATATAGTTTTAGACGGCGCACATAATATTGGTGGTATAACAGCACTTATCAAGAGTGCAAAAACAGTCTTTTCAGGTAAATATATCAAGTGTTTGTTTTCTGTAATGAGCGATAAAGAGCATAAAAAAATGATAGAGGAGTTGGATAACTTTTGCGATGAACTTTATTTTACAGAGTTTGAGTATGCTAGAAGAGAAGATGCACAGAATCTGTTTATGGAAAGTTCTCATTATCATAAATCCTTTCATAAAGACTATAAACAGATTTTTAAACAACTTATCAACCTCAAAGAACAAGAAGTGTTGATTGTTACAGGGTCTTTATATTTTATCTCAGAAATAAGAAAACTTTTAACAGAAAAAGAATTCTAAGTTCATGTAAGTATTATTTTCTCGGGTGATAAATATGTATATGATAAGGGATATGCCAAAAGTTGAAAGACCGAGAGAAAGATTGTTGATGCTTGGGCCTAACAGTCTAAGCTCTTATGAGCTAATCGCAATTTTGCTTAGAGTAGGAGCGAAGAACAAGTCAGTTATCGATTTATCAAAATCATTGGTAAATGATTTGAATGACCTTTCTGATTTGAAAGATATGACTATCGATGAGTTATCAAAAATCAGAGGTATAGGTCAAGCTAAAGCTATTACACTTTTAGCAGCGATAGAGTTAGGCCAAAGAGTTAATCAACCTCAAAAAGAGCGAATTAGAATTAATTCACCTAATGATGTATTTGATTTGCTTAGATACGAAATATCTTTGATAAAACAAGAGGTTATGATTGTACTGTTTTTGGATTTAAAAAACAGCTTGATTGCGAAAAAGCAAATCTTTAAAGGTAGTTTGAATATGTCTTTGGTTCATCCAAGAGAAGTCTTCAAATATGCTGTGAAATACTCGGCATATCAAATTGTGTTAGTTCATAATCATCCCTCAGGGGATCCGAGTCCATCTAGTAATGATTTAAAGATTACTAAGCTTTTTATTGAAGCGGGTGAAATGCTACAAATAAAGGTTTTAGATCATATTATTATTGGCAATGATTCATTTCTTTCAATTGTCGATTATCAAAGAAAAGAAAGCTTAAATAAAAAAAAATGAGGGTATCGATTTAAACGATACTCTCTTTTTTTTAGGATAAAAATTCTATAATATCTTGATATACTTCAGCTTTATTCAACTCATTTAGAACTTCATGTCTAGCTTCAGGATAAATCTTCATCTTGATGTTTTTATATCCTAATGATTCCATTTTGTTAAAGAGTGTGTGAATCTGTTTACCATAATCGGATAATGCATCATGACCGCCAGAGATTAATAACATAGGTAGCTCATAATTACCTGATTTCAAGTTTTTTGTTTTGGATACAAAGTTCAACCATTTGAACATATCAAGATTAGCAGCCAAAGAAAATGGTTGTCCGCACATTTGAGAATCGTGATAGTACTGTTGTATTAACTTATCTCTTGTTAACCATTCTTCATTAATACCAGTTATAATTTTATCTTTTCGCATTTTATTTGGATTAGCATCGATCGACATATCTTGAATGAGTTTTGAAACAGTCTTTGGGCCTTTAAAGCATTTGATGATTCTTGTTAACATCATTCCACTCTTTATCAATAACTTGCTGGGGTAAGCAGTTCCAGATATCACACCTTTTGAATAAAAATCAGGAAAATCGATTAAGAGTTTTCTAGCTAAAAAAGATCCCATGGAGTGGCCAATAAGAAATACTTCTTGTTTTGGATAGGTTTTTTCAATATACTCTTTTACTAAAAGAACTGACTCATAAGCTAATAAATCACCATTTTTATCGGCAAAATGTACGTAATCATAATTATCTGTAGACAGACCATGACCTAAGATATCACAGCCTATTACAAGGTAACCTTGATTTATTAAAAACTCTGAAAAATCACCATATCTTAAGAAATGCTCGGATGCACCATGTATTATTTGAACTATAGCTTTTGGTTTTTTTTCTGGTTCATATAGGTATAAATGTATTTTATTATCTTGATAATCTTCCAATGTAAATTGTTTCATTATTAAACCTCCATTAAAATATACTTTAATTATAACATTATTCATTTTAATTTTAAACAGGATTTGATATAATTAATACGGAGGATTTTATGCGAAAATATATCTTATCAATCGATCAAGGTACAACATCTTCAAGAGTTATAATCTTTGATGAAGATGGTTTAGTAGTATCTAATCATGCTCAAGAGTTCACTCAATATTTTCCTAAACCAGGTTTTGTTTTACATGATCCTGAAGAGATTTGGGAAAGTGTGTTGAACTGTATGAAACAAGCTCTTAAAAAAGCTGAAATTTCTATTGATGATATTGATGCAATCGGTATTACTAACCAAAGAGAAACTACTGTTATGTGGGATAAAACCACATCTAAACCAATTTCTAAAGCAATAGTGTGGCAATCATCACAGACAAAAGAGATCTGTGATGAGTTGATTAAAGCTGGATATTTAGAGTTATTCAACAAAAAGACAGGATTGATAATCAATCCTTACTTCTCTGGGACAAAAATTAAATGGATACTTGACAATGTCTCAGAAGCAAGAACTCTTGCACAAAAAGGTGATTTGGCTTTTGGGACTATTGATAGTTGGTTGGTATGGAAGCTAACTGGTGGAGAAAGTCATGTTACAGATTATTCAAACGCATCTAGAACTTTAATTTTTAATATCTATGATTTGAGATGGGATGATGAATTATTAGATATTTTGAACATTCCTAGGAATATTTTACCAAAAGTAGTTGATTCATCCGGTATTTGTGCTTATACTAAAGAGAGTGTTGTTGGAAAAAAAATTCCTATTTCAGGTATTGCTGGCGATCAACAAGCAGCACTTTTTGGTCAAACTTGTTTTAGCGCTGGGGATGTAAAAAATACCTACGGAACTGGTTGTTTCTTATTGATGAATACTGGCAATGTTGCAAAACAATCCAAAAAGGGATTGCTAACAACGATTGCTTGGAGTATTGATGGCAAAGTTGAATATGCTTTAGAAGGTTCAATTTTTGTTGCAGGAAGTGCGATTCAATGGTTAAGAGATGAATTAAAGATTATCGATAATGCTCAACAATCACAATATTTAGCTGAACAAACAGAAGATAATATGGGAGTATATTTTGTACCTGCTTTTGTGGGATTAGGAACACCTTATTGGGAGGAAGATGCAAGAGGAAGTTTCTTTGGTTTAACAAGGGGAACTTCAAAAAATCATATTGTTAGGTCTGCTCTAGAAGCTATTGCCTATCAAACAAAAGATGTCGTTGAGCTGATGCAAGAAGAATCGAATATTAAACTTAAAAGTTTGAAGGTTGATGGTGGAGCTTCTGTGAATGATTTTTTAATGCAGTTTCAATCAGATATTTTAGATTGTGAGATTTACCGTCCTAGTATTTTTGAAACCACTGCTTTAGGTTCAGCATATTTAGCAGGTATTGGAGTAGGTTTGTGGAAAAAAGCTGATATAGAGAAAAAATGGAGAGTTGACAAAGCTTTTTTCTCTGAAATGACAGAAAAGGAAAGAACGACTCTTTATTACAACTGGCAAAGAGCTTTGAAAGCTTGTGTTGCCTTTGCAAATATGGATAATTATTAAGGAGGCAGTATGGAAAAGAAATATGATTTACATGATTTTGCAATAAAGAAGAAAAAATCAGAAAAAAATGTAATTATCGGTATTGTTTTAGCAGCAATAGCTGGACTTAACTATTTAGCATTTTATTCAAGTCAAACCAGTATATTTGTTATTTTAACCTTTGTTTTTGGGTTACCAGGTTTGATATTCTTGGCTATTGGTTTTTCAGAGTTTACCAAGATGAAGAAAGAGTTTAAAGATAAAGTATTAAGAAATATGTTTAAAGAATTAATTCCAGATGTTATATACGAGCCTTATCGAGGTCTATCAGAACATGAAGCTTATGCTTCTGAGTTTTTGAGAAGAGCAGATAGGTATCACTCTGAAGATTATATTGCTGGTAAAGTTGGAGACGTTGATTTTGTTTCTAGTGACGTAAAACTTGAAGAAAGAAGAGTTGAGAGAACGAAAAATGGAACCAGAGTATATTATGTTCCTTATTTCGTGGGTAGAGTATTCAGGTTTAAGTTCAACAAAGATTTTGTTGGAAGTCTGCAGGTATTAGAGTCAGGTTCGCCCTTATCAAGAAGAAAGTTTGAGAGAGTTAAGTTAGAATCAATTGACTTTAATAAAAAATTTAGAATTTTTGCTGAAGAAGATCTCACTGCATTTTACATTTTAACACCAGATATTATGGAAGCAATCTTTCTACTGGAAAAAAGACATCCCGGTAATATCAGTATGTCATTCCTTGGTGATTATCTATATGTAGCTATAAATAATAATAAGGATACGTTTGAGTTGCAATTATTTAAAAAATTAGATGAATCGGTAATCAAAGAATTTGAAAAAGATTTATTGGTTATTAAAGACTTCATTGTGTCTTTAAAACTTAATAATAAATTATTTAAGAAAGATTAGGAGGAAAATATGTTAACTTTATTACAAACAGGTGGAATTATTGCAATTGTAATTGTAGGACTCATTTTAATCATTGCATTTTGGTATATAGGTGTAATGAACCGTTTAAGACAATTGGAACTAAAGGTTAATGAGGCAGAATCTGGAATTGACGTAGCATTGACAAAGAGATTTGACATGCTTACAAAAATGTTGCAAACTACCAAAGGTTACGCAAAACATGAAGCAGAAACCTTGGAGAAAGTAGTTAAATGGCGTTCTGGAATTCCTAAGGATGCGACTTTAAAAGACAAAGAAGAATTCTTTAACCAAATGAACCAAGTTGCGCAAGGAATTAATGTTGTAGTGGAAAAGTATCCAGACTTGAAAGCAAACACAGTATTTTTAGAATTGCAATCAGCAGTTGCAAATACAGAAGAACACCTACAAGCAGCAAGAAGATTATATAATGCAAATGTAACTAGTATCAATACAATTATTGTTACTTTCCCACAAAGTATTGTAGCTAATGCAATCAAAATGGCTAAAAAACCATATTTTGAAGCAGAAGAGCAAAAACGTCAAGATGTGAACTTCGAGTTTTAATAAAAGTACATTTTTGATATCAATTTAATCAAATAAGAATAATTAGTGGAGCATTAGCTTCACTTTTATTTTTTTTTATAAAAAAATAAAAAAAAGTGATTCTTTTTAAAGGATTTTTTGTAGATATCAATTTAGTAATACGAAGATTTAATTGGTATAATTTATCAAAAGGAGGATGTTATGAATCAAGTAATTCTTGTCGGCAGATTAACAAGCGACCCTGACCTTGTATGTCTAGATAATGGCATGAAAGTTTCAACGGTATCAGTAGCTGTAAAAAGGCCTTTCAAAAGTGGTGACAGCAATCAATACGAGACAGATTTTTTTAGATGTACCTTATGGAGTGGGATTGCAGAAGCTACTGTTAATTATTGTAAGAAAGGTTATACTGTTGGAATTAAAGGAAGACTACAACAAAAGCATTTTGTTCAAGATGGTAAGAATTTATTATCCTATCCAGAGATTGTAGTTGAAAAGATTAATTTTATCAGTAAAACTTCATCAGAATCTGAATGAACACCTAAGGGTGTTCGTTTTTTCTTTTTAATTGGCTTTTTAATTTTGAAAAATATGTTATAATTTTTATTAAGATATTACTTGGAGGGAGAAATAATCTATCTAGATTAATAAACAGATATTATGAGACAATATTTAGATTTTTTACAACATATCCTTGATAATGGAAATAAAAAACCTGATCGGACAGATGTAGGAATAATCTCGACTTTTGGATATCAAATGCGCTTTAACCTTAAAGAAGGTTTTCCTTTGTTAACCACTAAAAAAGTTCATTTTAAATCGATTGTTCACGAGTTATTATGGTTTATTAGAGGGGACACTAATATAAAGTATCTAGTAAAGAATAATGTAAGAATATGGAATGAATGGCCATATGAGAAGTTTAGAAGCCATCTAGATTATCAAGGTGAATCGTTAGAAGAATTTGTTGAAAAAGTCAAAAATGATGATGATTTTGCTTTAAAACATGGTAACTTAGGCCCTGTCTATGGGAAACAATGGCGAGATTTTGGAGGTTTTGACCAATTAGCTAAAGTCATTGAAGATATAAAGAATAATCCTCAGAGTAGAAGATTAATAGTCTCTGCTTGGAATCCACCATTTATTAAAGACATGGCTTTGCCACCTTGTCATATGATGTTTCAATTCTATGTTAGTGACAATCAACTATCATTACAATTATATCAAAGGAGTGCAGATGCTTTTCTAGGAGTTCCGTTTAATATTGCTTCTTATGCGCTTTTATTGTTGCTAGTCGCTAAGGTCACTGGTCTTTTAGCACATGAGTTTATCCATACTATTGGTGATGCTCATATTTATCTTAACCACTTAGAACAGGTAAAGACACAAATGCAAAGAGAACCAAAACGATTACCAAAGATAGTTTTGGCAGATAAAACAGATATTGAGGATTTCACGTTTGAAGACATAGTTTTAGTTGATTACAATCCTCATCCAGTCATTAAAGGAAAGGTTGCTGTTTAAGATGATTAGCATGATTTTTGCAATAGATCCTACAGGTTTAATCGGTAAAGAAAATGATTTACCTTGGTATTATCCAGAAGACTTACAATACTTCAAATATGTTACATTAAACAAAACTGTGTTGATGGGAGTAACTACATTTGAATCAATAATCTCAAGATTGAATAAACCTCTACCGAATCGAAAGTCAATCGTTGCATCACTTAATGATTATTCTTATCCTGGAGTAGAAGTTATCCATGATTTGGACTCTTTTTTAAAGAAAAAACATGAAGAAGAAATATTTGTGATTGGTGGAAAGACTATATATGAGTTGGCATTCCCATATGCAAAGAGATTGTATATTACTCATATTAAGAAGGTTTTTGAAGGTGATACATATTTAGATTTAGACTTATCAAATTTTAAGTTGATAAAAGCAGATGATAATGAGGATTTAACATTTTGTATTTATGAAAGGATAGAATGAAATGATATTTCTTATTCAGATATTTTTATCTGTTTTAGTTACTTTGGTATTTAGTTTAAGGGAAAGTTTCAGTTTTGATTTTGGTGGTATATTGAACTTAGCATTGGTATTCATAGTTGCAAATATAGTTGTTATGATTATAATTTTTATAATTTTTGTTTTATTAATATATCTTACTGAAAAATATTCCGATAAGGCTTTATGGAAACATAAAGTTTTTGATCTTTACAACCATTATATTTTTAACTTTATATATCGAGTAAAACCAATTATTTTTGGAAAGGAAAACCTACCCAAAGATAATAATTTTGTTGTTGTATCTAATCACGTTGAGTATACAGATCCTCTATATATAAAACAAGTGTATAAAGATTTTCCTTTAGCTTTTGTTTCAAAAGCTGAATTATTTGAGTATCCCTTGATTAAAACTCTCGTTAAAAGCACAGGTAATATTCCTCTAAGTAGAAAAAGTGGAGATAGACAAGCTTTAAACACAATATTGCAGGCAATTAAAAAAATAAAAGATGGACAGCCCATGGGAATATTTCCTGAAGGTACTAGATCATATTCAAATCAAGTGGCAGAGTTTAAAGCTGGATCCTTCAAAATGGCTCAAAAAGCCCAAGCTGATATTTCCACTGTAGTACTATATAATATGCACGAAACCAGAAAAAAGTTTAAGTTCTTCAGAGTAAAGGTTTATATTAAAGTTCTACCAATTATCAAGTATGAAGAGTATTCAGAAATGAGCACTAATGACTTAAGTGATTTTATTAGAGAAAAAATCGTCAAAGAAATAACTAATTTTGATGATTTTTTGAGGAGATAGAAATGGTTTTAAGATTATTTTGGACATTTTTCAAGATCGGCTTATTCACCTTTGGGGGTGGATATGCTATGATACCATTTATACATCAGTATGCTGTTGAGAAGTATAAGTGGATAACTGATGAAGAGTTTTTGAATATTATAGCAATTGCTGAATCAACACCTGGTCCTATTGCTATCAACTCAGCTACATACATCGGGCATAAAGTATCTGGCCTTAAAGGATCAGCTATGGCTACTCTTGGAGTATCACTACCTTCAATTATCATTATTGTTTTAATTTCAGCTTTCTTCATGCAATTTAAATCAAATATTTATGTTGAGTATGCTTTTAAAGGTATACGTGTTGGAGTGTCTATTTTAGTTTTGAATGCAGCTATTAGAATGAATAAAAAACTAGAGAAGAATTTCTTCACATACATTATGATTGTCGTAGGATTTAGTCTGTTATTGTTTGAACTTCTACCTGTTATATGGGTTATTATCATCTCTGGAATTATTGGTATTGTTTATCAAATTTTTAAGTTAAGAGGTGATGATCTTGTTTGATATTCTATTTGAACTATTCATTACTTTCTTTAAAGTTGGAGTTTTTACTTTCGGTGGCGGATATGCAATGATTCCGCTTATCACAGAAGAAGTTATAAAAAAGGGTTGGACAGAAAATGCATCAGAGTTAATTGATTTCATTGCGATATCCGAGTCTACGCCAGGACCCTTTGCTGTCAATATCTCAACTTTTATAGGGTTTAACCAAGCTGGTGTATTAGGAGCCATTTTTGCATCACTTGGGGTTATAATGCCTTCATTTTTGATAATATTGTTTATCGCTAGCGTTTTTAAGAAATTTGCAGATAATAAGTTTGTAGTTGGATTTTTAAAAGGAGTTAAGCCAGTAATTGTAGGCGTTATATTCTCAGTTGCTGTTAAGTTCATTTTGAAGAGTGTTTTTGATATCTCTATTTATGATTTATCAAAAATATCCTTAGAATGGGCATCAATATTAATTTTTGTTATTGTCTTTGCAATGACAAGAGTTAAAAAGAAAATTCATCCTATATATGTTGTATTAGTATCAGGAATTTTAGGTTTGTTAATATATGGGTTAATTTTATAGGAGAATAACTATATAAAGTCAACCTAAAAAATAAAACAAAGATAAAAAACCTATTTTTTAATAATATAGGTTAAGGACTATGTAAAAGTCCTCGCCAGATGGACTAAATAATTGTTTAAAGTTTAGATTACTTAATCAGAAAATTCTTGATTATTTTTAAGTAGAAAATAGATAATTCTTAATAATTTTCTACTAACCCAAATTAAAGAAAGAGTATGAGATTTACCACGAGACTTTTTGTCAAAGTAGTAATCATAAAAAAGTTTAGAATTATTAACAATAGGGAAAGAAACATTATAAAGAGCAGTTCTTAAATATTTAGAACCTCTTTTAGAAACTTTACCATAAGATGATTCTATGCCAGATTGATGAACAGAGTTGTCTAAGCCGGCATAAGCAATCAAAGCTCTAGAGTTTGAAAATTTAAAAATATCGCCGATTTCTGAAAGAATAATAGCCGCGCTAGTGGTACCCATACCAGGAATGGAAGTAATAGGAGAATTGATATCTTTCATAATAAGATTAATATGATCTTCAACTTTCTCTTTCTCATTTTCTAGGGTTTGAATTCTCTTGATAGTCAAGTGGAGTAAAGACCAATAGAACTTATCTTTAACTCCAACAGAAAACTTAGCAGCTTGTTTTAGTTTGATGTATTTAGAGTAGTTGAAATTACCTCTAGATAACTTGTTTAAAGAATCAAACCTTGACATGGACATATTGGCTATAGAATTAAGAGAGTTAGCTTTAAAGATAATAGCAAGTGGGGTTTTAGTATAAATACTACTAAAATAGCGAGTAAACTCAGGAAAAGCTTTATCAAGGTAATTGACAAGTTCAACTTTAGTTTTACCAATATATTTGTTTAAACGGTAGTAATGTCTAGATAGTGACTTTAGAAAAGAAATGTGATAAGATAAAGATGTATGGGATTTCGAATCTACAGTCATTAAAAACTTAGCGATAGCTAAGCAATCAATCTTATCAGTCTTAGCTTTTCTAGAAGAGAGGCTCAAGGAAAACTTCTTAACTAAATGGGCGTTTAGTTGGTAGAAAGAGTAACCTTGATCATGAAGAAACTGTTTAAGATTAGCTGAGTAGTGACCAGTAGATTCGAATCCTATTTTTAATTGATTTGAATCAAAAGGCTTAAGTTTGTCTAAGAATTGAGCAAATCCAAGATGTGAGTTATCAAAGTCCATAGGTTTTTGAATAACTTCACCTAAGTGACTGGCGATCACAAAGGTATGTTTGTACTTTGAGATATCAATACCGACATAGTACATATAAAACCTCCAAACATTATATTTAGGCGCTGATTGATTACACAGGATTCTACTCATTACTAACTTGCGATAAGACGTCAAAGCGTCAAATAACTAATTGATAATTAAGAATAGAGCTGTGATTTCAGTCTCCTATAATAATCACAAACAAATGCGTTACATTTTTATGGAAAAAATTCACAGCGCCTATAACATTATATTAAGTTTTATTGTTAAAAAAATCAATTCAAAAAAGAAAGGATAAGTATACTCAAAACAATAAAACTATCTATTTTGAGTATACAAGCTGTTTATGCTAATTCTATCCCAGGTTATATTATGGTGCCAGATGGTAGCGGTGCTTTAATTAGATATCAAGATATTGATGTCCATAGTGATATTTATGAGTTTAGATACTATGGTCAAGATAATTCAATTCAAAAAGCACTAGATAATGAACCTAGGCTAGCTTTTCCAGTTGCTGGGATGATTCATGGGATTAATCAACATGGATTTATTACTATTATTGAATCTGGAGCAGAACATGGATCTTTAGTGGTTTCACCTGCGAAAAGGAACTTAAAGTATTATTACAGTTATAATGAGTTTACCTATAGAAGTATCTATCAAACACCGCTTTCTGAATCAGATGCATCTAATCAGACAGGGCGCTTGGTAATTGAAAAAGAGATAAACAATTGTGATTTAGTTATGCGTTATAAACTGTTATCGGGGGTAGATGCTAATTACGTTGGAATGGCTAATGCTTATCGGGATTATTTAGTGAATGAAATGGCTATAACTAGTAAGATTAATACCGATGAACAAGTAGAGATCTTCATTGATATTATTGGTTCTGAGACTAAGGAAGGATTTATCTTTGATGAGTATCTTGAGATGACATCTGTTGAAGAAGTTCAAGAAATTATTGCTTATTTGATAACTAATGATATTAAACCACTTGTAGTATATAAAGGTTATGATGCAGCGGGTCTAACTTCAATGGGGTTGGTTAGTAAAGGAGTATCTTCAAAGTTAGGAAGCAAACAAGATTTAAAGACTTTATTGACTTATGTTAAAGACAATAATATAAGACTATTCTTACAGATTGATCCAGTAAGTATATATGAAGATGCAAGTTTTAGTCTTTATCGGGATGCAACTAGAAGAATTAATCAGAATTTATTAGTTAGTGAAGGATTTACGAAGATGAAATACTTTATTGCTCCTACAAGTGCAAAAAAAGCTTTAGTGTCTTCGATCAATAATTTAAGTGAAGATAATATTACTAATTTTGCTCTTGATTCAATGGGATACATTTTAAACTCTCACTATCCAAGTAGTGGGAATGGATTGGACAGAACTCTTGTAAAAGCAATGTATCAAGCGATTTTAGAAGAGACAAATCAAGATTTCTTGATTTATCAAAGCAATGATTATCTTTTACAATACACAACTGATTATTTGTTAACACCGATGAGTTCTTCAAGATATCGAATCTATTCTGATACTGTTCCGTTTGTTACATATGTTTTGCAAGGATTAATGAAGACATATTCTCCCTATCAAAACTTTAATTCAAGTTCAAGAATAGAGTTATTAAAAATGATAGATTTTGGTGTAGCTCCTTCGTATTTATTAACTTATGAATCAGCTTTTAAATTGCAAAATTCTGAATTACAACAGATTTACTCATCATCCTTTGCGACTTGGCAAGATAAGATTATTGCTGATTATAATTACCTTTATGAAGGGTTAAATATCCAAATGAATACGACAGTAATAAAAAGAACTTATTTAGACACAGGTGTTTATGAAATACTATATGAAAATGGAAGTTCAATTATTGTCAACTATACTAATAGTACTTATGATTATTATGGTGATTTAATCGAAGCTCTAAGTTATAAGGTGGTGACGAATAATGCGTAAATCACCATTAAAGCAAAAGACTAGGGAAACATTAGTTGCTTGGTCATTTATGTCGATTTGGGCCATAGGATTCTTAGCTTTTACGATGATTCCGATTTTTACCTCTTTATATTATAGTTTATCTGATGTAGTACTAAGTGGTGAAGGGATAAAAGTTATATTGACTGGCTTTGATAATTATGCACAGGTTTTCTCATCAGCAGAAGGTTTTAATTTCTTAAGATCAGTTAGCGATTTTGCGATTGAAATTTTATTTAAAGTACCGATCATCACTGTTTTTGCAATTATTATTGCGATATTACTTAATCAAAAAATTAAAGCTAGAGGTTTCTTTAGAGCAATCTATTTTCTACCAGTAATTATCGCTTCTGGACCGGTGATTAATCAGTTGATCAATCAAGGCGCAGCAACAATTCCATTGGTAGAAGAATTAGGTTTTATCAATTTAATAAATCAAACATTTAGTGAAGGTCTAGCAAGACCAATAGCTAATATCTTTTCTGAACTGATTGTAATCCTTTGGTTCTCAGGAGTGCAGATATTATTGTTTATTGCCGCCTTACAAAAGATTGATAAAGCTACTTATGAAGCAGCAATGATTGATGGAGCGGGAGTTTGGGAATCGTTTTGGAAGATTACAATACCTGCTTTAAGTAATATGGTTTTAGTATCTATAGTCTTTACGATTATCAATCTTGCGACTTTTTCTGAAAATGAAGTAATTCAACATATTAAGACCAATATGTTTGCTTTAGAAACTGGTTTTGGTTTCTCATCAGCGATTGCATGGTTGTACTTCTTAGTTTTAGTTGTTATCTTAGCGGTCTTCTTTCTTATTTTTAAGGCTTTCAGCAAAGAAAGGGGGCGTAGATAGTGAAAAAAATCAATAAAGCAAAGATTAAGCATTTCTTTATGGGTAAGAGTTTTAATGATGGCTTTATCGGAAAAATCTCGGTTTATCTGTTATTGATTATCATTGGCTTTGTTTATTTGTTTCCTTTACTAAAAATGTTCGCTTATTCAATTAAAGATTTAGAGGATTTAGTAAATCCAACCGTTCAATGGATTCCTACAAAGTTTTACTTAGAAAACTATAAAGTTAGTTTCTTGGTTTTAAACTATGGAGTCACCCTAGTCTTTAGTTTATTAGTTACTTTAGTGCCTGCGCTTTTACAAACGATTACAACATCTTTAATGGGCTATGCTTTAGCTAAGTTTAAAGTAAGAGGAAAGGTTATATTGTTTGCGATTATCTTTTTGACTTATTTACTACCAGTTCAAGTTTATATGATTCCTCGTTATGTTTTGTTTGATCAGTTTGGGATTTTAGAGACAGCCTGGGCTATAATCTTACCGGCTAGTTTTGGTCAAGGGTTATCATCACCAATCTTTATCTTAATCTTCTATCAATTCTTTAGGATGCAACCCATTGCTTTAGATGAATCAGCGAAAATTGATGGAGCTAATGCTTATCAAACCTTTATGAAAATTGGTGTACCTTTAGCAGGGCCTGCTTATCTAACAGCCTTCTTATTCTCTTTTGTATGGTATTGGAATGAAACATATATATCTTCTTTATTTATTGGTAGTGAATTATACACTTTGCAATTGAAATTGTTTAATTTCACTTCTCAGTTTAATGTAACTCAAGGATTATCTGAACAAGCTTTAAATGAAGCGATTAGGTATTCCGCAACAATTTTGATTATCTTACCAGTACTTTTAGTTTATGTGATTATGCAGAAATGGTTCGTCGAGGGTATTGATAGAACTGGTATTACAGGAGAATAGAAAGGATAAATCTATGAAAAAACTATTATTAACTGTGTTGTTCTTATTAACTGTTTTTATTAGTATTGGATGTGATAATTTGACAAGCACTACTACAACTAATACTACGACTACTGCGTCAACTACATTGTCTACTGAAACAAATATTTCATCTTTGACTACAACACTGACAACCATTACTGATGGTTATGTATATGACCCAATCGAAGTAGAAGATTATATCTTAGAAGAAGCTAGACTATCTTTTAAGTTCTTTTGGGAAGTAGTTAATGGCAATCCAAGCTCATCTGGATATGGATTAGTAGCTGATAGATATAACACAGCTACTTCAACTCCAGGTGTGGCTTCAATTGCTTCGGTAGGCTTTGCTTTAGCGGCTATTCCTATTGGTATTGAAAACGATTGGATTGGGTATTTAGAAGGTTATGAAAGAGTCTTAGGGACCCTTAATACTTTAGATAATATGCAAAGAACTCATGGTTTCTATTATCATTTTGTTAACATGGAAAACGGCTCTAGAGCTGGATATTCTGAAGTTTCTATCATCGATACGGCCATCTTGATGTGCGGAGTTATTTTAGCAGGTGAGTACTTCGGTGGTGAAATAAAAACAAAAGCTAATGATCTGTACCAAGCGGTTGAATGGGATTGGTATTACAATGAGGTTGTAAAGATGTTTTATATGGGTTATACCCCTGAGAATGGATTTGAAGGATATTGGGATTCATATGCAGAACAGTTGATGATTCATCTATTAGCAGCTGCTTCTGATGATTATTCAGTAGGGATTGAAGCATATGATCGAATGAAGAATAATTCTCAGAGAAAACAATACGGGACTAGTGATTATTTCTATGTTTCATATCCAGGGACTTTATTCACATATCAATATTCACATGCATTCTTTGATTTTCGTACAGCAATGGATAATGAATATGTCAACTGGTTTAACAACTCAATTGAAGCTTCAATAGCTGCTTATGATTATGCTCAGTTTATGTCGGCCTATTATCATACTTATGGTGAGACATCTTGGGGTAATACAGCCTCTGATGGACCGGATGGGTACAGGGCCTATGGAAACCTTCCTGCAGCAGGGTTAATTTATATTGATGGAACTTTAGCGCCAGCAGGAGCAATTGGTTCTTTACCCTTTGTGCCAGATTTAGTTTTACCAGCAATGGAGTACTTTGCTTCACTTGAAAGGTTACAAGGTAAGTATGGATTATTGGATTCATTTAATCTTGGTTTAACAGAAGCGGCTACTAGCGCAATTATTAGACCCGCTAGACCAATTCCAGTGGGTGGTTGGTATGCGACTGATGTGATTGGGATTGATAAAGGCATTAGTCTATTAATGATTGAAAACTATCGTTCCGAATTGATTTGGTATTATTTTATGAAAAGTGAGATTGTACAAAAAGGCTTTGAAGAATTGGATTTTACATTGCTATAGACTTTAAAATCGAAAAAAGGTTTGAAGTAAATATAGATTTAGAAAAATTAATATAGGAGGAAATGATTTATGAAAGTTAAAAAACTAGTTGTACTTAGTATGATGATGATTTTTGCTTTGGTAGTAGTGGCTTGTGGTGGAGAGACTACAGTTGAGACCACAACAACTACTACAACGGGTACAACATCAACAACAACAACTACTCAAACAACAACGACTACAACAACAACAACAACACAGTCAACAACTGTTTCTCAGTTGCAGACAATGAGTATTTTGAATGGTTGGACTGATTCTGGTGATTCAGTTTATACAATCACTCAAGATAATACAGAATTAGCTGTTACCTATGATAAGAATTCTTTTTCTTGGGCTAGTATGCTCTATGATATTGAAGATGATTTATCTGTTTACAATAAACTAGTAATAGCTATTAAGGGTCAAGGAACGTTAATGATAAAGATTCAAGGCGCAACTGAAGCTTTTGAAGTCTCTTTACAGTTAACAGCTGGAGAAGTAATGTATCAACTAGATTTACGTGATTATGATGCATTCTTAGCTGGAGTTACTGGAGTCTATCTATTTGGCGGACCAGGCAAAGTTAGTGATACCGGTAATTTTACTGTCAGTTTGTTTGAATTCCACGAAGGTACTGCTTTTGGGAATGTATTAGAGAATGGTGATTCGAATATTCCACAAAACGAACAAATCTATGATGGTACTGGCGAAACATTTGATTTTAGTGCTGGTTTCTTGGATAATGGCGATGGTATCTATACGATTGATAAGACTGGAGAAGATGTTAATGTAAGTTATGCAAAAGCAGCTGGCTTTGAATGGGCTTATATGATTTCAACAGTAAGAGGAGATTTCTCAGATTTTGACTATGTTGTCTTAAGAGTTAAAGGTGTTACTGCAGGCTCTGTCTTGTTTAAAGCAGAGTTAAGCTCATCTGTACAAACAGAAATCTCGGGGAGCTTTGAAGCTGGAGAAGAGTTAATTCTTTGTCTTGACCTTTCAGCTTGGACAAATGAACAACTCGATGCTTTAACTAAAATATTAGTTTTCGCAGCTGGCGGTAGTGGTACTGGTTCTGGGGAGTTTGATATTTTGGAAGCTTATTTCTCTAAGGTTTATGTAGGTGAAAAACCAGTTGAACCCGTTGATTATTATGACTTTTTAACCGGTTGGGTTGAAAATGATGTGGACACTTATGAATTTACTGAAACTTTAGACGAAACTTTATTAGTAGAGTATACTAAAGCAGCTGGTCAAGGTTGGGTATTCATGAAGAATGAGTTTACTGAGGAAGCAGAAGAATATAATACATTAACATTAGTTGTTAAGGGTACTGCTGGTAAATCAATCTTAGTTAAACCTAATGATGATGGAGCTTTAGAGTATACCTTTAATTTTGATGGTACTGAACAAACGATGATAGTTTCAGCTGATGCCTTTACTAAGGTCTTGATTTTTGCGGAAGCAGGTATTGAATCAGTAACAGGCTCATTTGAAATCATTTCAGCTAGACTTACTTATGTAGAACCACAACCACTACCTGCAGATGTTGTATATGATTTTAACTTGCTTTGGGAAGATAACGATGGTGGTATTTACACCTTTACTGATAATGCTGGGGTTATGACAGTTGATTGGACAAAAACCTCTGGACAAGAATGGGCATTTGTTAAAGCTGTCTTTACAGAAAATCTTTTAAATCATGATACGATTGAAATCGTAGTTCAAGGTTCTGTTGGTCAACAACTTATTATCAAACCTAATGACAACAGTGCTTATGAACAAACTGTAACTTTTGATGGTACAGTTCAAACATTTACTTTTACTCTAATTGATAAACCTACTAAGGTATTAATCTTTGTTGATCCTATGAATGGTGGATTAACTGGATCATTTGATATAATTAGTGCTAAAGTAACAGCTAGTGATCCTACTCAAGCTAATTTTATTTATAACTTTAATGAAAATGATCCAGACACTTATGATCAAACAGTCTTAACTGATGGATCTGTTCAAGTTGATTATACTAAGGGTGTTGGACAAGAGTGGATTTTTATCAGAGCTAATTTCACCCCTGAAATGGCTGTTGGTAAGAATACAATGACTTTAGTTTTATCTGGTACAGATGGTTTAACAGTATTGTTAAAACCAAATGACAGTGGAGCTTTAGAACAAATAGTAACTTTTGATGGGACTTTGCAAACATTTGTGATTACGGCTGAAACATTTACTTCATTATTGATCTTTGCTGAACCGGGTAGTGCTTCAGTAACTGGAACCTTTACAATTCATTCAGCGAAGTTATCTTATGTCGAACCAGCTTATAATTTTAATGATATTTGGGAAGAAAATGATGTAGATACTTATGATTTCACAGTGCAAACTGATGGAACTGTTTTAGTTGATTATACAAAATTAGCTGGACAGGAATGGGTATTTATGAAAGCTATGTTAGATGCTTTAGAAGCTGATGGTTTTAATACTTTAACCTTAGTTTTAAAAGGTACTGATGGCGAATCTATTTTAATTAAACCAAATGATAGTGCTGCTTTAGAACAAACTCTAGTTTTTGATGGTACTGAACAAACTGTGGTTATTACAGCTGAAAGTTTTGCTTCAGTGATAATGTTTATTCAACCTAATGTTGCTCCTGCAACTGGTT
>Ga0334890_1002267_pt1 | contig 22652 bp, 21 predicted proteins | sample GraSluR1_MG_3_FD_207220 | JGI IMG/M metagenome (GOLD analysis project Ga0334890, IMG submission 207220) | Sludge microbial communities from methane-producing bioreactor in Wageningen University, Netherlands - Granular Sludge_31_08-R1 | ecosystem: Engineered > Bioreactor > Anaerobic >... | reverse complement strand
GATATTTGGACCAAGATAAATATTTCACTTGTCTCCTTTGTGGCAAGGAAATTGAAAAAGGAATTATATATTCTGATTCTGGAATGCTGTATGAAGCCGAAAAATTTATAGAAATCCATATTCTTAAGGCTCATCATTCCGTTTTTGAGTATTTAATCAATTTAGATAAAAGATTAACTGGTTTGACTGATCACCAAAGAAAATTGCTTAATCTTTTTTATCAAGGAAAAAACAATAGCGAAATACAAAAGGAAATGAACATTGGAAGTGTCTCGACCATTCGGAATCATCGCTTTCAATTTAAAGAAAGAGAACGTCAATCCAAATTATTTTTGGTTCTTATGGAAATTTTAAAAGAAAAGGATCAATTCGCACCGGTTTTTGTACCTCTCCATAAAAATGCTAAAATTGTTGATCAACGATACAATATTACTGAAGAAGAAAAAGAAAAAATTATAAAGAATTTTTTTTCTAAAGGGACCATTGCTCATTTGAAAGCCTTTCCGGCCAAAGAAAAATACAAATTGGTCATTTTAAGAGAATTTGCTTTTGATTTTGAAAAAAATCGGAAATATGATGAAAAAGAAGTCAATCAAATCATTAAGAAACGATATCCCGATTTCGTAACCATTCGGAGATACCTTATCGAATATGGTTTTATGGAAAGAAAATCCGATGGAAGTCAGTACTGGTTGAAAGAAGGATTATAAAGAAGAGGGATGCTTATGGATTACAAAAAGGAAATAAAAAGACAATTTAAAGAAAGTAAATCAGTTGCCGGTGTGTACCAAATTAAAAATATCCAAAACCAAAAAGTATTTTTAGGAAGTACACTTAATCTTAAAACTTTAAATGGTAAAACCTTCCAGTTAGAAATGGGGAGTTACCCCAATAAAGCTCTTCAGAAAGAATGGACTGAGTTTGGTAAAGAGGCTTTCGTAGTTGAAGTGTTGGAGGAATTAAAACAGAAAGAAGACGATTACACCGCTCCAGCCGATGCTTTGAAAAAACTTGAAGAAAAATGGCTGGATAAACTTCAGCCTTACGGAGACCGTGGGTATAATTAAAAAGTGCATTGAGTGAGGAGGGAGTAAATGCTCTCGCCCCCCTCGCTCCCTCTCCCCCTCTCCCCCTTGGCGTTTTTCGCCAATACTCTCCCCTCCCTCCCTCGATACTTAATTCCTCTCGACAGCTATTTCATTTTCATTGACATTGTCGAGGGTGATGATATAATTTAAGTGGTTATAATGACTTTACCACTTCAACATTATTTTGGGCTTTTTTTCCTGATGGCTTTATGTAAACAAAATTTTTGAGAATATTGGAGGGGTTTACGGATAGCAATTGAATTAACTCGATCAAGATTGAATCGACTCTCTGCTCAACCATTCTAACATTTCTAGGTCAAACGACTTAACAACGCAATTTCAGTCTTCAGATTTATTCCTTTTAACAACATAACATTACCCCCCCCACTGAGGTTATATCTACGGTCTTTTCCACTCGCTCTTAATTGTTTAAAAAATTCATTCTTTTTGAAAGGAGGGGAAAAACAGAAAATAAACTAACGGGTTCGAATTTTGGTTACTTTTTTATTTTATTTGCAAACAAAGGAGGGTAATATGTTTAAAAAAATTTTCGTCAGTTTGCTTATTATTCTCGTTTTAAGTGTTGGAGCTTTAGCCGCTGATATACCGAAAATCACCATCGGTTGGACACCGCCTGATATTACCGGTGTTTTTAAAACTGCTACCGATTTCTTTGAAGCATCAGCTCGACAGGCAACCGAAAATGACATACCAGTAGAAATCATTACCCGTTCTCCCGCTTCACATATCGAATTCGCCAGCCAAATAGCCATTATTGAAGACTTTATTCAAAGAAAGGTTGATGTAATCGCTATCTCCCCTATCGAAGTCGAAGTTGTTAAACCAGCTCTCATAAAAGCCATAGAAGCTGGAATACCTGTGGTTGTGGTGAATCTTCTCGAACCAATTGAAGGAGTCGATGTTGACTGTTATATCGGTTTTGATAATACCGTTGCTGGAACTGTATCCGCTTACGCAGTCATTGATTATTTTGGTGGACCGGGTATTTTAGGCGAAGGGGAAAAAGTCGATGCTGCCGAATCAACTTATTTAGATTTAGAGTTCTGGCAAAATCTCTATACACCCGAAGTCATAGCCGGCTTACAAGATCTTTCCTTGAATGGTGCGATTGTTGAAGGAATTGCCGGGGGATTTTTCTCCGTAGCTCGTTTAAGAGGCTTCCATTCAGTTATTGACCAATTCCCCAATATAAAAATTGTCACCACCCTTCCCGCCGACTGGAACCGTGAAAAAGGAATTAAAGTCACCGAAGATATGCTCTCGGCTAATCCCCAGGGGACGCTCGATTTTATCTGGGCAGCATCAAATGAAATGGGTTTAGGAGCGATGCTTACTTGTGAAAGAATGAATCGTCCGGAAGTGAAAATATTTACTAATGATGGAACCCCGGAATCTGTGGAAAGAATACGTGAAGGGCGGCTCATTGCAGAAACCTGGCATGGATTTCCAGAATGGGGTTGGTACGGAACCAAATACGCTGTGATGTTAGCGCTTGGTTTAAAGGATATGATGGTTCCTCAATTCTTTGATATCCGACCCAGAATTGAATGGCAGGGGAATGCCGATAAATTCTATCCCAATCCCGAATTAGAGCCTATCGATTGGAATGCTATCAAAGAAGCCTATCAAAAATAATAGTATCTTTTAAGATCTGCTCCCCTTCATTCTTGAGACAATCATGGCTCTTTTGAGTACCAATCCATAATACCGCTCAATAAAAGCCATGATTGTCTTTTTGTTTCAAAGATCAAAGAAAAAATACCATTGCACTCTCCTCTTCATGTCGGGGAGGAACTGAAAGGAGAAAAAAGAATGGATTTCGGCTTTCGAGAGAAAATTATAGTTATTACCGGAGCTGCTGCTGGAATCGGCTCGGCTACTGCCGAACTGTTTGCCCATGAAGGAGCCAAGGTCATGATTGCCGACCTGGACAGTAATCGGGGGAAAGAAATCGAGAAAAAAATCCAGAACCACTCAGGGTATGCTGAATTCCACCCAGTCAATATAACTCGAGAAGAAGAAGTTCAAAAAATGGTTCATTCCATCATCACACTGCACCATCAAATTGACGTCTTGGTCAACAATGCCGGATTATATGCCCACGGTGATGCTTTATCTTTCAATGAAGAAATTTGGGAGAAAATCGTCTCGGTCAATATTAAAGGAGTTTTATGGTGTATTAAACATGTGGGACTCCAAATGATCAAGCAAAATCGAGGAGTGATCGTCAATGTTGCCTCCGAAGCTGGATTGGTTGGAATTGCTAATCAGATTGTTTACAACCTCACCAAAGCTGCAGTTATCTCGATCACTCAAAGCTGTGCCATTGATTTAATCCCTTACGGCATTCGAACCAATTGTATTTGTCCGGGAACAACCCTCACCCCGTTGGTGGAAGAATCCCTGGTACAATCGAGTGATCCTCTTTCCGTACGTCAAAAATTAGAAAACAGCCGACCGATCCAACGGTTGGGAAAACCAGAGGAAATCGCTACTGCCATTCTTGCCCTCAGTTCCGAGGTAATTGGTTATGCTCATGGAACCATCATGAATGTTGATGGAGGGTACACCATATGGTGAACCCTGAATCCACCCCAACCTTGGTTATTAAAAATGTCAGTAAAAAATTCCCTGGTGTCGAAGCCTTGAAAAATATTACTTTAGATATCTACTCTGGAGAGGTCCATGCCGTTTTAGGAGAAAATGGTGCCGGGAAAAGTACTCTTATGAAAATATTAGGAGGTATCATTCCCCGGGATTCTGGTGAAATTTTACTAGAAAACAAAAGTCTCCGTTTAGAAAACCCTCGGCTTGCTCTTCAAGCTGGGATTGCCCTGGTTCATCAGGATTTATCTCTCCTTCCCTATCTTTCGGTTGCTGAAAATATCTTTTTAGGCCGATGGCCCAAGAAAGGGATCAGTGTTGATTGGGAAAAAATGAACGAATCTACCAACCAACTTCTCAATCGATTTCAGGTGAAAGTTGATCCTCGAGCTCTCGTCGGCACTCTTTCAGTCGCCGAACAACAGTTGATTGAAATTTTAAAAGCCATCAGCCACTCCCACGTTAAAATTCTCCTTCTCGACGAGCCGACTTCAGCTCTGAGCGGAGAAGAAATCAACCGGCTTTTTCAAATTTTAAAGGAAATCAAAAACGAGGGGAAATCGATTATTTTTATTTCTCATAAAATTAATGAAGCAGTGAAAATCTCTAATCGAATTACGGTTTTAAAAGACGGTGAAAAGGTAATCACCGACACCAAACCAAATCTCGACGAACAAACCATCATTTATCATATGACCGGTAAATATATAAATTTAAAAAATTTCCACCATACTCCTCCTACCAAAGAAAAAACCATTGCCTTATCTCTTGAAGAAATAGGAACCAAATTCTACAAGAAAAAAATCAGTTTAAATATTTATCAGGGTGAAATTCTGGTCGTTTTTGGTTTGATGGGTTCGGGAAAAACTACTTTAGCGAGAGGACTTTTTGGTTTCGAAACCCTGGAAGGGACCATTCGCTTATTTGGGAATCCGGTTACCATCAATCATCCCAAAATCGCCATCCAGCTTGGAATCGGCTATATTCCCGAAGACCGCCGTTTTGGCTTAATTTACGAATTACCTGTTTATGCCAACATTACTCTGGCGATACTCAAAAAAATGATTCGAAACGGAGTCCTCCAGATCAAAAAAGAACATGAGGTTGCCAAGCATTACGTCCAAGCTTTGCGAATTAAGCCCCCGAATATTTTTCGCGAAATTTTATACCTGAGTGGTGGGAACCAACAGAAAGTACTCCTTGCACGCTGGTTGGCACGAGAACCTAAAATCCTGATCATGGATGAGCCAACTCGCGGGATCGATGTTGGAGCCAAATTTGAAATCCGCAACTTTGTCAAAGGGATGGTTCAGAAAGGTTTAACCGTCATTTATATCACATCGGATCCTTTGGAAGCCATTGAAATGGGGGACAGGATTGTGGTACTTCGAAACGGACAAATAGTGACCACCTTTAATAATCCTCTGGGATTAGATAAATCAGAAATTTTAGCAGCCGCCAGTGGAGTTCATTATGGGAGGGAAAATGATGGATAAGAATCATTCAACCAAGAATGAACAAAAAGAAAGAGTTTTATTACCATCTTACCAACCTGGGAATCTGGTACATCTGGTTCTCCTAAAGGGTGGTTCTTTAATCGGCTTGATTGGCTTAAGTGCTTTTTTTGCCTTATCTTCTCAACATTTTCTTACTATCAGTAATGTTCTTAATATTTTTCGTCAGGTTTCCGTCGTTTTAATAGCCGCCTGTGCTCAAACCATGGTGATCATTTCTGCCGGTATTGACCTTTCGGTTGGGCCTTTGATCGCCCTGGGAGGAAGTGTTGGAGCCGTGGCCATGAGTTACTGGGGATGGGATTTTCTTTCCGGTGCTTTTTTAGGCGTTATCATTGCCATGCTGGCGGGTTTTACCAATGGAATTCTTATTGCCAAAGGAAAAATCCCCGATTTCATCGGTACCTTAGGCATGCTTGGTGCTTTCCGAGGTGTGGCTCTATTGATTACCGATGGGCTGCCAGTTCCCTCTCACTTCACTGCAACCGCTTTAAAAGGATATCTTCCTCCTGCTCTGGTTTGGTTAGGAGCGGGCGACATCTTCCAAATCCCGGCACCGATGATCGTTGCTCTCATTATGATAGGAATCACCTGGTTTATATTGATGCGGACCAGTTTCGGCCGGTCCATCTATGCGATTGGCGGTAACAAGGAGGCAGCCCGTGCTTCAGGCATTAACGTCGAATGGACCAAAATTTGGGTGTACGGTCTATCCGGACTCTACTGTGGAATTGGCGGATTGGTTCTCACTGGACGGATGAACTCCGCGAATGCTTTGATGGCTGAAGGTATCGAGCTTCAGACCATTGCCGCGGTTGTCATTGGAGGAACCAATCTGTTTGGCGGCCAGGGAACTATATTTGGAACTTTTATCGGCGCCATTCTGATGGGAGTGCTAGCAAACGGCTTGAACCTTCTCAATGTTGAACCCTTCTGGCAACGGGTCATCAACGGAATCATCATTGTCTCAGTGGTGATCTTTGACCAATGGAGAAGACGAAAACTCATTTCATAAAAAATATTAACTCTCTTCTTTTTTTATCAATCCTCTTTGTTTTAAAAGTAAATTTAAATTAAAAGGATAAGGAGGACAACCTGGTATCGAAAGCGGATTATCAGTCTTTTTTGTACAGCAATTTCCAAAAGAGAGACGAAGATGATGGTTGGAAGGAAATTCAACAATATTTGAACCAAGAAAGACATCAATCGGAACTGTCGGGATTCCTTCTAAAAAGGAGCAGGAAAGCAGCAAGGCATTCATGCAGGCGCTACAAGCATTGGTTTGGTAGAGATTAAAAGAGGGCGGAATGATTGCTTCCATAGCCACTTTTTTAAAAGGATGCCGGGCATTCTCTATGCTTTCTCCCACTACTTTGACTTCTTGAATCCTCTGCTCATCAATGTTCTTGTCTTCCAGGTAGTATCGAAGGTGCTTTACCTCGGAAAGTTGGTACCCCATTATATTCATCCCCACCCAATCGACTTCCCAGTTATTTTCGCCAACCATGATTAAGTTGAGCGAAACCATATCACCACCCCGAGGGCCCATTCTTTCCATAGCTTGAATGGCATCAACAATGGTGAGTTGGGTGGTTATGGCTTTGTTGAGATCAACAATTGCCTGATCCAGACCAATTTCGTGAAAATGCTTTTTCTCTTCGGGAGGGAGAAATCCTTTGAGATTCTTTAAACCCAGGGTAATGCCAGTCGCATAATGGACCTTCATCACTGGTAAATTAATGATGACATCGGCTTCAAAATACTCTTTCGCAATTGGAATGTTTTTGAGAATAAGCGGATGCGGAACTGGAACCGATACCGTTTCCGATTGGTTAAAATTGATCAAAGGAAGGTGGTATTTTTTAACTAAATCTTGAAAGCCGGTTTTTTGAAAACAAACCTTGGTCGTTTGGGCATCACCAAAGGTCGATTCACCAATGGCTATCGACCGAACCTGATAATCAAGCAGAAGTTGAATCAATGCTTCTACCATTATCCGGTTAGTTGTCCCTTCCCACCCATTGAGATTGGGTTTTAAAAGAATTCGATCTCCGTGCTGGATAAATTTTGAAATTCCTCCAATCAGCTGGATAGAGTGGTATAAGCTTTCTTTAATATTCTCCTTGACCCGAACGATACTGACTTGTCCCATGTCGTCTCCTTCTCTTTTTCTTGGATGAAAAATATATCAATTGTACCAAATAAACTTTAAATAATGATAAGTTAGAACTGAATAATTTTAAAAAACCGTCATCCTGACCTTCTCCCATCAAGGAAGAAGGAACCAAAAAGTCGCCCCCTCTCCCCATCGCCCTCTCGTATTTCATTGCCCCCCTCCCCCTCAGCGCTTTCCGCTAATACTCTCCCTTGAGGAATAAAAAAGCCAAAAAATTCATTACATAATATTAAAAGAAATTTCGCAGATAATGAATGAGGTGATCAATATGAAAGGGCTCCTGTTTGCATTACTGATCATTTTGCCCTTTATTTTTGGAAGTTATGCATTAGCACAAGAGTCAAATCAGAATCCTTCGAAACTGGAAAAAGCTACCCTGGCAGGTGGCTGTTTCTGGTGTTTGGAAAGCGCCATGGAAAAACTGGAGGGTGTCATCGAAGCCGTATCAGGTTACACCGGAGGCCATACCGAAAATCCCACTTACGAGCAAGTCTGTTCGGGAACCACTGGTCATTATGAAGCGGTCGAGGTCACTTATGATCCAGATAAAATAACCTATAGGGAGATCCTGGACGCCTTCTGGAAAAGCATCAATCCGACTGACCCCTTTGGTCAATTTGTTGATCAAGGCTCACAATACCGAACTGCCATTTTCTACCACAACCAAGAACAAAAAACCATCGCCGAGCAGTCAAAAGAAGATCTGGAAAAGTCGGGAAAATTCAATGATCCCATTGTAACCGAGATTCTCCCAGTTTCGGTTTTCTATCCGGCCGAAGAATATCACCAAAATTACTATAAAAAATCTAGCAATCGCTATGAAGTCTATCGTTCTTTTTCCGGGCGGGATCAATTTCAAGAAAAATACTGGAAGGATGATGAAAGCGTGATTGAAAATCAAGATAAATTTGTTAACTATCAGAAACCATCACCTGAAGAGCTTCAAAAAAAGCTCACTCCTCTCCAATATGAAGTCACTCAGGAAAATGCCACCGAAATGCCGTTCAACAATGATTATTGGGACAACAAAAAAGAAGGCATCTATGTGGATATTGTTTCCGGCGAACCACTCTTCAACTCTCTTGATAAGTTTGAATCCGGAACCGGCTGGCCTAGCTTCACTCAGCCTCTGATTCCAGAGAATATTGCAGAAAACACCGACAGTAGCCACTTTATGATGCGAACCGAAGTCCGCAGCAAATATGCTGATTCACACCTCGGCCACGTTTTTGATGACGGACCTCCACCGACCGGACGTCGCTACTGTATTAATTCAGCAGCATTGCGTTTTATACCAAAAGAGGATTTAGAAAAAGAAGGGTATGGAGAATTCACCAAACTTTTTGAGGAGTAATAATCACCTTACCCTGTGGGATTATTATCCCACAGGGTAATTGTAAGCTTTTTGTGATTCACTTTCTTCCCCGCTGGGTAGTAAAATTTTGTTCAGATCTCCCTGTCATTTCAACAGAAATGACGTAAGCAAGCAGGACCGAATCTTTCTTTGCTGCAATATGATGTTTGTCGGGAGTTGGCCATTCGATGGACACCACGAAGCTTTGACCTTGTGAAACCAATTGTCTCAAGAGCGAAGACTCAATTGCGCCTGATGCCGGATAGCCGATCCCTACGGTATTACCCGAGTATTTCGGCCGAAAGGTATTCGTCAGTTGGAGAGCAGAACTCCCCAATTCATTGCCATTTAGATCAAAAATTTTCACTTTGGGATTGGAGGTATACCCGCTTCCTCCATTCACCCCATTGGTCACTAAGAAAGAAAAATTCAGGGCAGCAGTTTTAACGTTAACCGATCCTGGCTTAAGTTTGAAAGTCCAAGAAGCTCGATCACCCTTGCTGGTGAGCCAAGTCCACCCATAAATAGGACCATTTCCTATGGCATCAAACAAGAACGGTTGAACCGTGACGAAATCTCCTTCCTGGAAATAATCAGATTCCCTGGCCACACCCTCACCTTCTTGTTTTTTATCTGCCCCACCATTTTCTTCATCAGTAACCATTGGCGTTAAAACCAGCTCTATCGGTTTGTTATTTCCTGGGTTAATCATTGGAACGTGGCTGTTGTCTTGAACGAATCTTGCATTATTATCAGTGATTCCAACCGTTTGGTTAGTTATCAAGTTTTGAATAGAATTTTCTTTTGTATGGTTTCCATAAAATTGGTTTAATTCATAGGTATAAGCAGGGCAAAGAATAAAAATTAGAATGAATAGACCAAGATTTATTTCTAAATATAAAATTAGTCTTCTTAAAAATATTCTACTTTTCACTTTTCCCCACCTCTCTTTGTCATTAATTATATCTTATTCAAACAATAACGATAAAAGTTGTCATCCTGAATCCTAACTCAGGTTAATTGTAGCGACATGCCATGGCATGTCGAACCTTGGGTTCTCATCCTCATCTAGTGTCAAGAAAGAAGAGACTCATCTCCCTGATTCAGCTCCTTCTTAAATTTCCTCCATTGCGGCATAAAACCATCCATATACGCCTTAAAGCGGCTGTTGTGTCTTGGTTCCAAAAGATGAACCAACTCATGGACAATCACATATTCCAAGCAATGGTCTGGTTTTTTAGCCAGTTCCAAATTCAACCAAACCCGCCGAAGCTTGATGGAACAAGATCCCCATCGGGTTTTCATCTGTTTGATTCGACATTCCTTTGCCTCGACTCCAATGATTTTCTCCCATTTTTTTACGAGCTCTGGAATCCTTAATTTTAAATGTTCTCTATACCAATCGCTTATGACTTCTTTTCGCTTCTCCCGATCACTATCTCGTGATATCAAAAGATCGATATATTTTTGATCATGAATCATTACCTTTGGAAATCCTGCATAGTCAACAACCCGAAGCAGATAACTGCGACCAGCAAAATAATGGTTTTCACCGTTGATATATTCGTGTGGTGTTTCCTTTTTCTGTTGTAAGAATTTCGCTTGGTGTTTTTCAATCCAAGATAACTTTTGAAGAACAAATTTGCGGATGGTCTCAATATCCATTCGGAAAGGAGCGGAGACTTTCACTCTGCCATCAGGAGGAAGAATTCTCAAATGCATATTTTTTATATCTTTTTGGGTTAATTCTACTTCTACTTTCCCAATCTGAATACGCTGGCTCTTAACAGCTTTCTTAATAATCCAACCCTCATTTCTATCTCAATTTCAGAACCTTTATTTAAATAATAACATTATTCTTTCATTTTTATATTTTTTGTAAATATTTTAACCTGCATTCGTCTAAAATCTCTCTTCATACCACACAAAAATATGTGAACACGCAGGTTCACTCCTACAATTCAAATCCATTGAATTATCTTTTATTTAATTTTTTAGTTATCATTGTAAGGGCAGACCTCTGTGTCTGCCCTGATTGAATTTACCCCATTGTCTATCCATCAATTTCACCCGGCATCACTCCAAACGATTTCCCTTGGTTGGAATTTATTCGGATTATATTGGCAACAAATTGAATTTAGTTTGGCAATTGAAAAAATCTTTCCTTTTTCTCCTTTCATTCAAGAATCAATACCTGGCCCTAAATGCTTACGAATAAATTGAAAGTTCGTATATATATGTCTCAAACAAATAATCAGCTATATTGCTTCATTCCTTGAAACCAGGGATCGTCTTTTTTCATTTTACGAATCATACGAGCAGGGATCCCTGAAAAATAAACTTCTACTCCTCCTTTCGCAGGATGAGCAGGCCAGATAAGAACTTGATCAGAGAGATTATGGGGGATAATTGACACTGGCTTTCTAAAACCGAAGTCTAAATCATAAATATGAAACTTTGAAAAATTATTAATATAAAAAACTGTTGGTTTCTTTGAATACATTTCAGTGAAATCAAACGGCAATACTGGTAATTTGAGTTTCATTGCCTGGATACTCAAGGACACGATATTCCTCAGTTCTTCCAATGATGTTTCTCTAAGTGGTTGAAGTGTTCGATGAATAATACCCGCTATTTCTTCGAGGCTTGCTCCGGCTGAAAAATTTGGCGTTGCAACAATAGACGATGCATTCCCTACAAAAGTCGAGGGGATTTCAGTCAGACGATTGCGTAAATTTGCCACGGTTACCTGAACGCAGGTGGTTTTTTCGCTATGGTTAAACAGTTTCAGGAGCATTTTGGTAAGAAAGGCAGAAAGGGCAACATGTGTACTACAGGGAAAACTGACGTCAGTAGATATTTGCCGTTTTAGTTGGCTTAGCCCATCAGCAGAAAAATAAAAGGCATCAGTTCGCTCTTTTACGATACCGAACATAAAAGTGGGAAGAATTTTAAGAAAAGCTAATTTTGAGACTTTTTTCCAACCACGATTGAAAGCTGCTTTCTGTACCTCCTCCCTGGAAAGATTCATAGGAACATGAAACAATGACTGATCCAAAACCGGTTCAATGAAGTTTTCATTCTTACAGATTTGTCCCCAATTGTATAACATGGTATAAAAACTATCTCCATCCATACAGGCATGAGAGCATTTAATTCCCAAAACCGAGCCATCTTGTAACTTGGTGATCTTAACGCTTAGAGGGGCATCAATGCCTCGTCTTATCCTGGAAGGCTTTATATCCGAGGAAAAACGGTCAACGTCTTGCCCTTTTTTAAGTGCGTCTTTTAATAAAAGGTCAGGTTCACTGGTCACAGTAAATGGAACTCCATCATTGGTGAATTGGATACCGCTTTTATCTTTCATTCTTCCTGAAAGATGAGGATAGTAATAAAGAAGTTTCTTAAATCCTGCTTTCATGGTATCAACGTCCAACTGGACATCATATACCAAGGTTCCACGGATTATCATTGGAAAACAGGCCTGATCTAAAACCGAAAACTTCCACACAGCCGTCGGGCATTGATTCTCTTCGGCTCGAATGTATTCGGTAACTGGGTTTTTCTTCATGATCATGACCTCATTATACTTTGACTTCTTTAATTTTCCCTATCAATTTTTTAACCTGGTTACTCTTTCGACAAGTGATTTTTCATGTTGTTCATCGGATAGATTGGGATCCTTAAATTCTCTATAGGTTTTACAAGGAAGTTGAGGACATTGGCCACAGCCACTCAATTGGTTATCATTGATGGCACATCGAAATAAAGGACAAATTTTGTCCGGCATTTCTTTTGCCCAGAAGGTTGAACCTTTAACTGCATAACAACCTTGGCAATTTATCTTAAAATATTCACATTCATTACAAATCAAGCCACAAACCGATAATATTTGGTCCATAACATTTCCCTCCAATTTCATTATATCCAATCCAGATTATCTTGTGTTCTTTCATTCTTTACGTTACCCGTATTCAATGTTGATTTTGGTTCAAACAGCATAACATGAACCTCTTCTCCGGCAACCGGTAGATGTTCAATTCCTTTTGGAATGATGAAAAATTCTCCTTCCTCTAATTCAATATCTTTATTTCTCAGTTTTATAACCAGTTTTCCCTTGACTACATAGAACAGCTCATCTTCGTTATCATGATGATGCCACACAAACTCTCCTTTTGGTTTTGCGACCTTGATGTATAATTCATTCATTTCTCCTATAATTTTTGGACTCCATAACTGGTCGAATTTTTTCAATTTATCTTTTAAGTTCACTTTATCCATTTCATTTTCTCCTTCTTGTTAAATTCCCCTTTTTCTCCTATAGCATAGATTTTTTTCCTGAAAATATAACAATGAATAAATAATTAACGTCATCCTGAGCGGTGCATTCCCGCGTGAAGATCTCATCTGACGCAGCCGGCGTCATCCTGAGGCTTCGTTTTTCGAAGCCGTGAGGATCTCATCTTTTCATATATCAATTTTGGAAAAGATTTAAAAGGATGAGATTCTCACGTCGTCCGATAGAAAACACCGGACTTCTCAGAATTACAAATTAGGTGGTAGAGATTGCCACGTCGTCTAACCAAAAAAAAGTTAGCCTCCTCGCAATGACTGATTTGAGAATAAATTTTCATTGTTATTCAGTGCTGATAGACAGCATGAAAATCTATCCTTGCACCATTTCCCTTTTATCTTTTCAATACTATTTTCTTGATTATAATATAATTATTTCAAATGCCCACTTATCTGTGTTTTAAAAATTAGACTTTAGATTTAAAAGGAAGTACATATGAAGGGGATTATTACCAAAAGCTTAATCGAGAAGATATTTCAACCAGCCAGTTTACAGCGATGGAACGATCAGATTCGACCAATCGAATTTACTGAACTCGATAAACAAGCTCATAAGATGATCATTGCCTGGATTCTTGGAAAAATTGAGGAAGATGAAGAAGGCCAATTGATTAATTGGAGAAAAATGATTGAATACGGCATATTCCAATATTTTCAAAGGACCATCTTAACCGATCTAAAACCTCAAATTTATCATTCTCTATTGGCTCAAAATGAAGCCAGGAAAAAGCTGAATGATTTTGTTCAGAGAGAAATGGAGGAAAATCTCACTCATCTTTCGGTGGATTTTTATAACAAGTTTATTCAATTCATATCATTTAACCCAGAAGATGAAGACTTGAACTCAATTGAGTTTAAACTGGTCAGTGCAGCTCATTTTTTGGCGACCCAATGGGAGTTCAACGTCATTGCTCATTTTAGTCCTCCCCTATTTGGTGTTGAATCAACAAGAGAGGAGATTCAATCTCAAGTTAACAAACACCTGGAAATTAAAAGCGTTAAAAAGATCCTCTACCTGGATAAAAATCTGAGAAATTTTATAGATCTTTGCGGACAGTTACGATTTCAAAGGAGATGGGCCCATATCGAGAGAATTCCAAAAACTTCGGTCTTGGGGCATATGTTGATTGTTGCCATGTTAAGTTACTTTCTTTCCTTATTTCTAGAACCTGATCCCTGTGCAAAGCGGATTTATAACAACTGGTATGGAGCGCTCTTCCATGACTTACCTGAGGTCCTTACCCGAGATATTATCTCTCCGGTAAAGAGAGCACTTGGTGAATTGGAAACTCTCATTAAAGAGGAAGAATCAGACCAAATAAGCAAAAAACTCAAGCCTCTGCTGAAAGAAGAATGGTATGATGAAATTTTGTATTTCACCATGAATGAATTTGAAACCAAGATCCTGGATGAGAAGAAAAACATTCGCAATTTGGAAAACGAAATCATCCCAAATCAGTATAATTTCGATCAATACTCACCCATTGATGGAAAGCTCATAAAAACCTGTGATAAGATCGCTGCTTTCCTTGAGACCTACTTCTCCATTATAAATGGAGTTGCTTCACCCCAGCTTATCGAAGCAAAAGGAAAGTTATTTAACGAGTTAAAAGACAGAAAATTAGATGGAATAGACATTTTTTTAATCATCGATCTTTTTAGATGAGTCCTTCACGCCATTTTCATGGTAACAGATGAGGATGAAAATAGGTATCCCCCTCACCCCGATCCTCTCCCACCAAGGGGCGAGGGAAAAAAATAAATAAAAAGAATGAATTAGTTCCTTCTCCCTTGATGGGAGAAGGTGAGGATGAGGGTGAAAGATTAAGATTCTACATGCCATGGCATGTAGCTACATTAATTAAAGAATGGGCACAATGCAATGTGCCCCTACAATTATTTAATATTTGTAGGGGCTTGATTTATCATGCCCGTGGGTTTTCAGTGTAGATAAATATTATTTTTAAACTATTGAAATTAAGCATTAAAAGGAGGTGCCTTATGGCTTTTAAGTCTTTATTCATAGCTCATGCTCCCGATGCAGATTGTGACAAACATAAAAGCACGATTGACACCGGAAAGATGAAACTTTTTATCGTTGTGGTGAAAAGCCAAGACGAAGCTGTTAAAATTGCCAAACATTTTTATGAAAAGGAAAAGATTGATGGTATAACACTCTGCCCAGGCTTTACCCATGGTGATGTGGCCGAGATATTCCGAACACTGGAAGGCAAAGTGTCGGTTAGCGTTGCCCGAGGAGATGGTCCAAGCAATCAAATTACACAGCCGGTATTACAAAAAGAATTCTTTAATAAGTAGGAAAGAACCGGCCTTTATCAAAGTAGGTTTGCCCATTTTTTACGAAATACCCTTACCGGCCAATTTAATAATTTATAAGCATCAAAAGCGCTTATTGTATTTTTTTCCTTTATTTGCCTGGTAATATAAAATATAACAGTAACTGAGGAAGGGGTTGAGGATGGATATAAATCCGGATAGTCAAACTGGAGCGATTAATATTACGCTTCAATTTTTGAAAAATCTGGGGGCACGTCCGGCTTGTTCGGTAAAAGAAAAGAGCTGCGCCCGGTGGATCAAGAAACAACTACTCAGTTTCGGATTCGAAGTTATCGAAGATGAGTTTCCATCATTAACAACCTATACCTGGCCTTATTTGTTAATCTGGATTGGTTTGATCCTTTCAGTAATTCTCATGAAAATATCGGCTCCAAGCGCTTTGGTTCTTTCAGTTTTCCTCACCATTGTCGAATACTTTGAAATGAACAGCTTTCCAGTTCTGACAACTTTGTTTAAGCGGAAGAAGTCGGTAAATATTATTGGGAAAAAGAGCCAAAAACCACAGATCATCCTTTTTTCTCATATCGATTCGGCCACCCCTTCAATATTTTTCGATCCTCGTTTTATCAGTGATCCCCACCTTTCGGTTCAGCTTACCATCTTTTCTTCGATAGCCATCTGTTGCCTCGCTTTATTGAATCTTATCTTTTCCTGGAACTTTTTATATATCCTATCCTGGATTCCCGCCGCCTATCTTATTCTACTCTCGGTGGGTCATATCCATCGTGAGTTTTTCATGGAGCCATCGCCTGGTGGAAATGATAACGGCAGTGGAGTCACCATCTGCCTTGAGGTAGCTCGTCGGTTAGCCAATGAAAACATTCCTTTTTGGGTAGTTTTTACTGGTTCAGAAGAATCGGGCACGAATGGTGCAATCGCTTTTGAGAAAAAATACCGCTCAGTCATTGGTGAATCTCTTATCTTGAATAGTGATAATTGTGGCGCTGGTCATTTAGTGGCTGCCTCTAAAGAAGGTATGTGGTCGGTTTTTCACTCCGACCGAAGGTTAATTGAACAGGTGAAGGAAGTTTCCCACAACTTATCCATATCCATCGATATCCGGCCTTATCTCGGGCTTTCTACCGACGCCACTCCCTTCCTGGCTCGTGGCTATCAGGCTCTTACCTTTATTGCTCTCAACAAAAAAGGCCTGCCGGTAAACTGGCATTGGAAGACCGATACCATTGATGCAGTAGAACCGGAAAATTTGTTATCAACCAGCAACCTAATTTGTTCTTTGTTGCATAACAGCTCCAGATGAGGATGAAAATCCAAGATTCGACATGCCATGGCATGTCGCTACATTGATATAGAGACCGGTCACAATAAATTGTCGCCCCTACAATTTATTGATCTTTTGTAGGGGCTTGATTTATCATGTTCGTTCTCATTCCTTCATTGAGAGGAACGAAGTGACGTGGCAATCTCTACCATCCACTCCGTCATTGCGAGGAACGTAGTGACGTGGCAATCTCATCTTTTATTCATATTCCTTTCTCCTATTCTCAGGATAACCATACAAAAAATATAGACATCCTCACAGTAGCGAAGCGCCACCTCTACTAGGAGAGGAATTACCTGGTGTTCTCTCATAATAATGAAAGCAGATACCCAGGTCTGCCCCTATGAATATAAATAATATTGGAACATTAGGAGACAGTAAAAATTGATATATAGAAACCGTGGGGGCGAACCTAGATGTTCGCCCATGGCTTTTTAAAATTCGAGAATCAAGACCTGGCCCCAAGATTTTCCTTAATTCGGGTTTCTGCTATAATTTGAATCATCAGACACCTCTCTTTTTTGGTTTTGTCGGGTTGTCTATCTTGCCCTATGTCATGCATACCAAAAAGGAGGGGTATTTTTTATTTGATAAATCAATAGAATCAAGAGTTTCAGCCTATTTTATGTCCTGAAAAAACTGAGAAGTTTATAAAAAGGTTATAAGAATGATGGGATAGAATTGATTGTTTGGGGTTTCGTTTTAACCTTTCTCATTATTCTCTACTCACTACATCTACAAAGGAGACGTTTCATGAAACCGTTTTTTGTAAACAAAAAGTTCTGCTTAGCCTTATTAATGGGCATGTTGATTTTCTCTTTACCAGGGTATTCTAAAGCTACTGTCAAAGATCAACAACAGCCCACAGGCTACCCGATTGCATCCGATGTTCAAACGACGACTCAAAGGACGATCGTGCCGGAGCCGACCCCAACGACTGCTATCAATCTCTGGGAGATTTCTAAATACAGTCAGTATGGCTATGGCAACTGGACGTATGGCCCGGGGCTCCCCTACAACAAGCGACTTGATCTCATGCCAGCGTCCTACAGTGGTTCAGCCGTCACCAGAATAATGAAGCTTTTAAATTTCTTTACCATCTCGGATATCCATATCACCGATAAGGAATCCCCCAACCAGTTGATTTATATTCAACGCCTGCATCCCAATTTGCCGATAGGGACTTCTCTGTGTTCAGGGGTTATGCTCTATACCACGCATGTGCTCGATGCCGCCATCCAAACCGTCAACGCCCTGCATAAGCAGAATCCCCTGGACTTCGGTATTTCTCTGGGTGACGCTATCAACTCCACGCAATACAATGAACTTCGCTGGTATATCGATGTCATCGACGGCAAGGTCATTACACCCAGTTCCGGCGCCCATCTGGGAGCCGAAACCATTGATTATCAGAAGCCTTACCAGGCGGCGGGGCTCGACAAGTCGATCCCCTGGTATCAAACACTGGGCAACCACGATCATTTCTGGATGGGTTCCATCCCCGTAGACTACAGCCTGCGCAAGGATCTTCGACAGTCCTACGTAGCCGATGAAGTCTTCGCTACGGGTGATGTACTCCGTGATCCCCGAGAAATTAACAACCGGGATTATTATGTCGGTGTGTTTGACGGCTCAACGCCTTACGGGAATATCAAATATGCGGGACCTGTCAAGGATTTTAAGACGCCTCCGAAAGTTGCAGCTGATCCTGACCGACGTTCACTTTTAAGAACTGAGTGGATGCAGGAATTCTTCAATACATCAACTCTACCTATCGGTCACGGTTTCAATCTGACAGATGTCGAAAATGGCTTTGCCTGCTATAGTTTTGTCCCGAAATCGAACATTCCGCTCAAGGTGATCGTTCTGGACAATACCCAGCAGGAAGACAGCGGCTCTGTCGATATTCATGGGCACGGCTTTCTTGATTCGGCTCGGTGGGACTGGCTTAAAAAAGAACTGGCTGACGGTTCTGCTGCGGGACAACTCATGATCATTGCTGCGCACGTTCCGATTGGTGTCGAAGTGACAGCACCCAATTCCGAAATGGGCTGGTGGACGGATCCACAAAATGCCGTCACCCTGCCGGATCTGATTGCGGAGCTTCAAAGCCACCCGAATTTTATCATGTGGATAGCCGGACATCGTCATCTGAATACCGTGAAAGCCTTTGTGTCGCCTGATCCTGTAGGTGCACCGGAGAAAGGTTTCTGGCAGGTGGAAACGTCGTCGCTTCGGGACTTCCCACAGCAATTTCGTACCTTCGAAATCTATCTCAACAGCGATGCCACCATTTCCATTATGATCACCAACGTTGACCCGGCAGTCCTTGAAGGAACGCCAGCCGCAACCTCCCGTAAATACGCTATCGCAGCAGCACAGATTGCTGGAACCTGGGATACGTTGACCAATTGGAACCCAACCAATGATCCCACCGTGGAACTCATGCCAACCGGGTCGTACAATGCGGAACTTGTGACACCCTTGAGCCCAGCCATGAGAAAAATGTTACAGAATATCGAAACAACACAGCGGTAAATTCTTACTTAAATGCAGGGAATGGTCTTATCACCTCCATGGTTGTTCATAACCTTTCCCTGCATTACATTGAAGCCTGATCGTTCGATAAATTACTCGCTTCCCCCCCCGGTTCACACAACATGCCTATCATAGAGGATAAAGGGCCGGATAAAGCAGTACTCTCTCTTTTTTTCTCCAGTTTCAAAGGCTTGGTGGGAAGGGTCTTAATTCTTGAATTTTTAAAAAGCTGTGAAATTGGTGAATTGGAACGGATGGAATTTCTTACGTCGCACATTACGCTCCTCAGTATGACGGAGATGGTTAAAACGGTATTAGATTGGCATTTTCATTGTCATGTGGTGATTAGAGGCTTTCATTTTCATTTACTGCTGGAAGTAGTGTGTCGTTCTATTCTTCTTATTGATAACTTAGGCTGGTTATTTAAAAATCCTTATTCTCTTCAAATTCAAATGGTCCTTTCTCTTCTCAAATTCTCTAGAAAACCCTAAAATAGTCAAATGTTGGATAATACATTGTGATAAACTGAAGAAAGAGGTAGGACGATTCAAGTTAACTGGAAAGAAATCTGAAGCTAATTTAGTTAGAAATATACACACTGATAATATATATTGATCAGCTTCTAAGGAGTGAATTTTATGCAGGATAACTTAAAGAAAAAGGCGGAAATCGTACAAACTGTTTTGAATGAATTTGGAGTTGAATTGAATGTGGTTCAGTTAGCAGCATCAACTCGTTCTGCGCAAGAAGCCGCAGCTGCAGTAGGCTGTACCTTGGGTCAAATTGCGAAATCATTGGTTTTTAAAGGAGCAAACTCGCAAAAACCTATCCTGATTATTGCTAGCGGAATGAATCGGGTAAACGAAAAAGCCGTTGTGGTAGTGATCAAGGAAAAACTGCAAAAAGCCGACGCTGACTTTGTTTTAGAACAAACCGGCTTCTCCATTGGAGGTGTCCCACCTGTTGGACATAAAAATCCGATTCCTATCTATATCGATCAAGACTTAATGCAATTCGAAGAAATCTGGGCTGCAGCCGGAACTCCCAATGCGGTTTTTAAGCTCACTCCGAAAATCTTAGTCGAAATCACTAAAGGTAAGATTATTAGTATTAAGTAACCAAATTTGGATCAATGTTTAATTTAGAAAATGTAAAAATGACATTAATTGTTAAATTTATATAGGAGAAAAGGCATTTCTTCATTTTTTATTTTCTTGATTTCTCTTGTCGACTAAACCCTTAATGAGTTTCGATTTATATTCTTTTTCCAGGATGTCCATTATAATTTGGTCAAATTTTTGTCCGGCTATTTGTTTTGCTTCCCGAAGCCTCCCAACTTCCTTAAATCCTACTTCTTGATAACATTTGATGGCTGGCTTATTGTAGGAATATACCTTCAAATTAATATTATGCAGGTTCAATATATTAAAGCCAAAATCCAGCAATAATTCTATGGCTTCTGCTCCATAACCTTTCCCCCAATAATCCTTGTTACCAATGAATATTCCCATCTCGGCAGTATGGTTGATAAAGTCGATATGGGTGAAGCCAATATTACCGATGAGCTCATCTTTTTTTAACTCCACAATGGCGAAATTATATTCCGCTCGGGATAGTTTCTCCAGAATTTCTTTTTCTTGTTCGGGCGTCATCAGGGCACTGGCAAAGGTTACTCCTAAGGATACATCAATGTCGTTTATCCATTTGGTATAAATCTCATAATCTTGAAGATTCAAAGGTGAAAGATAACACTTTTCTCCCAGCAGTTTTTTAAAATACACCCAATCCCCCTCCTTCCCCTAAATAATAACTCAATCACCGCTATCAAGTCCTTTAAAAGCTAAAAATTTTAGATCGATGGATAATCATATTATGGCAATTTTACCCTGATCTTGTTTTAATTATACTTAAAACGAATGTTGAATTTATATCTTTTTTTTCTCAATCCTGGTTCTTTTCCCCCTAGCATAATTATTATTTATAAATTTTCAACGCTCACCTCTCCCTCGACACCATTGGCAGACTCCGCTCCCATTACACCAGATGCAGGGATCATCACTGGGCTTTCCATATCCTGGATAGTTTTTCTTACCCGATCCTTTACAGTGGTTACAGCGACCAGTTCCATTGCATTGATCACATTTTCTTGCCATTCTTTCACCTCATTTCATAATAATTGAGGTTTCAATTCCTTATAGGTAGGCTACAAACAACCCTCAATTTGAACGGGCAATCCTTTATTGGATTGTTTCAATTCCTTATAGGTAGGCTACAAACAGAAAAATCCATCGAGCAATTACGCCAGAAATGGCAGTTTCAATTCCTTATAGGTAGGCTACAAACAATATCCAAACGTTCAACGTACAATGTTAGACATTATGTTTCAATTCCTTATAGGTAGGCTACAAACTGAGTATCACCATTAATTCCTGGATATTGATCCAGAGTTTCAATTCCTTATAGGTAGGCTACAAACAGTTTCCCCAATACCCTAATAGGCGTTCCTACTGGAGTTTCAATTCCTTATAGGTAGGCTACAAACACACAATCATCGGTCTTTTCATATTCAAACCCTTTAGTTTCAATTCCTTATAGGTAGGCTACAAACGTGCAAACGGGATGGGTGAAATTTCATGGCATTCAAGTTTCAATTCCTTATAGGTAGGCTACAAACAAAAAACTGGATTAGAACCAATATATTAGATGGTCCGTTTCAATTCCTTATAGGTAGGCTACAAACTATGATGATGATAGTAAATACATTTAAGGACAAGGGGGTTTCAATTCCTTATAGGTAGGCTACAAACTTGAGATCCCTATTCCACGTATAGGGATCGTAGAAATGTTTCAATTCCTTATAGGTAGGCTACAAACTAATTGTCTCAACTAAAATTTTTCTTAGCTGAGACAGTTTCAATTCCTTATAGGTAGGCTACAAACAAGCTTATTTTCCGGAGATATTCTATGGAAAAAACGTGTTTCAATTCCTTATAGGTAGGCTACAAACCGGAAAGATCATTGACGTTATTTTTCAACGTGATCGGTTTCAATTCCTTATAGGTAGGCTACAAACATATTGCCGATAATTACGGCAATTGAAAAATTATCGGGTTTCAATTCCTTATAGGTAGGCTACAAACTTATATAGGTATTACTCCTCGGCTTCTTCTATTGGAGTTTCAATTCCTTATAGGTAGGCTACAAACTAACTTTTTCGTTTTTATTCATTTTTATCGCTCCCTTGTTTCAATTCCTTATAGGTAGGCTACAAACAGAAAACAATTTTTATAGCATAATCTATAAATAAAAAGTTTCAATTCCTTATAGGTAGGCTACAAACTTGTTATCGCTGATTGAGTATTCA
>Ga0334890_1002265_pt1 | contig 22660 bp, 18 predicted proteins | sample GraSluR1_MG_3_FD_207220 | JGI IMG/M metagenome (GOLD analysis project Ga0334890, IMG submission 207220) | Sludge microbial communities from methane-producing bioreactor in Wageningen University, Netherlands - Granular Sludge_31_08-R1 | ecosystem: Engineered > Bioreactor > Anaerobic >... | reverse complement strand
CAGACACCTTGGGAGGTGTACTCGGGGGGAACGGCTCAAAAGGTTAACATTAAATAGTCGCAATTATATTTCGCATGAGTTAAAAATCCAATGATTTTTTGTCTTGACAACCGGGTCCACTTTACGGAGCCTCCGCCGACTATGAGAACCGACTGCATGATCTCAGAGCACTCCTTCGACTTTTCACGGGTACACTCGCAGCGAAGGCAAGGGAACGATAAAGGTGCTGCCGGAATCCAGAAGTCTTTTGTGTTTTTCGATGATCGTCTCCCGGTGCTGCCATGCCAGCAGCAGGATATGGCACGGCTCTTCCTGGGAGAGCCTGTCCGCCGGGTACACGGGGAGATGTTTTCCAGGGGAATACGTCCCGTGTTTGAGCGTATTGTCGTCGACCAGGTACTCAAGGTAGTCATCGAGCCCGAAATGATACAGCAAAGTTGTCGTGCTGTGGGACGCCCCAAACCCTACTATCGTTGACCCCTGGGATTTGAGCGTATCGAGATGAGCCCGCACGCTCTCTCTCGAGGACCGGATTCTCTCCGCGAAACGCCGATACGTCTCCTGATTTCGCATACCGGATGCGCGTTCTTCCTCTATCAACATGGAAACAGAAGGACGCACAGGGTGCGTTCCCCCCTGCAGCTGTGCAACGACTCGCAAAGATCCCCCTTTCGGGCTTGTCTTGACGGCATCGATAAGTTCCAGCCCGCACATCGAAAAAAGGTATTGAAGCACCTCGACCGTAAAATAAGAGAAATGCTCGTGATATATGTAATCGAACATGTTGATTTTCATCTGCTCCGGGTGGTAGCCTGTCTGCACGACGAACAGACCGTCCTTATCAAGAAGACGGACAACGGAGCGTACGAAGGCGATCGGGTCCTCAACATTCGCGAACATGTAATTGGCTGTTACCAGGCCGGCAGGGCCTTCCTTCCGGCGGATGCGCTCCGCGACCGTATCGGTAAAATAATCGACAAGCGTCGTGAGCCCCCGGTCATTGGCCGCCTTTGCGGCGGCGTTCGCGGGTTCCACGCCGACAACCCGCATTCCCGAACGTTTGAAAGAAGCCAACATGGATCCGTCGTTACTGCCCAAATCGACAGCAAGGGCTCCCTGAGAGATGTCGAAACCAGAAACGATTTCTCGAGCATACGCATCATAATGATTTCGCAGTCCCTCGGTAACAGCGCTGACATACAAATATTCCGAATAGCTTGCCTCCGGATTGACGATATACGGTAGATGGAGATAGCCGCACTGTTCACAAAGCGCAACTTCCAACGGAAACGTCTGCTGGAACCGGGGATGTCGCAAGAAACGATCTTCCAACGGCGTATCCGTCAGCTGAAGAACCGTTTCAACCTGCCTGCTGCCGCAAATGCGGCAGTGGTCGTCATATCGCAGTAATTGACTCATATTTCGCGCAACATCCTTTCACTCAAGACGGGTAATACTGGTATCAAACCATTTCCGAAGGAGGGAGACCGTTCTCTCTGTTCCGCGCCGTTTTTATTGCGTCAACTGTTTTTTTCAAGGTAGCGATAAACTCATGATGTTCAGGCGTATTTTCTACAGGAGCCCATTCAGGAAACAGCGTCGTCTCCCGTCGGAAGGGTCCCTCAGTGACTTCATGGAACACGAAAAATTCACTTGTGACGATCAGGCTATGAAAAACCGGGCGATCCAGCCGATAGAAGAATTTTTTTTTCGAAGAATACGCCCCTATTTCAAGTACATCAAGAATATCACCGTTGTCATGAAACAAAACAACGTCGGCCGTACCATCAACGACGGAGATCGATTCTATTTTCCCCAAGTGCTTGTGCGGCTTCACATAGCATCCACATGTATGCACGATGAACATCTCATGAATTTTGTCCTCCAAATGCCTATGAGTGCACAGGCGGATCCGCCCCCGTGCATTCAACGACGCCAGGCTCTTCAGCTCGTCCAGGTCGAAAGAGGAAAGAGCCACCATGTCGTCGACTGGATAGAGCACTTCCTCGCTTTCTCTCCGAAACGGGATCATATCGTCTCCTCCAGGTAACGTTCGGCATTCGGAAAAATCGAGGCAAAAATCCCGCCGTTCTCTTCAAACGAAGCGTGAGCACGGATCATTTTCGGCTGATTGTGCGGATTCAAGCCGAGGAGACACAAAGAAACCCCTCCCGAGTACAGGGCATCAGACCCCACTATCTTGAGATCGCCAAGGGGCATTTTCAATCCCTTTTTATTCTGGTTGTCATCTATCACAACATCAAGCAACTTCTCCACTCCCATAATCGACAAAAAAGCAACGGACAGGTGTCCCGCTCCGAAAAGAGCGATGCGTCGGCCATTGCTTCGAAAATGCTCGAGTTTCCCCCGGATGACCCTGCGGCGTTGGTGCAGCAGATCAACAAACCGGCGGGCCCGGTCGTTCTCCCTTTGTATCGATTGCCTATCGGCAAGAGGAGTTCCCTCTTCTTTCCCCAATCCCGCGACAGCGATAATGGAATTCTCCAAAGGGTAGGCTATCGATTCGCAGAAAAGGATGTCAAAACCGGAAGAATACAGCACCTGTTCAAATGTTAGCTTCGTAAAATAAAAAATATGCTCTTCCCAAAGAGTGGTACAATCTCCCGATTCCAGTGCCCGGGAGCAGTCAGGCACTTCCCAGACGACATAGCCTCCGGGTTTGACCAAACTTTTGACGGCGTCGATGAAACGGGACAAATCGTACGCATGCTCGACCACGTGGCGAACGAGCAGCACATCTGCCGGTCCGCGTTTCTGAACGACCCTTTCGGCTTTTTCCACGGTGAACTCCGCCTGATACGTTTCTACATTCGCACACGGATCGGTTATTCCAAGATCCTGCTCGGGATCAAGCCGCCAATGCTTCGTATAACCGAGTGCATCCAATCGACTAAGTGTTGAATCATCCTTGAAACTATATCCAGCGAATATCGAATCTCGATCGACACCCGGCAAGGAGATGATCTTCCGAACGAGATCGTCCAGATGATCTTCAGGTTCGAAGCATGTAAGCCAGCTGTATCGCGGGCGAAGTTCGTGAACAGGAAAGGGGGTGTCGATATGCACCAGGCCGCAATCGGGGCGGAGGCGCAGCCCGAACGGAAAACGCGGAGCGGAGTCTCCGCTGTTTTCCGCGAGGAACCTGTTCGATACAGGCTGAAAGCCGAAATCGCACAAAAGCTCCCCGGATCTATGTAAGTGCTGCAATTCGAGATTTTTCATCGACGAACGCTCCATCTCCTTAGGAATATTTCAATTCAGTCCAATCCACCGCTACGCTTCGCGGCGTACTGCAAGAAGCCTGGCGATTCCCTCTTCCAGTGGTGTGAAGGAAAAACCCGCAGGCAGCAACGACCTTACAAGGCGAGGCGAAAAGGCGTTATCAGCCTTCGATTTGGTGCGCGGTTTCGATCCGACCTTCAGCCCCGGGAAATGTTTCCGGAGAATCGCAATAATATCCGCGAAAGACCGGGAAGAGCCGCTCGACAGATTCACTTCCCCGAAATAGCCGGAAGAGAGAAGCATTTCGATGATCCCGACTGCGTCTTCAACATAGAGAAACTCCCTTAATTCACCGCCATCGCCCCAAAGAGTGATCTGACGGTCTTCCAAAGCGTCGGCGCAAAAACCTGAAGGGCCGTACGTTCTTTCTTCGTCCCCCGGACCGTAAATCAATGGCGGCCGAACGCATATGAAAGACCGGATATCATGGGAGGTGCATGTTTTTCTAAAAAGCCGCTCCGAAGCATATTTCGCCATACCGTAATAGGAAGTTGGGTTGACGAGCGTTCCTTCATCTATGCTCGGGTTCTCCGTCTCCTCTCCGTAGACTGCGGCGGAGCTGAAGAAAATGACCTGCGCCACCGGCCGTTTTTCCAGAAGCCGGCAGATATTTTCGGCAATCAGCATGTTCTTTCTGTATATGTCAAGGGTATCGCCGAACTGGCGTTTCACAGCGGCCAAAACAATCAGATGCGCGTCCGGGGTAAGATCGGGCCCGATGCTCACGGCACTTTCATAATCAGCGAGATCCACATCTGGAAAAGAGTACCCGACGACCTCATGCCCGCCGCTCTTCATAAAGCGCCGTGTCAGGTTTTTTCCTATAAAACCGGAGTGACCGAGAATGACAATCTTCATAAACCTCATCCTCTCTGTTTTCTCAAAAATCCGTTACCGCGGCTCTTCTCCAAGGGCAAAGCACCGCTTTCCTGCGTGCCGGAACACGGGCAGAAGGATCCGCCTGCCGAAGCGGGACGACGAAAAACGAACGCCCGTATTCGCCCTCTTACTCCATGCAGACGATCACTCTGCCGGATTCGCCGGACCGGACCATGTCGATCGCTTCATTGATATGATCCAGCGTATATTCGTGCGTTATCAGCCCGTCGAGGTTCAATTTCCCGGCTTCGACGAGGCGGATATAGCGCGGAATGTCCACCTGCGGAACAGTGCCGCCTCCGTGCGAGCCCTTCAGCACCTTCTTGAAGTGCAGCGGAAGAGTGTATATGGAGACCTTGTCGTCTTTTCTGGGAACGCCGACCAGGATCGTTCTGCCGTCCGGGTGCGTCAGGTCGTAAGCGGTCTCGATGACCCTGGCGTTTCCCGTGGTGTCGATGATCACGTCGGCTCCCGCGGCCCCGACGATTTTGCGGATCTCTCCGGGAAGATCGTCGGTGAGGCGCGAGTTGAAGCAGTAATCCGCACCGCTCTGCCTGGCCATGTGAAGCTTTTTGTCCACGATGTCGACGGCGATGACCGGATTGGCCGAGACCATCCCCAGTGCCTGCACGACGCTCAGTCCGACTCCGCCGACGCCGAAAACAACAACGGATTCGCCCACGTTGACCCTCGCGTCGTGGTTGACCACCCCGATCGCCGTGGTGATGGCACAGCCGAAAAGAGGCGCTTTTTTCAGGTCGAACGTCGCCGGAATAACAGTAAGACGGTTCTCAGAGACGATCGAGTGCTCGCTGAAGGTGGTCACCCATCCGGCGTTGACTTTTCTGCCGTTCCAGTTGTAGGAGGCTGGAACCGCCTGTATTCCCCCGCTCGGCCGCCAGTGCATCACAACGGTGTCGCCGGGGACGACGGTGGTCACTCCGGGACCGATCTCCAGGACAGTGGCCGATGCCTCGTGCCCTAAAAGGTGCGGCAGAAATTTATCCGGCCCTTTGACGGCGTCGATTTCGTTGATCTGGGCGCCGCAAATGCCGCTGTAGTGAATCTTCACCAGCACCTGGCCGCAGACGAGTTCCGACGGCAGTTCAATCTCCGCCACTTCGAGCGGTTTTCGGCTTTCGGACAGAATAGCGGCTTTGGTTGTCTTGACCTGCATTCTTCGGCCCCCTATTCGAAGTAAATAAACTCGTAGTCTCCGGTATATCCGAAATGCCGGTAAAGCCAGATCCATTCGGCCGTGTCAAAAAGAGATTCCGCCGTCAGAGCCCAGCACTCAAGGTTGAACATCTCAAGTTCGTTGCGGTAGCTTTCGAGCATGACGTACTTCTGTTTGCCGACCCGCTCTATCTCGGCCAGCGCGGTCTTGAGTTCGAAGATTCGCAGGTTGTGCAGGCATCCGAGCGAAATAACAAGATCGAACGCATTGTCGCCGAACGGATAGGCATCCTGGGCGCGATAGCGGAACAGCGTCCCTTTGAACTCGGGATGCCGTTCGGCGAGACCGTGCTCCGAAATATCAAAACCGGTCAGCTCGAGCTCCGGCATGATCTGCTGCATCTCGTACAGTAAAAAAGCCTTCCCGCATCCCACATCGAGCACCTTGTCGCCCGGCTTGAGATTGTAGTGCGCGATCAGGGCCTCGGCGACCGGTTTCCAGCGGCCGGGCATATACTTGTACCCGCCGTACCCGTAGCGGCGGTCGCCGTCCCAGTAGTCGAATTCATATTCCTTGGCCTTGACCATGCAATGGACCTTGTCGTCGGTCATGCGCGCAAGGTATTCCCGTTTCGTGCTTTTGTGGAGCGGGGTAACGATGTTAAGCAGTTGTCCCATGAGCAATCTCCTTTACAATGTCTTTTGCGGTCAATCCGTAGTATGCCTGCAGATCGGCCTGAGAACCGTATTTATGAGCAAATTCGTCCGGAATTCCCAACCGCTTGAATCGTTTGGGCCCGGAGAAGGATGTTTCGGCTATCAATTCTGCAACGGCGCCGCCCAATCCTCCGATTACCGAATGCTCTTCGACCGACACGATGACTGGAACCCTGGCGGCATAGTGCAGAATCGCCTTTTCGTCGAGCGGCTTGACAGTCGGAAGATGCAGGACGGTCGCTTCGATCCCCTGCCGTGCCAGCATTTCCGCAGCTTCGACAACCGCGTGGAGCGACACGCCGGTGGTCAGCATAAGCGCATCGTCTCCTTCACGCATCGCAATCGCCCTGCCGATCGTGAACGTGTGCGCGTCGCTGGAGATTACAGGCTCGTTTCCCTTTCCAAGCCTGATGTAGATAGGCCCCCGGTACTCGACCGTCTGCGGCATGAAGCGCCGCATTTCTTCCCTGTCCGCAGGCGCGACGATTGTCATGCCCGGAAGAGCCCGGAAGATTGCAATGTCCTCTATGGCTTCGTGCGTCGGTCCCAGGGGCGCGTACACGAGGCCGCCCCCGTTGCCTATCAGGCGTACATTGGCATGATGCAGACAGACATCCATCGCGACCTGCTCGAAACACCGCCTCGTAAGGAAGGTTGCGATTGTGTTCACGTAGACGATGTTGCCTTCCATCGCCAGCCCTGCAGCCATCCCGACGACGTTGGCCTCGCTGATGCCTTCCATGAAAAAGCGTTCGGGCATCTCCTCCTTGAATTGCCGCAATGTGCCGAAACCCAAATCCGAACCTATAAAAACAATGCGCTCGTCTTGTTTAGCCAGCTCATACACCATGTCCAGGCACAATTTTCTCACCGCTGAACCTCCAATGCTCTGTAAAGAGAGGCTATCTCGGAATCGGTCAGCTTATTCTTATGATGCCAGTCAAGATCGCCCTCGATAAAACCGATCCCTTTCCCTTTCACTGTATGGCAGATGACGACGCTCGGCTTGCCTTGCTCGAACGGCAACCTGTCCATGGCCCGTCGAAGCTCGCCGACATCGTGCCCGTCGACTTCTTCTACCGCCAATCCGAAACTCCGCCACTTCTGCGCGAACGGCTCAAGCTCCTGCACCTCCGACGTCGAGCCGTACGATTGCTGTTTATTGTAGTCGACAAGCACCGTCAAATTGCTCAGTCCATATCTTGAGGCCGACATGGCCGCCTCCCAGACGCTTCCCTCGTCCGACTCTCCGTCACCGATGACAACAAATGTCCGGGACCCGTTTTTTCGTAATAGAGCATTCAAGGCAAAGCCCACTCCGATCGACAGCCCGTGGCCGAGACTGCCGGTGGAGGCTTCCACGCCGGGAATCGTCGTCTCGGGATGGCCTCCCAGGAGGCCGTCGTGCCTGCAGAATTTCAGGAGCTCGTCTTCCGGGAAGAACCCTTTTTCTGCGAGCAGGACATACAGAGCCAGACAACCGTGCCCTTTACTCAGGATAAACCTGTCTCTGCCGGTCCATTTGGGATTCTGAGGGTCGTAACGGAGAACATGGTCGTACAGCACCCTTAAAATTTCCACCAGCGACAGCGCTGAACCGATATGCCCCCTGCGGCTGGACTCCATAACTCTGACAATTCGTTTCCGAAGCTCGATCGATCGTGCATCCAACAAACAGCGCTTCGTCTCACTCTTCGCGGTATTCAAATTCGCCATCCTCGATTCTATTCAACATTCGCCGTGCTTTCTCCAGCTGTTCGTGCTTGAGCGCTCTCTCATCCACGCCGTTTTGAAAGGAAAACTTCCGCCTGGCCAGACGTTCAGGCAAAAATTCGTTCAGCAAAATCGTGCACCATTTCAGGACGTAAAGAGGATAAACGATTCGAAGGCGTTCTTCAAGGCGACACGACATATGGTATACAGGTAACATCTTCCGGAAAAAAACCTTCCGCAGGTCTTTGGCGAGGTTCATGGCCGGGTGCAGAACGAAATCACAGACGGTCTTCGCCGGATCATCCCACCCGAAGTATTCAAAATCAAGAAAATGAATCGTACCGTTTTGATCCTTCAGCGCGTTGTGAAAACCGAAGTCCGACGGACTGAGCGTCCTCTCCTCTCTTGTGATCGGGAAATCCAATGCCTGACTATCCGCAGCTTGAGCTCCGCCTACTATTCGTCTATGGACAGGAAGCAGGTCTTCGTTCAAAAAGTCCCGAAGCTCCGGATCATCGATCTCCTGAAGCCTGCACAAACGTAATTGAAGGTTGCGGAAAATGTCCGTCACAGCGAAGCAGGCCTCAGAGGCATCGGGGAGAGCACGGCTTCCCTCTGCTTGCGCAAGTTTTTTCAACAACGCCAGAAAATCCGCCGCCTGCGTTATATCGGAATCCGTTACGCTGTCGGCAGCGATATGTTCCCCTTCAATATACTGATAGACGGCATAATTCTTCTCCGGATTCGACAGAACCGGGCGGGGAATTGTCCGGATTCCGTTGTCCCATAAAAAATTCAACGATGTAAATTCCACCTTGAGCCTATCCCTCGAATCCGAGGCTTCCCGGTAATACCGTTTCACGACGAAAGGCCCTTCCGGATGCGGACAGACCATCCTGTACACTTTGCTGTTGCGTCCTCCGTGAAGCTGCTGCAAATCTTGAACATCGCACTCCAGGAGGGCGGACAGCTCGCGTATCATCCACTCTTCATCCTGCCGCGGGAAAAAAAAGCCGGCTAAATCCATCCAGGAGCTGAAGCTTTTCAGATCTTCCATCCCCGTCTCCTGACCGGTACCGGTTCTTTGGGGATCGAACAGGATCTTCGTCACATGCTCCGGAAAAGAGTCCTCCTCGAAGACCTCGATGAGATCGTCGATGAAAGCGGAACATCCCAGGGAGATGATCCTGTCGATCTTTTCTCTTCTCGTCGACTCGAAAAAAACGTCGGAAGCCGCAAGGCCGGTCCTCGCAACGTCGAAAAAACCACGAGCCTCCAGCCAGGACAGCGCTGCCCGGCGAAGTGAAGTCCGGCTTTCGTCATAAGGAGAATGTTCCGTCTTGTGGCTGACGATAGAGACCCGGATTCCATTCCTCTTTGCCGCACCCAAAAAATCGAGAACTCCCGGATACGGCTCTGCATCTTTTAAAGAGGTCGTGTAGAGCAAGGCCTGCATCTTCTGCCATTCGACGTCGCCGCCTTCACTGCGGATACGGTCGCGAAGCGCTTTCTTCGAATAGCTCCCTGCGGGCGTTGGCGAACTGATGTACCCTTTTTGAAAAGCCAGGGCGCATATTGCCTTTTCGTAGTCTATGACGGTATTGTCCAAATCTACCCCGATAAAGGGAAATGATGACTGCTGACACAATAGACGATCCATACAGGCCTTCCTGAACATTTACGCCTGAATCTCGAGCAGATGCTCCAGGTACTTTATCAGGTGGTCTTTCCGCACAGGCTCCTTGTTGCCCATCACGCCGACCGCAAGAGCGCCGATGATGTTTCCGACGAAACCGAGCATTTCCGGAGGCATATTCTTGTGTACCAGCGGAGAAGTGATGCCCAGCACCGCGTCTCCGGCTCCGATGCGATCAATGTAATGCTGAATAAAAGCCGGGCTTTTGCAGAAACCGGATTCTTTCCTGTAGTTGAGGCAGCCGGCCTGTCCCTGTGTGATCAGGAGATTCGGACATGAGAGCTTTTTGGACACATCGGAGATGATGTTTTGGATTTCTTTGGTACGGCTTCGGGCTTCAAGCCGGATCTCGCTTTCGGAGATGCAGATATAATCGGCCCTGTGATACTTCGAGATGGTGTTGAATCCGCGGTTTTCGGCGTTGACCTGCGTGTTGACCGCCAGAAATCCGGAGCGTTTGCACAGAATGTCGACCGCGTGAGAATCGATCATGCCGTGGCCGTAATCAGCGACGATCACCACGTCGTACTGCGGAAGAAGCTGTTCGAGAGCTTCGCACAGCCCTTGACCGCAGGATGGGGGCTCGCTGCAATTGTTCATGATGTACACTTCGAACAGCTTTTGCAGAGGATAAATCTCGACATATCGTTTCTTGGTGAGCGTGGGTTCATTTTCAATGTACAGAAAATGCTTTTTTATTCTCGGATTCAGCTTGCTGTCGATCAGCTCCTGCCCCGAATCGGCGGCTCCCAGGAACGAAAGAACGCCGACGTCGCCGCAAAAGTTGGCAACATGATTGGCAATGGCGAGAACGCCTCCCGCGAATTTTTCGCTGGAGATATATCTCGCGGCTAAAATTGGTTCTTTTCCCGATTTGCCGATGGTCTCGCAATAACAGTACTCATCGATGATGGTCTCCCCGACGACAAGAACGCTCAGCGAACCGATACCGTCGAGATACTTCATGAAATCGGCAAGCGTATAGTGCGATTTTATATTTTTCAAGAAATCGCGCAGCTCCTCGGGCCATGCGAACGGATCGTCCATCGAGGGCAGGTCACGTCCGGAAACCTTGCCGCCGTTCCCCGGACTCTGCGGCGTGATCTTGTCGATTGTATTCTCGTATATGTTCATGACACGCTCCTTTTTCTCCTCAGACAGAGTCTATTCTGTTCATTTCAGAGAAACCGCCTGCATCGTCTTGATGTTATAGTAGCGCGGATCGTTCATGGCGTTCGGCAGAAGGTCCTTTTGAAACGCATGCACCAGGTCGCGTACCGCGTCTTCTATGCTGTGGCGGGGAATGAAACCGAGTTCCTTTTGTATTTTTTCGGAGGAGATGTGGTATGACCTCAAGTCGTCCGTCGGCGTCGTGATAAGCTCCAGCGGCTTCAGGGAAGGCGCTTCACGCTCCACGGTCTCTTTCACTATGCCGGCGATGTCGTTCATTGTCCGGTTTTGATAGCCCGCGTTGTATGTCCGGCCCGCGATTTTTTCATTGGGAAGCTCGAGGAGTTTGATATACAGTTCGACCATATCGTTGATATGAAGGTTCGGTCTCTTTTGGGTTCCTCCGAAGATGGTGATCTTCCGACGATTGACGGCGTGGTTTGTCAGGATGTTGACCGAGAGATCCAGGCGCTGCCGCGGAGAATAGCCGCATACCGTGGCGGGCCTGATGACGATGGGTGAGAAATCCGGCGTCTGCTCTTCCAGGAGCAGCGGTTCGCAAAGGGCTTTGTACTTGCTGTAATCGGTGATCGGGTTCAGAGGGTGTTCCTCGGTCACGTTTTCGGCCTCGCTGATGCCGTACACGCTGGAAGTCGAGGCGTATATAAAGCGCGATACGCCGCTATCCCTGCTGATCGTGACGAGGGGCTTGAAAGCGTCGTAGTTGATGGATCGTCCAAGATCCGGGTCGAGTTCGAAGCTCGGGTCGTTGGAGATGCACGCCAGGTGTATGACAGCATCGCAGCCTTTCAACACATCCTTGAGTAGTGCCTGGTCGCGGATATCGCCCTTGACCTGCGTAAGGGCGGGGTTGTCCTGAACGCTCCGAAGCACATCGCCGTAAAGATAGAGATCGATCACCTTCACGTTGAATCCTTTTTCCAAAAGAGCGGGAACCAGCACTGCTCCCACATATCCGGCGCCTCCTGTGACAGCAACTGTTTTTATCATGGTGCAACCTCTCCCATCAAATTATTTCTTCGGATCTTTTCCGAGATAGGCGAACCAATCACGGGTCGCCTCGCCGATCGACCGTTCATCCCACACCGGAGCATCCTTCCATTTCTCGATATTGGCCAGCATCAGGGCGACTCCTTTTTCAAACGGACATTCCGGCCTCCATTCGAGAAGCTTGCTAATTTTCGAAGTGTCGGCGAATGTCGTATCGGGTTCGCCGGGACGCTTGGGAAGAAAAACAACCTCTCCGCCCAACAGTTCGGTGAGTCGATTGATGCTGTAGGTGTTCCCTGATCCGACGTTCAGAATTTCTCCCTGCAGATCCGACTTCGCCGCCGCAACGAACGCATTGGCCACATCGGATACATAGGTGAAGTCCCTGGTCTGCGTGCCGTCCCCCACCACCGTGAACGGCTTGCCGTTGAGCTTCTGCGCAAGGAACACACCGAACACGGCGCCGTAGACCCCGGAGGTCCTGGAGCGCGGACCGTACACGTTGAAAAGGCGAAGCGAGTTGCAGGGAAGCCCGTAAACCTGCTGCCAGTGCATAACGTACTGCTCTCCGAGATGTTTCGTGAGGGCATACGGGTATTTTACCCGTATCGGCGCCGTCTCCGGTGTAGGGTATTGATCAGGAATGCCGTAGCACGTCGAAGAAGCCGCGTACAGAAAGCGCTTCACGCCGTTTCGGCGCGACGCCTCAAGAACTGAGACGGTCCCGTCGACATTCGCCCTGTGATAGTCCAGCGGGCGTTGAATTGACGGTACAATATCGGCGAGCCCGGCAAGATGAAATACCCAGTCCACACCTTCGAAGTACGGAGAGATACCATCAAGATCGGCAACGTCTTTGCAGACAACCGAAAGAGCTCCCGCACCCGACAGATGGCTCAAATTATCCTTTCGTCCGGTGACGAAATTATCGAGAACAATCACTTCATGACCATCTTCAATGAGCCTTTCGGTTAAATGGCTTCCGATAAAACCTGCCCCGCCTGTTACAATCACTTTCTTCAATTGACATCGCAACCCTTTCAGCACGGATTATTGGAGAAGGCACTGCGCACACGGAACTATAAACATTTCTAAAGGCTCCGAATAAGAGCGCCATAGAGCACAACACAAATTCCCGTTGTCAAAGCTCCGGAAACCATCTTTCCCAAAACGGAACCTGGCCGGGACAAGATCCCCCCAAGTCGAATACACAGTTGCCCGCAGCCTTCAGGTGCTCGGTGCAACCTTTTTTCCGCGATTCACGTCACTTTCGCCATCTTCATAAACGTTTTATTGCCCCGCAGCAGTTCTTCGTACGTTCCACACGCCGTAAAACGGCCCTTTGACATCATGTAGATTGTATCGCAGTCCTTCAAGGTGTTCAGCCTGTGCGCTATCATGATGACCGTTCTCGACTTCGAGGCATTCCGTATGGCCTGGAGCACCGCGTCTTCAGTCGTTCCGTCGAGAGAACTGGTGGCCTCGTCCAGCACAAGGAGCTCCGGATTGCGATAGAGCGCCCTTGCCAGGCCGATACGCTGGCGCTGCCCTCCGCTGATGCGGACGCCTCGTTCCCCGATGAGCGTTTCGTACTTCGCGGGAAGCGTGGCGATGAAGCCCTCCAACGCCGCGATCCGCGCGGCAGCCACCACTTTTTCATCGTCGATCTCTTCCTCCGCCAGCCCGAACGCTATGTTTCTGCGGATCGTGTCGTCGCTCAGAAAAATATCCTGCGGGACATAGCCGATCTTGCGGCGCCAGGAACGCACATTCTTTTCCGTGATCGGCACGCCGTCCACAAGCATCTGTCCGCGGCCGACCGGTAAAAGGCCGAGGAGAATGTCCACCAGGGTTGTCTTTCCGGAACCGGTCGCACCGACGAAACCGATTGTGGTGTCCTTCGGAATCTCGATGCTCATTTTTTTAATGACGTTGACGGAAGCGTTCTCGTAGCAAAAATCGACGTCGATCAGGCGAATGCGCTCCGCAAAAGAAACATGAGCATCCGTTCCGGTTTCGGAAGAGGCCGACCCTCCGGAAACGAGCGTTTCTTCCAGCGGAGCAGGATCCGTCATGTCGGTATATATTTTGTCCAGTATCGCCTGGTAATAAATGATACGGGTCGTCGACTGGTATACACGGCACAGAGCGGGCATCATGCGATAAGCGGCGAAGGCATAGAGGCTGACGAGCGGGAGCATATCCGCCATGCTGTCTCCCCTCATCAGTTTGAACACCAGAAAGAGCGCAATGCCGCCGAAGGCCAGCGCCTCCAGAAAATAACGGGGTATGATACTGGAAAGATCGGCGAATATCTGCGGCTTGATACATTGCAATGAATAATGGTTGTAGTTTTCCACAAAGTACGACTCTATCCCCATGACCCGGTTGATCTTTATTCCCGAGAACGCTTCGTTCACAACGCGAAAGCGGCTTCTGTTGGCGTTCATTCGTTCCTCCCCGCCCTTTTTCAGCTTCTTCTTTATCAGGAAGCTCAGCAAGGCGTAGCTTCCTCCAAGGAGCAACATGGCGGTGACAGTAACACCCACGTCGACTATCAGAAGAGTGGCGACCAATACAAACAACAGAAAACCTTGAATAAGAACTTCAAAAATCGCGAGCATCATGCCCATCGTGAGCGATCCTACCTCATTCAATACATTTTTTATTAATTCACTCGTATTTTTCCCTAGGAAGTACTGATACGGCCTGGATAGATACGTTGCCAACAACCGAATCGAAAGAGTGTGCTCTTTATAAAGAAAAAAACGGGTCTGCCCCCATATTAGAAAGGCCGGGGCAAGGCTGGAGACGACAATCATCGCGAAAACAAGGCATCCTAAGAAAAGCATGAAACTGTGTTCATCCTGAAATGATCCCATCCGGAAAAGAGCGTTCATCCAACGGTTTTCCGCGACAACATGAGGATTCATGACAACGTTGATGAAAGGAAATATCGCGACCACGCCGCCGGCCTGCGCCAGGGCAGTAAACAGCCCCGCGATAAAGAGCATCAGCATCTTCATGCGATCCCGGGGAGAGAAAAGCTCGTACAGCTTTCTGACAGAAGATTTTACGGTCTTTGGAGAAGCTGATTCAGACAAAAGATCACTTCCTGTTGTAGGGTAGCGCAAGCACATGAAGATGCCCGCCTGGAACTTCGCAAGAGACTGTCCTGAAAAAATCGAGAAACATCATGTTTCAATACGGTCGGTTCCCTGCGCCCTAAAGCTTCCGGACTCTTGAGAAAAAACAGGCGCTCTCTATCCCTGCAGGATCAAATGATGTCTCATCGGGAAATCGTATTTCGAGTAATTTTATTACTCGAAATGATGCGTGTCAAATGATACATCCTTTTGCTTTGATCATTATTATTCGTCTTTCGTCAAGACATGGATGCGGGGCATCCGCTCAAGGGGGCAAATTACAGGCTTCATATTGGGCGAAACGCGTTCATTTCACCGGATATTCTCCACTTCTTTCTCTCAGTGCCGGCCACAACCATGAAATTCCCGCCAGCAGAAAATCGGCGAAGACGTAGATCATCCGGTGCAGACCGGCGAAAAAAACCGCCTCTTCTCCGCTGATCCGCCCGGCAAGCCCCAGCACGAGAACCGCCTCCCGCACCCCGACTCCGGCGGGGGCGAAGATTACCAGGAAGCCGACGCCGTATGCCAGCGCGTAGAGCCCGATCGAGTAGAACGATGCGGTTCCGAAACCTGCGGAAGAAGCCAGGATCACCGCGAAGGCGCTTCCGAAGCAAAACCAGATGATCAACTGCACCGCCATCACCCGGACATCCGGAAAGGTGCGCTTCAAAAAGGACGGGAAGCGTGCCGCGACAAGAAAAAGAACCGCAAGCACTCCCAGCGCGGCAAGCACCGGCAGCGGCCATAGCCTTCCGGGCGAGAAGAACGAAAGAAGCTGTGACGCGAGCTTCCGGTTGAACAGAAGCACGAACGCGCACCCGACGCCGAAAGCCCCTGAAAGGGTCCAGATGATCTCTATGATCATGCTGTCCCGGATGGCCTTCCGGTCGAGTCCGATATCGGCGTAGTACCCGATGCGCCCGACGAACTGCCACACCGACCCCGGCACGTACTTGGCGATCTGGGTGAGATTGTAGATCCGGAAGCAGTCGCCGAGAGGGAGTGCGACGCCGACACGCTCGAGCGAGTATTGGACGTTCTTCGCCAGGCCGGCCTTTGCCAGGCAGACGCAGAGCAGGGATGCGGCGATGTACGAAAAAGACAGGGAACGGAACGTCAGGACGATGGACGGCCAGTTCTTCAAAAGGTACCACGACAGGAAAAAGAGGACGAGCACGCCCCACAGCGCCTTGGCGTACCGGAGCAGCGCCCCTCTCATCTCACGATTCCAGAAGGCTGAAGACATACTCGAACTGGCGATACGAGGACGATCTCCGCTCCGGAAGGCGTTCCCCGATCCGAAGCCCGATCGCCTCCCGCTCCGCACAGGCCTCCGCGATGATCTCCGCAAGCCCCTCCTCGTCGCTCTTCGAATAGTCGAAGACGAAACGCGCGAGCCCGAAGGACTCCATCACCTCGAAGTACTTGTGCCCCCACCCCATCACGACGGGGGGGACGCCGAGGAGCAGCGATGCGATCATCGCGTGAAAGCGGGAGACGGCCGTCACGTCGCACAGCCGGATCAGCCGCTTGATCGAGTCGGTGTTGATATCCCGCACAGCGCAGCGGACATTGTCGCCGGAGGAGCTGAAAACGGCGAAATACCGTACGGCGTCCTCGATGACCGGAATATCGTTGTTCCGGAGCTTCGCCGAAGCCTGCCGGGTCGCGTTCGGAAAGAGAAGGACCGAAAAACCCCTGCGGACCAGCGCGTCCGTCAGACGGTACAGAAAGAGCGGATAGTTCCGCCCCTCATTCCTCGCCTTCGACGCCACCACGGAACTGGGGCAGAGGCCGACGATCTTCCTTCCCTCCCGTCGCCATCCCTCCAGCGTGCGCTCAAGGTCCGCGACGTACTCCCCGTTTTCGCGGGAGACGGAGTCGCCGATCTCGTGACAGAAGGCCGTGTCGGCGGCGCTCGCGACATTCCCCAGGCCGAGCCCCTTCAACAGCCGCTCCGTCTCGGAGCCGCGGGCGAAAATACGGGAGCAGCGCGGCAGAAAGAACCTGGAAACGAGCCTGACCAGCGTACCGGAAAAGGGCCCCAGCGCCTGCGAAAACTTCACCACCGGTACGCCGAGCAGCATCGCCGGCCATATCGTGAGGATGTTGAACGGCAGGAACTTCGCCCTTCCGTCCATAAAGGAGACTCCCGCCAGGTCCACGAGCACGGACGAGCGCTCGAGCTCGCGCACGGCCTCCGGAAAGAAGCGCAGCAGACGTCCCAGCCCGGTCTTCTTCAGGCACCATGCGGCGAGGCTCGCCGGAAAGAGAACGCAGACCAGAAAAACGGGCGTCGAGGAGAAGATCCGGATCTCCGGTTTATTGACGAGGCGTGCGTCGGCATCCGGATAGTAGGAGAAAAGGTTGTAGACGGCGTCGGGATATTTCTCACGGATACGCCCTATAACCGTCGTAGCCATTGCCTCGGACCCGCGGTTCCCGGAGATCGTGGCGGCGATGATGGAAATGCTCTTCATGACAAAGATTCCAGCCCCTTCATAAGATACAGCCAGAGTTTCAACAACGGCTTCGGCGTCTTGAAAATCAACGGGGCGCGCTCCGACCGGCTCCACCGGTAGTTCGCGAGGCGGATCCACGCAGCGAGGTACTCGTGCCACCGGACCCGCGCTCCTACCGTATCCCGGATAACGATGCCGAACCGGCGGCCGGCCCTCGCCCTCGCGGAGACGTTGTAGTGGGAAGGCGCGCTCCGCCTCTGCCCGTCCAGGATCCTCGCGACGGGAACCTCGTCGCAGAGCAGCGCTCCCGCCTCCATCGCCGAACGGACGATCTCCTCGCCCCGCCCGCTTCTGCACAGCAAACCGCTGTGCTTGACCGGGCTCTTTCTCAACCGGTAGTCCCAGACGTCCCCTGCGCTAAGATCCGCGGAGTATCCGAAATGGTCGCAGCAGTGGAGGCACTTTGGGGAGCAGAAGAAAAAGAGGTTCTGGTAGAGCCCGAAGTCGCCGAACGGCCGTTCTTCCACGCTCCCGTCGGAGAACCGGGCCAGCATCTTCCCCCGCCAGCGCCCCGACCGGAAGCGGAAGCGCTCAAGACTCGCGGAACCGCCGCTCCCCATTCGCGACGCCACCGCATCCACCAGCTCCGGCTGCGACGCGTGCCCGCAGAAGAGGGAGAGGGTCAGCACCACCTTCCGAATATCGGCGGGGTGATTTCCCCCCCAGGAGGCGAGATTTTTCAGGTCGCACGGCAGCCCCACGACCGCAAGTCTCCCCTCGAAGGCCCTTATCAGGTCGAAGACCTCCGGCACGAACGCCGAGGCGACATAGGAGCTTCCCCGGGCATCGAGGATCTCGCCCCTGCTCCTCGCCGCGACGAAAGCATTCCGCACCCTGCCGTCCCGCACGACGGTCCTGCAGACCACCGCCCCGTCGATCATTCCCGATTCGAGTGCATATATCAGCATCGCGGAGACAATCCCGCCCGACGCCGCCCCGAGGCGGATCATATCGTCGGCAGCGTACCCGATGTACGCGCTCCGGCAGGGGCCGACATACCGTTCGATCTCGTCCTCGCTCCAGTGCTTCGATAAAAGATTCATTCCTCGGGCTCCCGCTTCGCGTCGGCCTTCCGCAGCCGGTACTGCACATCTTCGAGCATCCGCCGGTTCACCGAGAGAAGATCCGCGAGAAACGCGACCAGCCCCGTCTGAAAGCCGATCCCCAGAAAGACCCCCGCGAGGATGACCGACTGGACATGCCCCGACCCCTGGCCGATCAGGTACTTGTACAGGAAGCGGAACCCGAGCAGCAGGCCGATCGAAAAAAAGGACGCGCCGATCGTCATAAAGAACTTGAACGGACTGTAGAAGACGAAGACGCGCAGCATCGTGACAAGCGACTTCTTGATGTAGGAGGGAATACTCTTCACGAGGCGCGACGGCCGGAGATCGCCGTTCACCCGCACGGGCACCGTCGCCAGAGGGATATTCTTCCGCCCGGCCTGGATGATCGTCTCGATCGTGTAGGTATACGGAGTGAAGACGTTCAGCCGCAGCGCCGCGTCGCGCGAAATCGCCCGGAAACCGCTCGGCGCATCCGGCACGTCGGTCCCCGAGACCTTCCGCACCACCCAGCTCCCCAACTTCTGCAGTTTCTTCTTCGCCCGGGAGAAGTGCCCGATCGAATCGATCGGCCGCGTCCCGATCACCATCTCCGCCCGCCCCTCCAGGATCGGCCGGACCAGCTCGGGAATGTCCGCGGCGCAGTACTGGTTGTCCGCGTCCGTGTTCACGATCACATCCGCGCCGAACGCGAGCGCCGACTCAAGCCCCAGCGAAAAGACCTTCGCCAGCCCCTGGTTCCTCGCAAACCCGACGACATGATCGATTCCGAGTTCCTTCGCCACCTCGACCGTCCGGTCGGTGCTGCCGTCGTCGATCACCATCCACTCGACGGAGTCGAACCCCTCGACATTGCGCGGAAGCTCCTTCAGCGTCACCGGAAGGGAATGTTCCTCGTTGAAGCATGGAATCTGGATGATCAGCTTCATCCCGTACCTCCTCCCCGGCCTCACTCCGGAAGGCGCTCGAACAGGATGGCGTCGATGTCCATCCCGAGCGCCCTTCCGTCGTCGCTTATGCCGGTCTCCCTCGGAACAAAGGTGGAAGACCTGATCGTCACGGAATCAATCCTCTCGATCACCGTATCGGATGGCAGGAGAAATCTGTAGGCGTTCCGGCCGAAACCGAGAAGCTCCGCCGCATGCCCGTCGACCTCGACGAAGAGATCGAGAGATTCGATATCCTCCCGGTCCGGCCTCCATCCTTTGGTCAGCAGCACCATCACGCGCCTGCCATTCAACGGAAAATCCAGGTTGAAAAATGTCGCGGAGCCTCTCGTCCAGATATCCCCCTCGTGGAACCCCGATCTGTCCGGATGTTTTCTCGTCTCGATCTTCCCCGCACGGTCGCGTTCCGCTTTCAGAAACGCCGCCGCATCCAGGCGATAGAGAGACAACGGGAAGTTTCTGTGCGTCATGCCTGAAGGAATCCTGTCCCGCGCATATTCGAAGCGGGAATCGTTATATGAGTACTGTCCCATGTATTCCCATTCGGACGCGATTCTTCCTGGCTCCCGGACAAGAAGAAACGTGTTGTGATAGCGGGTGATGGAGACCTTCAGCAGGGAGTCCGGCACCTCCGCGAAACGCGTTGTCGCGACATTCTTGTTGTAATAGAACATCAGCGACGTCTTGATCTCGTTGTGCAAGCCCAAGCCGTCCCGAACCAGGAAGACGATGTCGTCGCGCCCGAACTGCCCGGCCACACGGTCCAGCGACTCCCGTACTCCGCTCACCTCCCGCCTCCCAAGCTGCGTCGCGCTGAACGAGACCGAGTACACCATCGAAAAAAACAGCAGGACCGACACCGTCAGCTTCCCGTACGTCCATCCGCGAAATCCCATCGGACCTCGGGGCAGAAGCGGCCCCTCCCACGCGTAGAGCACCGCGAACAGGACCGTGTACGGCAGCACCTCGCTCAGAATGTACCGGGCATAGTAGTACTGGTACGGAATCGTCCACTGCAGCAGAAGAATATACCCCCAGAAGGAGAGCAGAAAGAAGAGCAGCGCTCCCCGCACCGCGTCCCGGTTCCTCTTCCTCAGGAGCGACGTCAGAAAGAGCACGAACAGAAACGGAGAGAGATACTGCACCGTCACCCAGAAGCTCGTCCGCTTGACCGACTCCAGCCCCTGCGCGGCCATGCCCCACCTCTGCCCTATCCACGAGTGCTCCTCGTACGCCGGTGTGAACGCAAGGGTATATATCCTGTAGCCTCCGGCCGCGAAGAGCAGCACGAAGAACCACGCGGCGCGGTCGTTCAACCAGGAGAACAACCTCCTCCACATCTCCCGGACGAACGGAAGCTTCCCGGACGCGAAAAGCACTCCCCCCAGGACGAGCAGCTGCGGAAGCAGCGACTCCCAGCTCCCTCCAAGAAGGCGGCTGAACGATTTCCGCAGCATCTCCCGGGTGTAGGGGAACGAAAAACGCAGCCCCTGCAGCAGCGAGAGCGCGCACAGCCCGCATACGGCCGCGACGTACCACAGCAGCATCCTCCTCCTCCGATCGGGCAGAGGATGCACAAGCGCCAGAAACCCGAGAAAGAGAAAGAAGGGAACGTACATGAAACCGGAGATGCGCGTGAAGAAGAGCCCCGCCATCGAAGCGGCCGAGATCGCCAGGTTCGCCGCCTGCCCGGCCGGGCTGTCCTCCCCCCTCTTCCAGAAACGCGCCAGAAAATAGAACCCGCCCGCGCTGAAGAAGAGCGCAACGTTCTCCGTCACCGGAAACTTCGAAAAGAAGGCGTGCAGCGGGCTGAACGCCAGCAGCAGCCCGACGGCCATCGCCTTCGTTTTGCTGCCCGAGATCTCGTACGTCAGCAGATAGAGCGCGACCACCGAGCCGATGCTCAGCAGCACCAGCGACCAGACCATGTTGCCCATTCCGAACAGCCACCCCGCGACCGCCATCAGCAGTGGATGCAGATGGAAGAACTGGAAGACGTACTCCGATTTCTGTAAGTTCCTGATGTACACACCGGGAAGAAAATTACCCTCCGCCTCATTCCGCACGACAACTCCCGAAGTGTGATTATCATCCGTGTACGCCTTTATCGCAGTCCGGTCCCGGAGCCTCTCGGGAATGGCGTCCCTTATGAAGGGGCCTCCCTCTCGGCTGTAATACGCGGCCATGTTGACGTAGACCCCCTGGTCCTGCCCTCCCAGGAGGTAGAGAAACGGCTCCGCCCGGAAGATCAGGCAGCAGAGAATCAGCAGCAGGATCTCTTTCCAATGGCCGCCCCCGACGGACCGGGGCGAAAATCTCCGAAGAAGCAGCTCGATCAGCACGGCGAAAAACAATCCGGCGAACAAGGCGACCGAAGGGATAAAAACGCCGCAGTAGAATGTTCCGAGTGCAACGGCGCTTACCGAGAGAACGGACAAAAGAAAGAACCTGAATCCCCCTGCAATCATCGCTCCCCCCTCCGCCGCGGTATCCGTCCGCTCCGTATCGAACAGGCATTTCCGGCGTCCGTCCGGGACCACGTACCCCGAACTCCGCATCCCGGAGAAGCACCGTCCCCAAAAACATATCCGACAAAAACGCAAGCACGCAGACCACATATATTCATGAAGAACGCCACCTTTTCGGAGATCATCCATTTCCCTGATGCATGCTATTAAAACGCAACGGGATCTTTTTTACAACCGGTTTCAGCCCCGGCATTTTCATCCGGTGAGAGCGTCGCCCCTCCCCTTCACCCGTGCCGCTACTCCGCGGAGACGGCGGCACTCCCCGCACCGGCGCTTCCGGCGCCCGCAAACTGCTCCCGATCCAGGCGGTATAAGAGCAGCACCGCACTCCGATGGCTCGTTCCGGAAGGAATCGCAGTCCTCGTATATGTGAACCGGAAATCGTTGTAGGAGAATGTGCCGACGTAGCGCCAAGCGGCATCGACCGCATCTCTTTTCTGCGTCAGCAGAAAAACCCCGTCATAGGCTGCCACCGCCGCCCTCAGTAGATTGCGCGGAACATTCAGACCGCCTACGGTCGCTATATTTCCGCCGTAGTAGAACGTCAGCGGCGTCTTGATGTCGCTGTACAACCCGAAGCCGTCCCGCACCAGGAACACGATGTCGTCACGTCCCAACTGCCCGGCCACACGGTCCAGCGACTCGCGTACTCCCCCGGCCTCCCGCCTCCCAAGCTGCGTCGCGCTGAACGAGACCGAGTACACCATCGAAAAAAACAGCAGGACCGACACCGTCAGCTTCCCGTACGTCCATCCGCGAAATCCCATCGGACCTCGGGGCAGAAG
>Ga0334890_1002263_pt1 | contig 22680 bp, 18 predicted proteins | sample GraSluR1_MG_3_FD_207220 | JGI IMG/M metagenome (GOLD analysis project Ga0334890, IMG submission 207220) | Sludge microbial communities from methane-producing bioreactor in Wageningen University, Netherlands - Granular Sludge_31_08-R1 | ecosystem: Engineered > Bioreactor > Anaerobic >... | reverse complement strand
GCCTTCACGCGCGGGTCCCACACAAACAGCGGCGTGTTAGCCAGCTCGTTATATACGGGCATATAGTTCTTTGCCCAAAAACCGCGCTCTGACAGAAAATGGCCATGGTCGGTGCACACGATCAGTAAAGTGTCCTGCCACATGTCATTGATATCCATGAAATCAAGCACACGCCCCAATTGCTCATCACAGTAGGTGACCAACGCCTGGTAACAGGCACGCAGGTGTGCGATTTCCTGCGGGGTTTCCTGCACCGGGCGATAGGGGTCCCAATCGAACAGCGGCCCATCGTAATCATCCGGATACAGATCCTTCAACCGCTGCGGCGCATCAAACGGCTCATGCGGGTCAAATGTCTCGATCGTCAGGAACCAGTTGTCAGCGCCTTTATTAGCCTCCAGAAATTCCAACCCCTTGTTGAAGGTCTGATTCATCGGGCGAAGTTCTTCATTTTCTACCCACAACTCGCGGTTGACCATATCCTGCCCCGAGAGATCAGTATAGGCATTCAACACACGGTCATTGCGGTGTTCAACCTCGCTGCCCGCCAGTTTCGCGATCCAGGGGTCGCCCTCCTGTCCGCGCACGGCGTCCCAGGTTTTATAATGGCAGTGATAATTTCCACCGGAGTTTTCCCAATAATGGTAGTGATCAGACACCAGATGGGTGTGGATACCATGCTGGTATAGCAGTTGCGGTACAGACACATCGAATGGCTCCAGATACCCCCAGGGGGCATGTAGGAAATTATAGCGCCCGGTGTGCAATTCACGCCGCGCCGGCATACAGGGCAGCGAACCCACAAAACAACGGTCAAATTGGATCGATTTTTGTGACAGGCGCGTGAAATTGGGCGTCAGGGTGCCGGTCTGTGTCCGATAGGGTTCCAAAAAATGGCGGTTCAGGCTGTCAAACATCACCATGATGGCTTTCATTGGCTTAAGGTTCTCCTTCTTCGATTGTTACCCTGATTATACCCCTGCCTGCTACGGCGTCGTTGGAAGATAGACACTTATCTCTTCCAGATGCCTCTCCGCCACCAAAGTTTGTCCGCCAGGCAGTTGCAGGCTATCCGGCCGTTCCTCTGTCATCACCAGCACCACGCATGGCGAGAAAGCCGCCTCCATCAAACGCGCATTGGCATTCTCCACCAGCACATGCTCGATACGCAGCGCTGGATGATACTTGCTCATTTCGACCCAGATGGGGTACTCCCAGGTGGCATTGTCCGTCACCAGCCCGACTTGATCACAGACCATTTCGCGGTTGAGCAGTTCCAGTACCTCCATGTAGTCAGGTTGCAGCGCTGGCGGATAGATCATGCTCAAAACCCGCGGCAAATTGGCGATGTTGTAATCATACACAACAGGCAAAGGTTTGGTCGGGTTCTTGTAAAGGCAAAAGGCAGCGAACAGCAGGTTCAGAAAAATAACGCCGGCATGCACCCACTGCTTTGGGATTCGTTCCAGCAAGACCCCGATTACGACCGATGCCATCAAACCCAGACTGATCATCAAACGCACCACCCAGAATTGCCAGCGCAAATACCCGCTGAACAATAAAAAACCAGTGACCATTACCAAAACAAAGCCCGCGAGGTCGTTATCGTCTTTTTTTCTGCGCCTGAATAACCATACGGCCACACACATCAGAAACAGGATCAAGTGCAAAGGCGCACCGGTCTCATCTTCGTTAAAGCGAATCGGTGGCAATGAAAATTGATACCCCGGCCAGGTAGTTCGCGTGTCAGAGGTGCCGATGTCCATCACATCATGAATAGATGACAGTCCATAATAGAGAATTCGATTCCATCCTTCTGTGGCCCTCATATGCATGGCGAGGTTGCGCAGCACATTTGAAACCAATACCCTCACCCCGTAAGTTTCATTGTGATAATAAGCTGTTTCTTCCTGCGGGCCCAGAAAACGGCCGTAGAGTTGCTGGTTTCTGACGGCATGCGGCAGATTTATCGCTAAAAATAGCAGAATAATGGCAGCCCCATACCGCCAGATCTTGCCTTTTTGGCTGCGTATACCCCAAACAACAAACCACACCACCACGGGCAGCAACAGGATATAGGCGGTGGTCTTGGTGTGTACGGCAAAAGCGATCGCTGCCCCAAAGGACACCGCATCCTGCCAGGAAGTGGTTGCTTTGAAACGCAGGAAGAAAACCAGCGCTGTCAGAATCCACAAGCCCAGGTAAAGTTCATTTTTGGTTGTGCTGGCATAAAGCACCCCGGTGGGCAGCAGCAGAGCCAGCAAACCTGCCAGCAACTGCCCGGTGGCTTGCGCCTTCAACAAGCGCGCCAATTCCGAAACCGCGGTCGCAGCCACCAGCCACACAAACACGCCGGTCAGATTCAGGAAAGTATCACCCCCGCTTAATGCCCTGACATGTAACAAAACATATTCAAAGCCCGGCGAGAAGAACAACTGGCGGTTCACATGGGTGGCGTAGAATTCCACTGACCGATTCTGCAGCCAGTGTTCGATCCTGGGCAGGTGATAGACCATTGAATCCCAGTTATTGGGCGGCGTTTGAGCGGCAACATAAACATTCACCACAACAATCACCAGCACGCCCGCGATCATTAACCATTGCAACCAGTGGAGAGAGAAGGTTTTTTCGCCTGACAATGGCAAAGGCAATCTTTTCCTGTTGATTAACACGATTACGGTCACGGCCATCGACACCAATGACCAGAATACAACAATGCCCGCGGGCGTGACGGCACCGATCAGTGACAGCAATTCGGTGCTGACATAGATCAATCCTGCCATGGTCAGGCAGGTACGCAGCAGCGCCTCTCGTAATGCTTGCCTGAACGAGAGAAAAACGAAAAAGATACCAGTGAATGCAAAGATCAACAATAAAATCGTCACGTGATAAACCTGTCTTGCCTGCTCACATCCAACAATGGTAGCCCAGATTGACCAAACTGAGAAGAGGTGCAGATAGTCCTCAACCGCTGATACAAAAAACCGCTGATACTTTGCAATATCAGCGGTTTTGGATTATCGGATAATTAACTACAGTCCATTCACTTCCAACAAGACGAACAGCGCAATGATCAGGGCGCTAAGTGGAACGATCACCACCCATTCATTCACCTTCAGTAACTGCGGCAAGGTCAGTTGGCCGTAATCACCCCATTGCAGGATGCCATTGCGCACCTTCGGGAAAATCGCTGCAAACAAACCGGAACCGATCACGATGCCGATTAAACCACCAACGGTGGCATCCAGGTAGCCGTTGCCGACCGCGCCAGCGATGGTGCCGGGGCAGAACCCCAACAGGGCGAAACCCAACCCGAATAACAGCCCACCGATAACGTTTTTCCCCAAGGAGCCAAATTTGATGTCAAATTCGATCAAGCCCAGCTTCCTCATGATGAAAACACCCGGCATGCCCACCACGACGGCGGACATCATGATCTTCAGCACCGTGAAATCTCGCAGCAGCAGTTGCCCGAGGATCACATCATACTTGGTCACGCCGCCTTTTTGCAGCAAGAAACCAAAAATGATGCCGAACAACAGACCTAACCACAGAGGTCGGTAATCGATCTTTGATTTTGTTTCTTTTTGTACCGTCATCTTTCACCTCCTAAAATAACCCGCCGAACAGGAAAAACGCCATAGCAATGCCACCCACGAAGAAGAAAATGGCGGAGAGCCAGCTGCCCACACTCAATTGCATGGTACCGCTGATACCATGACCACTGGTGCAGCCATCTGCCCAGCGCGCCCCAAAGCCCAGCAGGATGCCGCCAAGAACAGCCGCCCCCAGACGGAGCAAAATGTTCGTACCAAAGGTGGCTGCCCAGATATCAGGCACCCACTCCCAGCTGAAATCATTCGACAGGCTGGCAGAGACAAATGACCCGATGATGATGCCGATTACCAGCATGAACTGCCAATCCACTTTGGGCTGCACTTTCTGGTAATAAGGTTTCTCATCCACCTGCTTGCCCTTGAATAATTTCTCGAGCATCCCGGCTGTCCGCGCAAAGGTCGTGGAACAGCCCAGGGTTTTCTTCGAGATCAACATAGTTAACCAGCTTAAAATGCCGATGCCTGCCCCCACCACATAAGGCGACCAGCGCACTTCTGTTAACCAATTCATAAACATACCTCCAGTTATGGTTTGTAAATTTACACAAGGCAGGTCACGGAATAACGCATCCTGCCTTCTTTTTTTTTACAGTATAGAGCGTAAGTATTAACAAAACATCAGTATCAGGAAAATCTCATAAACAAAAACCTACAAACCTCGCAAAAACTGGAAGATCTTATCGCTGGAACCAGGCAATCCTTCATGTCCGAAATCGGGGTAAAAAACCATCTCTTTTTCGCTGGTGATCTTGTTATAAGCGGCAAATTGTGAGGATGGCGGGCAGATGGTGTCCATCAAGCCGATGAACCACAACACTTTCGCTTCGGTACGCGACGCCAGGTGCTGAATGTCGATGTAGCCCAGTTTCTCGAATATCTGGTCTTCACGCTCATGGTTGGGATCATAGAACCGGAAGAAGGTTTTCAGCTCTGCATAGGCATCTTTGGCCTGGTCCATTTCCCACACACGTTTGTAATCGCTCAAAAACGGGAAAACCGGTGCCGCCAGTTTAATACGCGGCTCCAGCGACATACATGCCACCGTCAACGCACCGCCCTGCGAACCGCCGGTCGCGCCAACCCGCGCTGCATCCACCTCCGGCATCGCCATAACAACCTTCGCCAGCTGGGCAGTATCCAGAAAGATCTGGCGGAAAAGCAGGTTTTCAGGCCTGCCAGCCAGCGCGTCATCCAGACCACGGATGATATGGCCGCTGTGCGTGTTGCCGGTCACATTACCCGCATCCTGTGATTCCCCGCCCTGTCCGCGGCAGTCCAGTGCCGCCACGCTGAAACCCTGTGAAACCAGGGACAATTTGTCTTGCCAATCACCGCTGTTTCCGCTGTAGCCATGGAACATCAACACAGCCGGGTGCGGCTCGTTTACCCCGGTTGGGCGCAGATATTTGGCATGCACCCGCGCCCCCCCAACACCCGTGAAATACAGGTCGAAACATTCGGCGCCATCCGCCTCGAAGGCTGCCGGCACCAATTCCACTTCATCATCCAAAGCGCGCATTTCAGCCAGCGCGCCGTCCCAGAAGGCGTCAAAATCTGCCGGTTTGGGGTTGATCCCCTGGTACGTCTTAAGTTTCTCAAGCGAAAAATCAAAGGTTAATGGCATCTTACACTCCTTAAATAATCTCCATTTACAGTATGGATTTGATTGTACTCCAAACCAAAATGTCACCGAGCTTTTTTTTTACTGTCCGTTAGTCATACATCCTTTACCCAATCTTTACCCACCAGACTTGTTGACAGCATGCCGAATCGGTATAATAGCGACATTATGAAAAATGCACCTGGGCGGTTGCAAAAATCGCAATATTATCAACCAACAAAACTTTACCCTTCATATCAGAAAATAAAACCTTTTTTGCCATTTCTGCTTGCATTGGTTATTAGTATCTTTCTTGCGGGATGCCGGGAATCAGAATCCACCATGCCTGTCACGCCCACCGCCATGCCAAATAACAGCCAGAACCTGTCAGTGGAACCCGAAAACACACCAATGTCAGAACCCATCCCTACATCCACCAGTGTCCCAATTGATCCCACGGCCACACCGATGGCGACAGAACAGCCGAATTACGGCATTTTCTGGTCAACAGGTTTTGAAAGCGGCAACCTCAACGATTACTTTGAAACCCATGGTGAGTTCATCCGTCAAAGTACCCTTGCCTCTTATGCCGTCGTGAATGATCCGGTTTTTAATGGCAGACACGCAGCCGCACTCACCATTGACACGCAATCCCTCGCCAGCGGCAGAGCCGCGGCAGCCTACCTTTTTTATTACAACAATCCCGGTGCTGGCTGGTATTCAGCCTGGATCTTCATCCCCGAAGACACCCAGCCCCTGTCATGGTGGAATATCTGGCAATGGAAATCCACCTACAACGCCAATTCAGACCAGAGTGTGCCCATGTGGGTCCTTGATCTGACTTCCATCCCCAACCGGGATGACCTACAAATGAAACTGGTTTACCGGCCGGACAGCAATGCCTTAAAACGCGCTTACGCCAGTCCCTCCGCCACCATCAACAAAGGCGAATGGGTGCATATTTCCACCTATTACCAGAAATCAATGGACTCGGATGGCGTTGTGGCAGTGTGGCTCAATGGTGAGGAAGTCTATCGGGTGGAAAATGTGCAAACCACTGAAACCGACAACACCCTCTACTGGTCGATCAATCATTATTCCGAGACGATCCTGCCCCACCCAAGCAGCATCTACATTGACGATGTCATCATCAGCAGCGAACGTATCGAACCGTCCTACCGCCTGCCGTAATGACATGCTGAGATGAAAAAAGGGCTGGCGTGTGTGCCAACCCTTTGTAAAAACCCATTTGCTGCTTAGATAAACAGGGTCGCGTTAGAATCATCGGAAGAAGCCACAAAGCTGGCAACACCGACAATTTCCACGCCATCCAGCAGTTCTTCTTTCTTGATCCCCATCAAATCCATCGACATCTGGCAGGCTTGCAGCCGCACCCCGTTGGCTTGTGCCATGCGGAGCATTTCAGGCAGCGCGTCAACATTTTTCTTCTTCATGATGCCCTTGATCATGGCAGTGCCTGCGCCCATCATGTGCATCTGCGAGAGAGTCAATTTCTTCGCCCCGCGCGGCATCATCCAGCCGAACATGTGTTCGATCAAATTCTTTTTCACCCGCACGGACTCTGATTTTCGCAGCACGTTCAATCCCCAGAACGTGAAGAACATGGTCACCGGGTGTCCCATCGAAGCAGAACCATTGGCAATAATGAATGCCGCCAGCACCTTGTCAAGATCACCAGAGAACACCACCATGGTCTTGCCGTCGCTGGGTGCGGCGCTCAATGAACGCTCTGGCTTGGGCTGCCCCTTCTGGATCTGGGCAACAATCTTGTTGCCTTGTTGTTCGATTGAGAGCAGTTTGTTGCCGGTTTTTTCCACCCAGGCGCGCGCGTCATTCAGGAAACCGAAATCCGTGGCAGAAATATGGATGATATCGCCTGGATTGGCTTCCTTCATGGTGTTATACAGTTTCATGATGGGTCCCGGGCACTGCAACCCGCAAGCATCCACCACTATTTCCTGTCTGTCTTCTGTCTTCATCATAGGAGGCACCTCTCTGATCTCTTCAGCCTTGTTGATTTCGGTATGTTCAAACACATCAAAATTGGATTGGGGTTCGGTCGCGTGTGAATAGGTCTTAAAACCGCCAGTCAGGTTGCATACCTTGAAGCCCTGCTGGCGCAATATTTGTTCAGCAAAGTAACCGCGCTTGCCCACCTGGCAGAAAATCACAATGGTCTTGTCCTTTGGCAGCTCATGTATCCGTTCACGCAACTCTGTCCAGGGAATGTGCACCGAACCTTCGATGGTGCCCAATTCCACCTCAATTTCATCACGCACATCCAGCAACAGCGTGGTTTGCGGATCAAAAGACTGCATGTCATCCCACTCCACGAGGGTTGTTTCACCACGCAGTGCATTGGCTGCAGTGAAACCAATAATGTTGATCGGATCACGTGAAGAACCATACGGTGGGGCATAAGCCAGCTCCAGTTCCTCCAGGTCATAGACGGTCATCCCGCCATGAATGGCGGTGGCGATCACATCAATGCGTTTGTCGACACCTTCCAACCCAACCGCCTGCGCTCCCAATATCTTGCCGTCAAGCCCGAAATGCAATTTAATCGTCATGGGTGTGGCGCCCGGATAATACCCGGCATGATTGGACACATGCACCACAGCGCTTTTATAGTCAATACCTGCCTGCTTCAAGGCATGCGCATTCAATCCAGTGGATGCTACGGTAATGTCAAAAACCTTCACCACCGAGGTGCCGATCACCCCTCGGAATTCTGTGTTTTTGCCGACGATATGGTCAGCGACCACCCGCCCCTGTTTGCTGGCGGGTCCAGCCAACGCTAACCCGCCACGCTGTTGGCTGATGCGGTTTAAAACCTCCGCCGCATCGCCAATGGCGTAGATATCAGGATCGTTGGTCTGCATGTACTGGTTGGTTTTGATCGTGCCGCGCACGCCCAATTCTAATCCCGCCTCTTTGGCAAGGGCATTTTCGGGTCGGACGCCCACCGCCATAATGACCATATCCACCTGCACTTCTCTGCCGCTTTGCAATGTCACCACCATGCCTTGCTCATCTTCATGAATAGTAGATAACCCGTCCCCCAACGCCAGGCAGATATGTTTGAAATCAAGGTGATTGTGCACCATGGCAGCCATATCGGGATCAATCGGGGTCATCACCTGGCTCATCATTTCCACGATAGTGACCACCATCCCCAAATGGTGCAGATTTTCCGCCAGTTCAATGCCGATAAACCCCCCGCCGATCACCGCAGCACGGCGAGGGCGATGTTCCTGGAGATATTGTTTGATGCGGTCCATGTCAGGCACGTTGCGCAGACTGAACACACCCGGCAGGTCAATCCCCGGCAGCGGCGGCATGATCGGCGAAGCACCCGGCGACAACACCAGTTTGTCATAAGATTCGCTGTAAAGCCTGTCCTGCTGCCAATCTTTCACCGTCACCGTTTTCTGATCCCGATTGATGGCAACCACCTCATGTTGAACACGTGCCTCAACCAGAAACATATCGTGAAATTCTTCAGGTTTCAGCAGCAGCAGGCTGTCACGTTCCGCAATAACCCCGCCGATATGGTAAGGTAACCCGCAGTTGGCAAAAGAGATGTACTCACCTCGTTCCAGCAAAAGAATCTCTGCCTTTTCATCCATGCGCCGCAGCCGAGCTGCAGCACTGGCGCCACCCGCCACACCACCAACAATTACAACCTTCATTACGTTCTCCTGATTATGAATTTTCTTGTGTCACCATGCGCCGCATATCGTCCAAAATGGAAAGAATGTGTACATTGGTCAAACGGTATTTGATGGAGGTACCCTGGCGTTCAGTTTCCACCAGCCCACGCTCCCGCAGGACCGCCAGATGGCGCGAAGCTGTTGACTGTGGTATCTCGAGCAGTTCACTGATCTCGTTCACATACCTGCCCTCTTCCCCGATCACGAACAGCATCAAAATACGCACCGGCTCGCGCAGGGCGTAACAGATCTGTCCGTGCATGCGCTCGATGTCCTCGCGCAGTTGCGCTAAATTATGGCTGGGTTCTGGTTTTATGCTCTCCATCGTGTTTTATCCTTATATTCGGATACACGGATATATTACACCATCAACCAGTACATGGCAAGAGTTCGTGAAGTTTTTCACCAATTTTTAAGAAAACTTCAAAGACAGATCGTCAAGCCGCGTGCTTCACATTCTCCCAACAACACTTCACTGACCCACAGCCTTTCCAACGCCAGCGTTGACCGCACCAACACCACCCGCGCACTTTCCGCAGGCTGGCCCGCCATCGCGGGAACAATGAAAGGCAACCCACCGACACACAGAATTGTATCAACACCTCAGTCAACGTAATCCCGCCGATGGTTATCTGTATCCTTCATCTCACCGATTGTGTGAATTACGTTCGGCGCTGACCCGTGGACGAAAATAGGCGGTTTCCTCGCGGATAAATTGCGTACCGGTTTGTCTGTTCATGGTTTCGAAAGCCCCAGCCACCATTCGGTTTAATTTTGCAGGCGCACATTGCACCCGCCCATTAAGGATCAAGTCCACGCTCTGTCCCAAATGCTCAGGCAAAGAAGCCAGTAAACCATCACCATCCATGGCAACCAGGCTGCCTTTGAAGTGGATAGTCCCATCGGTCAGATAGACCTTCACGTGACCGACAGGCACATTTTCAACCCGAAGAGTTTCGGCAAAGGCTTGCAGGAATGTTCTGATTGCCAGCGGATTTTGCTTGCCACTCAACCGGACAGATTCATCCAGCCAGGCCAACTGCTGGCTGCCGCGATCGTAAACATCATAATCCACAGCGAATTCTACCGCATTCTCAGTTATCTCAGATTCTTCGATGGCACCCAGCCACCCTTCCATCCCTGTTTCTTGGCTGGCAGACATCAACAGGCATGATTTGCGCGGATAACGTTCACGAAAAGCCATCTCGACCTTTCCAGCATCTTCTTGCGAAAGCAAATCACACTTGTTCAGCACCACCAGTGGGGCTTCTTCAATCTGCTGCTCAAAGATATAAACCACCTCATCGGAAAATGGTAGATCCTCTCCTCGCAGCCACATTCTTAACAGCCGAATATCACAAAAAGCGGAGAAGCTCGTGTCACCCTGTAGCGACCGCTGGAAATCCAATAGCGGCTTCATAACCGTTTCTGCCAGATCAACGCAAGAACCCACCGATTCTGCAAAAATCACATCCGGGTTGTTCTCTGCGATCAATCCCTGCAGCCGTTCCTCCAATTGGTCATAATTACAGCGGAAGCAGCCACCCGCCACTTCCGCCGTTGGAATGGAGGCAGTTCGAAAGAAGGCAGTATCCACCAGGTGCTTGCCCTTGTCGTTGGTCACCACAGCCACCGTTTTGCCCTGCGACATCAATTGCCGCGCGGCACAGATAATGGCCGTCGTCTTCCCGCTCCCCAAAAAACCCCCAACCAGATGCATGTCCATCGAAACTCCTTGCCGCTAAGTAAAGCTATTATATCAATTCCACTGGCATCTGTCGAAATTGTAGCAGACTCATTGTGTATTCCTGATCATTATGTCGCTATAATCAAACCAGATTGTTCACCAAAAGGACCTGCCATGTCACAAATAAAGGTAACTACCTGGAATATTGAACATCTCGTGCGCTTGATGCAACCAGCGCTGACTGTGAACCAATCCAATCGACGCAACGCCATCATCCAGGAAATCGAGGACATTAATCCCGATGTCCTGTGCCTGGTAGAAGGTCCGCGCGGCGAAGAAGCCATTGATACCTTCGCAGCCGAATTCCTCAACAACCAATGGCTGCCGGTCAAAGCCGCCGATGGTAAATATGCCACCAATGGCACCCAATGGATTTGGTTTTTGGTGAAAAACCACCTTCACCCGATGGCATCCTTGCTGCCGGTCGATACCTGGGATGCCTTCACCGCCAAAACCTGGGATGTGAATTACTGGGGCAGCTTTGAAACCGAGCGCCATTCCCATTACCGCCATCCGCAGGTCTTGATCCTCGATTGGCATGGGTTTCGCGTGGAATTCATCGGCCTGCACTTGAAATCCAAATTTGTCAACCAGGGCGCATCCATGTGGAAAGCCGGCGGTGAAAAACGCGAAGAATTTATCCGCGGCGCACTCAAAGCGCGCATAAAAATGACCACAGAAGCTGCCAATGTACGCGATTATATCGCCGAGAAATTCACCCAGGTGGAAAAGCCCGCCATCTTCCTGCTGGGCGATCTGAATGACGGCCCCGGGAAAGAATACTTCGAGCAAAAATATCTGTTTTTTGACCTGATGTCAAACATTCAAGGGGATGTTTTCGAGGCGCGCCAATACCTGAACCACGCCCTGTTTGATTTTCCTGAACACCTGCGCTGGACGGTGCAATTCAAAGATTTTGTGGCTGATGATGAAGCAGAAGCCAACCAGGTACGGGACATCTTGCTCGATCATATCCTCTTCACCCAGGCACTTTGTGACGACAGCCTGCCCTGGCGCATAGACCCCAATGCTGGCATGGTGGAACATGAGATCCACGGACTGATCAACGCTCCGTTGAAAAAAAGCGAGCAAACCAGCGATCACAAACCTGTCTCTGTGTTAGTGACAGTGAGAGAATAGACCAGCTTACGGTCTTTTAATATGTCTGGAAACGGCAGGGTTAATGATTAACATCAACCCCGCATCAGATATTACCCTTTGCGGCTGCCGAGAAAAAAGGACGGATACGGCTTACGCAGTTCTGACACCTCGTCGAGCGGCTGCATCCGGTCTGCACGGACAGAAATCATCCTACAGACTTGTTAGCCCTTTTACCTTGGTTTTCATTTGGCATTTCTCCTGTTCTTCATTAAAATCTACCTTATTGTTAATAATCTGTAAAAGGTATCTTCACGGCGATGGAACAGTCTCCCAAAGTACACGAAAAGAAACAACCCTTCAAACGCTGGAATCCTCGTTTGCTCTTGAGCCGCTATTTGCGGTTGAACCTGTCCAAACGCGATGACCGCAACGCCTACTATCTGGTAGCTGAAGTCTTCTGGGCCAGTTTTCTGAATGCTGCTGCCACCTTCAATGTCGCTTATGCCATCCGCTTAGGTGCCAGCGACCGGATGATTGGCTTTCTTTCATCGATCCCGGCACTGTTCGCCATCTTTCTCTCCATTCCGGTAGCGCAGTTCCTGCAGCAAGCCAAACATAAGAAACCCCTGTTATTGTCCAGTTTGGCTGTCTTTCGCGCCGGCTTCATCGCCATCGCGCTGGTGCCATGGCTGAACTTTTTGAACATTCCCAGCGGCGCAGTGGTAGTGGTGGTGTTGATCCTGTTTTCAATCATGCAACGCCCGTTTATCGTTGGCTTTGCCCCCATGATGTCTGCTGTTCTGCCACCTGAAAAACAAGCCCCGGTCATCTCAGCGCGCATGCAACTCATGCATGCGGTACAGTCTGGTTCGGTCTTTTTGCTGGGCTTCTGGTTGGATGCTGTCGTCTTCCCGCTCAACTACACAATCATGTATACTGTCACCGTTCTTCTGTCGATAGTGTCCATTGTGTTAATCAAGAAGATCGAATATGACGACAAACCAAAAATCAACGTCGTCAAAACCAAAAACATCAAAACTACCCTGCATTCTTTCATCACCGTGGCAAAGAACAATCCCAGGTTTATGCGTTTTACCACAAACGTGTTTCTGATGGACTTCGGCATGTGGGCAAGTATCCCCTTGTTCAGCCTCTATTATCTCAATGTGTTAAATGCCACCGATGGTTGGATCGGAACCTTCAGCAGTATCAACAATGTCAGCAACATTGTCGGCTATGGTTTATGGCGTCCATTCGTCAACCGCATCGGACCCGAGCGGTTAATACGTTATGTCGCCTTATTGCGCCCCTTATGGCCTCTAACCGTGGCGTTAGCGCCGAACCTCACCTTTCTTTTATTTGCCGGGGCTGCCTGGGGGATCATCGTGCCAGGTCTTGGCCTGTGCAGCCAGAGCCTTTTCTTACGCATGCTGCCTGAGGACGCCCGCGAAGAGGGACAGGCACTCCATTCAACCATACAAAACACCAGCATGTTCATCAGCCCTCTGATCGGCATCGCCATCGCAGAAGCCATCGGCATCCCTAACGCTTTGTTCATCTTTGCCGGTGTCAGGTTGTTGGGCAGCCTCATGTGGACCTTCAACCCCATCGACCGCGAAGAACCAGAAAGCGCTCCCGCTGCCTAATAAAGGCTTTTGATAGGGCCTAACGGTTTATGGATTGACAGGATCACAAACGAACACGGTAAAGTTGCCGTATTCGTGCACCTGTTCAACCGCTGCGGGGGGGCAGATCGTCGTGTCAAATCGCGTTCCGGTGAACAAATTCTGATACGCTGAATCCTCACGCCTGTCCATTACCAGGTATATGTCCTGCCAGCGATCACGCTCGCGCAAACCAAGCACCGTACCCATAGGCATACCGTAATAATCAAAGTAATACCAGTAGGCGGTACTGAAATCGACCGAAGCCAGCACAACATCCTCTTCAGTGATTCTTTCACGCAGCCAGAGCGTGATTGTTTCGACATCACCCATCTCTCCCTGATGGTATTCGCTGTTTTGCCGCAAATGCACCACACCAAACCCTATCAGCCCCACCAAAAGAACGGACATTAAAACCTCAGTAGTTTTTCTGGCCGTTGGTGATGAAGCCAATGCTTTCAAAAAGCTGACCAGACCCGCAGCACTCCAGATCAACAACATGGGGAGCAGATAGGTCCAGGTGCGCGACCAGGGATTGGGTCGCTGAACCGCAAAGATCACAGCCAACACCAGCAACGTCACCAACGGTAGTGAAACCCGGCAATCTTTAACCGCCCGCCGTAGCAGCAGATACAGTATCAAACCAGCGATGATGACAACCACCATCGCCTGCGGTACTTCCCAGCTCCAGTCCCGCAGGGTTTCTGCCAGCCGGATCGGCAGTGTCTGGCGGAAATCAAGGAATGACAGACGCGCAACGAAAGGATTGTTAAAAAAAGAATCCCACCCGCTACCAAATAGAAAAACTGGCAGGTATAGCAGGAAGGTCAACACCCCTGTAAGAATCCCATATCCCAATAAGTATTTGCCAAACACCGCTTGATTCTGGTAATCGTCACCAATGTCGCCCAAAGCACCGCTGAAAAGCAGCCACACCCACAGGATCGCAAACGGATACAGCGCCACCGGCAATGTGTAGAAATTCAACACGCTGACCAGCACCAACAACAGCCAGGCAAAGCGGTTGCAGGTTCGCCGCACGACCTCCGACAATGCCGCCATCCAGATTGTAAACAACGCCATCAGCATGTAGCCACGCCCGTTCACCGATTGCAGTTTTAACCAGGGCAGTACCGCCACCAGGGCGCAAGCCAGCAGTGCCTGCCAGCGGCCATATTCCCGTCTTGTGTAAAGATATACACTCACCGTCAGCAGCACACCAGCCACAAAGGCTGGCAGACGTACGATAATTGGACCAGCATTGCCAAGCCAGCGGTACAAAACATGAATCTGGATCGTGTTGAAGATATGATTGTTGGGCAGATGGTAATCCGTCATGGAAGCGCGCAACCCGCGCTGTGCAAATGCAATAAAAGTGTAACTTTCATCATGCAGCATTGGCCGGTCAATCCACACCCACCGTCCCGCAAAAGCCAGCGCTACCAGGCCGATCAACAGCAGCCACTCCCACCAGGCAATTTCTTTGAGCCTCAGCTCCTTGCTGAACACCCGCGCATCTTCCCAGGTTGCTTTTGCGTACACCGGCAGCCACAACAAGAAAGCCTGTAAGGTGTGCTTAAAGCGCTCACGCATGGTCACGCTCAGTCCGCCCAACACAAACAAAATGCTGCCGGTCAGTGACAAAGGAATGCGCAAACGATTGTGCAAGCCAATGGTGAAGGATTCCAGCGAGCCATCACTGGCAAACTGGTCAAGGAAGGTCCGCAAACCCTCATATTGTCCGATGCCCAATAACAAAAGCAGGAATCCATTGAATAACAGCAATACAGTAATGAGCAGCGAGAGAACAGTGATTATTTTTTTCATCTGTCGCAACCAGTTTTCATAGGGTCTATTGTAACCGCATAATGAAAAGAATAATACCGTGCGTCATTTCGTGTAAAATAAAAGAGTATTGTTCCATACCCCAGAACCTACTGCAAGGAGATATCGTATGGATTACGAAAATACCTTCACCCCGGATGAAATGAAACTGGTTGCCTTTGCTCCGGCTGTGGCTGCCAATGGCATTGCCATGATAGACGGCATGATTTCAGAAGAAGAAACCCTCACCATCAGCGCCAATTTACTCAATACTACCGAGAAATACAAACACAATGATTTGATCATGCTGGCTATCCGTTCTTTTTCCAATCTTATGCTGGATGGCGACATGCCCGGCGAGATGCGCTATATCCGCACCCCTGAAGAATATATGCGCTGTTTTCGTAAGGTCGGCAAGATCATCGACAAAAAAGTGCCTGATGAGCAAGGCAGCGAATACAAGCAATTCCTGCTGGATCTCATGCACAACGTAGCGGCTGCCTCTTCCAACAAACGGCACTCGTTCTTTGGCAATAGCAACAATGTCTCTGCGGAGGAAAAAGATTTCATCGACCACATCGCCCAGATCATGAACGCCAGATAGTTGACAGCCTTCTGACCAAAGGCTATAATCAGACAAAATTCAATATTGCCTGCCAGAAGTAGTATCTTCGGCTGTGCTGCAAGAGAAGGGAGCCATGCGCTGAAAGCTCCCCCAGCAAATGCGAAGAGAAGTCGTCTGGCAATGGCTGCCGAAGAAATCAAACGAGAGTAGACCGGCACGGGTAAGCCCGTTACAGCAACATCGGATGTATGTCCGATACAAAGTGTACGCAAACGAAGCAAAACTTCAAATGCGTAAATTGAGGTGGTACCGCGGAATGTCCCCTTTCGTCCTCAGGCGAATCGGGGATTTTTTTTATGGGACTATCTCTTTTTTATTGGAGGAACGATGGCAAAAATTGAACTGCCCAAAACCTATGACTTTGCCGCCACCGAGCAGCGTTTATACCAGTGGTGGGAACAACAGGGTTACTTTAAGCCCACCAATGACCCCAACCAGCCGGGGCATGACCCTGACGTCAAACCCTTCGTTATCTCTATCCCCCCGCCCAACGTAACCGGCAAGCTGCACCTGGGCCATGCCATGTTCTTAAGCATGGAAGACCTCATGATCCGCTACCACCGCATGAAAGGCGAGCCTACCCTGTGGGTGCCCGGCAGCGATCACGCCGGCATCGCCACCCAGATGCGCGTGGAAGAAATGCTGCGCGAGCAAGGCACCAGCCGCGAGGAAGTCGGCCGCGAACGCTTCGAAGAAATCACCTGGGATTGGAAACATGAGTATGGCTCACATATCACCACCCAGGTACGCCGTATGGGTTCTTCCTGTGATTGGACCCGCGAACGCTTTACGCTGGATGAGGGCTTATCTCGTGCGGTGCGCGAGGCATTCGTCACACTCTATGAACAGGGTCTCATCTACCGCGGACCGCGCCTGATTAACTGGTCGCCGGGATTGCAAACTGCCGTCTCTGACCTGGAAGTGGAATATGCCGAAGAACCTGGTTTCTTCTACCACTTCAAATACATGCTGGCGGACGCTTCCGGTGATTTTCTGCCGGTTGCCACCACCCGCCCGGAGACCATCCTCGGCGATACCGCCGTGGCAGTGCACCCCGAAGATGACCGCTATCAGTCCTACATTGGGAAAACCGCCCTGGTGCCCATTCTGAACCGCGAAATTCCCATCATCGCCGATGACTACGTTGACCGCGAATTCGGCACCGGTGCCTTGAAAGTGACACCCGCCCACGACCCCAACGACTACGAGATCGGCTTGCGCCACAACCTGCCCATGATCAATATTATGACCAAACAGGCGCAGATCAATGAAAATGGCGGCCCTTACGAGGGCATGGATCGCTTCGTCTGCCGTAAAAAGATGTGGGAAGATATGCGTGCCGCTGGTTTGGTGATCAAAGAAGAACCGCACACCCATCAGGTGCCGCGTTCTCAGCGCGGCGGAGAGATCATTGAACCGCTCATCTCGACCCAGTGGTTCCTCAATGTGGACGCGATGGCAGCAAAAGCCGCTGCCTCCGTGCTTGAAGGACGCACGGTCATCATCCCTGAACGCTTTGAAAAAGTGTATCTGCACTGGATGGAGAACATCCATGATTGGTGCATCAGCCGCCAGTTGTGGTGGGGACACCGCATCCCGGTGTGGTATTGCGATGATTGCGGCAAACAGACCAGCACGCGTGAAGACCCTGAATGCTGTGCGCATTGCGGCAGTTTGAACCTGCAGCAGGACCCTGATGTGCTCGATACCTGGTTCTCGTCCGCGCTGTGGCCTTTTTCGACCCTCGGCTGGCCTGACCAAACCCCTGATCTGGCTTATTTCTATCCCACCTCCATCCTCGAAACCGGCTACGATATCCTCTTTTTCTGGGTGGCTAAGATGATGATGATGGGTGTCTGGCTGACAGACAAAGAACCATTCCATACCGTGTACCTGCACGGCCTCATCCGCGATGAAGCCGGCCAGAAAATGAGCAAATCAAAGAACAATGTTGTCGATCCCTTGATCACCATGGATGAATTTGGCACAGATGCCCTGCGTTTCACCTTGCTGGTGGGTTCCAGCCCCGGCAATGACATGAACCTCAGCCTGAAAAAGGTCGAGGGCAACCGCAACTTTGCCAACAAGGTCTGGAACATGACTCGCTTCATCATCGGCGCGGTAGAAAAAGCCCCCACCCAGGCAGAAGCCGCACCGCTATATACGCTGGCAGATTCATGGATCTGGGCACGCATGAACGAACTCATCCGCAATGTGGATCGGCTGTTCGAAAACCATCTCTACGGTGAAGCCGGACGACAGATCTACGATTTCCTGTGGAGCGCATTCGCTGACTGGTATCTGGAAATCGCCAAGTTGCAGATAGAAGCAGGCGGTGACCGTGCCTTCTACACCGCTTATACCCTGGTGCAGGTACTGGATACCTGCCTGCGCTTGCTGCATCCTTTCACCCCCTTCTTTACCGAAGAAGCATGGCAATACTTGAAACAGGCCGCCCAAGAAAAAGCACCGGCCTTCAACCCCCGCCATGGTGCATGGGAAGAAGCGTTGATTATCGCCCGTTGGCCCGAAGCCCAGCCAGAAGAAGGCTGGGAAAACCAGAAGATCGCCGATTTCTCCCTGCTGCAAGAAGTGGTACGTGCTATCCGCAACCTGCGCGCCGAACAGAAGATCAACCCCGGCATCCTCACACCGGCAGTGATCGCGGCGGGAGAACGGCTGAAAATTCTACAAGAAAATCGTGACAGCCTGATTTCACTGGCGAAAATCGATCCAGACCATTGCGAAATCGTAGACGCGATCAGCGAACCGCCGACGGAAACTGCATCGACAGTGACCAGCGGTATTGCCGTCTACCTGCTGCTTGAAGGACTTATTGACAACACAGCAGAAATTGTCCGCCTGCAGCGCGAAGTACAGCAGGTCAATGAGCAGATCGAGCGTTTAGAAAAACTGCTGCGTTCGCCATTTGCAGAAAAAGCGCCCGCAGCCGTAGTTGAGAAAGAACGTGAAAAGCTGGCCACCTATCGGGAAAGCGCCCAACAGTTGCAGGATCAGTTGCAGAACCTGGCGTAAATTACCAGCAATTAAGCTTGATTGCGCCGTGCTCTCCCAGCAGAAAGAAATAAATGATAGGTAGTGGCGGTAAATTCACCGCCACTACCTGCTGATATTCAGCATGTCTATTCATAGATAACAGGTTCCGCTCCCAAAGACCGAGGTTGTCTTTGGATTCATTTGAGACAACTCCTATTAATTTGCTCCGTCTCAGGCGCGGCGACCGCCCTTCAAACTGTCCTGTAACTCTGATAACTGCTCCCAATCACCCTGGGCAGCCAATTTTGCCTGATCAGCCCAGGTGGACGGATTGGCGATTCGTATACCGGCTTCATCCAACACCGCCTGTAATTGCTCAGGAGTCTGCTGCGCCAGCTGTGCGAACGTATGAATGCCATTTTCTCCCAACAGCATGGAAATTTTTGGCCCAATACCTTCGATTTTCTTCAGATCATCTGGTTCGGTTGTTTCAGCTATCTTGTCTTCGATCGTTTCGACGATTTCCTCAACCTCTTCCTCAATGACCTGCAAGATAGGTTCCGGTTCCACCACGGGTGATTCATCAGACTCAACTTGCTCATCATCCACGATCACGGCATTGCCCGATAACAATATCCACAGAATAATTAAAACAACCACCAACAAAATCACAAACAAGACCCAGGTTGGCATGGCATCCTCCTCACAGAAACCTTTGTTTAACTATACTGGATTATTGAAGTGCTGACAATAACTTCCTTGTTTAGCCTTGCAGCATTGCCCCACTGAGCAGGCGTTCTTCAAACAAAACACTTTCGCCATCCACGACATAGGTGTAAACCGCCGCCGCGAAAATCCCGCTCAGCGTGCTGTTTAGCAAGCCCATGAACATGACAAACAACACCAGCACGATACCAAACAGCACCGCAGGCACCCAGCTTTCTAACCAGAGGCTTAAGCCAACCCCGGCACCCACCAGCAGCAAACCGCCGACCACACCGACCAGGCCAAATACCAGACCGATCGTGATCGTGCCAGAGATCTGCTCACCCCACGAACGCTTCAGCAGCGTCCAGGAGCGTTTGACGGCTTCGATCGGACCCAGCCCCTCGGCTGCCAGCACCGGCACCACCAGGAAGGTCAGGATGTTCCAGGCTGCGCCCAACAAGGAACTGATCATGTGGCCGATGCCACGCCCATTTTTCTTCGACTTGTCTGAGATCACATTCAACAACAAACCAACGGTAGCAGACACCAACGCCCAGCCCACAATCGGCCACAGGCGTGACATGGCGACTTTGAAACCATCTCTGACAGTCGGATCTCCGCCGCGCAGACGAATCAAGGCTGCTCCAATCAGGGCTGTGTTAAAGAAATACACCACCGTATACTGAACGATGTAGAACAGAAACAAAACCACATACCCCAAAACAGGTGCGTCTGCCCCCAGTATGTTGTCAACCAGATTACTCAACAGACTTGGCACCAGAAACACGGCGCTAACCACCACCATTGCCAACGCCGAAATGATGGGGAAGATCATCAGTTCCTTATCTTGGCGCAACACATCCAGGCTGGCTTTCGCCAGTTCCCAACTTCGTCGGATACGTTCCATGAATTATTTCCTTTCAAGCGGCTAAACCGTCAACAGTTTGCCATCGCCCTTCAAAACTTCTGTCAGGCCAACACCCCAATATTTGACTTCGATCCCCATAGATTCCAACTGCTTACTCACCTTGTGGCGGTCAGCACATGCTTTGCAGGCAGACACTGTTACGCCCAATTCTGCCATTTCTTGGAGATGCTGTTGTACAACTGTATTTTCTGCTGCCAGCACCGCAGACGGCCCCCAAATCAACAGGGTAACCTCCTCGAACCAGCCGAATTTTTTGGCGTTGGCTGCATACATGAACACCATATCCAGCGTTGTAACCAGGTCATCCGTTGTCCATAACACTGTCAGTGTATTTTTTGAACCCATATTTTTCCTCCTATTTTTGCTACTGTCTATATTTTAATCCAGTTAAGAGTTTTCGTCACACCCAATAATTTTAATATTCTATTTATTATTATCACTATAATTTTAAATACAGGCAAGTGTGAATGCCAATAGTTCTGAAAGGATAACATAATGTTTCCCCACATAACACCGCCTGCTGGAATAACACCCTTCTCAACGGCGCCGCAGTCAACCACCCTCATGGCAGCCATGTTGGATGCACTAAGAAAAAACACGGTCCGCGGAATCAGCGTGAAGGTTGTCCGCGGAAAATAACTACCAAAGGAGAAAAACATGTTCCAATTACTTGTAACTTCACTGTATTCGGCTTACGTCACCAACCCCCACCAACAGAAGTCCAAAACCAACTGGACTCGTTCCGATGAGGAGATAGAGAAGCAACGAAAATAAACGAGACAACCTAATAAACCCATTTAATAATCGCACTGCTGCTGACAAATCAGCAGCAGTTGCCTTTAAAGTGTATAATCAGAAACGACAAACGCAACCATAGATAAACTCTACACAAAAGGTGGTGTTCATGAACCCAACGATCATTGAATTTACGATAGGAAATCTAAACCTTGCTTTGCGCTGGTACGGCGTCCTGGTGATGGCAGGCATCATTTTCAGCGCCTGGCTGACCACAGTCGAGATCAAACGCCGCAAAGAAGACCCCGAATGGGTGTGGGACATGTTGATCTGGCTGGTGATCGGCGGCATTATCGGCGCCCGCATCTGGTATGTCCTCAACGCCACGTTGGGCGGCAGCACCTATTACACAGACAACCTCGTCCGCATCCTCATGATCCCGGAAGGCGGTTTGCACTTCTACGGCGCTATGGTCGGTGGTGCCATTGCCCTGATTGTGTATTGCAAGATTCGCAAGTTAGATATTTGGGTGTTCATCGATTCGATTGCCCCATCTTTGCTCTTGGGGCAGGCGCTGGCACGTCCTGCCAATTTCATCAACCAGGAGCTATACGGTCCCCCTACCTCCATGCCCTGGGGTATCAAAATTGATGCTCCCTTCCGCATTGGTGAATGGCGCGACATCATCGCCTACCCGGTGGAAACCACCCGCTTCCATCCCACTTTTGCCTATGAGATGATCTGGAACATCATCACCGGTTGTTTGATGCTATGGCTGGGGCGCAAATATGCTGATAAGTTCAAGCCTGGCGCCATGTTCAGCCTGTGGCTGGTACTGGCAGGTGTTGGCAGGGTTATCATTGAAACCTGGCGGCCTGACCAACCCGTTATCTCCGGTACAGGACTGAGCTACACCCGCCTGGTCGCTATCCTGATGACGATTGCCGGCTTGCTAACGTTGGCTTATCTCTATCACTTCATCAAGCCATCCTTCTTGAAAGCCCCCCGTGAAAAATACTTTATTAGCGACGGGTATCCACTGCCGCAGAACACCAAAAAATCAACCGCCAAATCTTCCTCAAAAAAAGGCAGCAGTGGTAAAAATACCGGCAAAAAGAAAAAGAAATGATGCAAAAGACCCCTCGGCAAGAGGGGTCTTTCTTTACACAGGTTGTGCGGCGATCCACTGCAACACCGCGCGGGTGAGCAGCGTATCTTCTTTGGCGCGATGCGCATTGGGGATGGCAATGCCGCAATAGGCACCAGCCTGTTCCAACCGGAACCAGCGATAGGTGTTGGTGCGGCGGTTAATTTCTCCGCGGAACTGGGCAAACAATTTCATCACATCGAAAGCAGCCAAGCGCTCACGGCCGATGCCGTAGCGGTCATTGCTCTGGTCA
>Ga0334890_1002258_pt1 | contig 22712 bp, 18 predicted proteins | sample GraSluR1_MG_3_FD_207220 | JGI IMG/M metagenome (GOLD analysis project Ga0334890, IMG submission 207220) | Sludge microbial communities from methane-producing bioreactor in Wageningen University, Netherlands - Granular Sludge_31_08-R1 | ecosystem: Engineered > Bioreactor > Anaerobic >... | reverse complement strand
AGCCCGACAGCCACCACACGCAGCGTGTTGCGAAAGCCGATCCACAGCGCCTCCCAGTTGGAGGTCGCCGCCGGGTCGAAATTGGTGGTGCCCTCGGAGATGTTGGTGCCGAAGGGACGGTCGAAAGCGCCGAAATTGATTGCCATGCGGTTGTCGGCCAGGTTGTTGATCAGGTTGTGGATCAGCGTGTAGCCGAAAGCGACGACCGCGATGAGGAAGACGATCTGCAAGAATGCCTGAATATAGCGAATATCGCGCCAGAAAGGGACGGGAGCGTGCCTGGAGGCTACAAACGTGGAGGATGGGTGATCGGGCATGGCTTGATCCTGTGCTTGCTACAGGCCGGATACGAACGCCATGAGTGAGAAGAATAGTAACGAATCTCCCCGGAGACGCAAGAAAAGCCGCGCCCCCGGGGAGCCATCAGGGGACGAGAGAGCAGAAAGCTGTTAACGCCAGGCCGGGGCGTACTGCAAGCCACCCTGCGTCCAGAGCGCGTTCAGGCCGCGCTCCAATGCCAGGGGCGTGTCGACACCAACGTTGCGCTCGAAGATCTCGCCGTAGTTACCCACCGCGCGGATCACGTTCACAACGAAGTCGTTGTCCAGGCCGAGCAGCGAGCCGCTGGCCTGATCGCCCTGCCCCAGGAAACGCTGGATAGCCGCATCGGTGCTGGCTACATACTCGTCAATGTTGGCCTGCGTGATGCCGTACTCCTCGGCCTGGATGGTGGCGTACACCGTCCATTTGACCACATCGGCCCAGACCGGGTCACCCTCAATATACGTCGCAGAAAGCGGCTCTTTGGAGATGACATCCGGCAGGATGACGTACTTGCCCGGATCGGCGGTGCCACTGCGCAGGCCGGCAAGCTGGCTGATGTCGGAGGTGAGCGCGTCGCAGCGCCCCTCTTCCAGGCCGCCAATCGTCTCGGCGGGCCGCTCGAACTTGACCAGCTCGTAGGTGAAGCCGCGCTTCTCCATCGCTTCGGTGATGTTTAGCTCAGTCGTCGTGCCCGTCAGCACGCAGATGGAAGCGCCGTCCATATCATCCAGCGAGGCCACGCCGAGATCGCGCGGGACCATCACGCCCTGGCCGTCATAGAAGTTGACTGGGCCGAAGTCAATGCCCAGTTCCCCGTCGCGCTGGACCGTCCAGGTCGCATTGCGGAACAGCACGTCAATCTGGCGGTTCTGGATGGCCGTGAAACGCTCCTGGGCGGTTGTCTGAACGAAGACCAGGTTGCTGGATGTCACTTCGCCGAAGATGGCTGCGGCCAGAGCGCGGCAAAAATCGGCATCGAAGCCGAGCATCTCACCCGTATCCGGGTCAAGAAAACCGAAGCCAGGAAGCCCGCCATTCACGCCACAGATCAGCGAACCACGAGCGCGCACCTGGTCGAGGATGCTTTCCTGGGCAGAGGCAGTGGGCACCGCCAACGCGGCCAGCATGACCAGCGCCAGCACTAGGCCGATCCAGCGAGTGTTGCTCTTCATCGTGTCCTCCTTATGTATAGCGTGCTGCGACAAAAACGTGTGACAACAGGATGGAAGTGGTACCTAGAGCCGTGCGTACAGGGAGTTAAGGTGACTCTTGATGGCCTATCGGGAACTGTCTGGCGGCAGCCTCCTCTCTTGTGATCAGGTGATCAGGTGAATTGTATGCTTTGCATAGAGATTAAGAGGTTTATCTGTTTATTTATCAGTTTTTGGCGGGACTGTCAACAACCTGCGAACGCAACAACGGTATCTCACCTGTGGGGTACCGTGCCAGGCAGGGATCGGGTTGCGTCGGATGTAGGGGCGGGTTTGCAGACCCGCCCCGCCCCAGACCTGAAAACGCCCCGCAACCATGCGCGCCGGGCATCACCGGCCCAGACTACATCATGGCACGGGGCCTAGTATAGCTGCTGGTAGCACCGGTGTGTTGTGCACTTCAACCAAGAATGAACCAGCGCCCCTTGCGCAATCCGCCCGAAAGCGGTCACGTCCGGTAATGGCCGTTGATCGTCACGTAGTCGTGGCTGAGGTCGCACGTCCAGACGTGCGCGCGGGCCGCGCCCAGCCCCAAGTCGAGACGCACGCCCCACTCCGCTGTCTGCATCAGGGCGATGGCGGCACGCTCGTCGTAGGCAGTGGGCTGCCCGCCCGCGACAAGCTGCATCACCGGCTGTCCCTGCGCGTCAAGCAGCCAGAGACTCAGCCGCGCCGGGTCGAGCGTGACTCCCGCATAGCCCGCCGCCGCCAGGATGCGCCCCCAGTTGGCATCCGCGCCGTAGAAGGCCGTCTTGACCAGCGGAGAGACGGCGATCTGGCGGGCAATCTGGCGCGCGCTGGCCTCATCCGCCGCGCCGCTGACCTCGACGGTGACAAACTTCGTCGCTCCTTCGCCGTCGCGGACGATGGCCTGGGCCAGCGCGACACACACGCCGGTCAGGGCCACCTGGAACTCAGCCGGATCGTCCACGGCCACGCCCGCCGCGCCGTTGGCCAGCAGCAGGGCCGTGTCGTTGGTGCTCATGTCGCCGTCTACCACGATACGGTTGAAGCTCTCCTCCACCGCAGCGTGCAGGTAACGATCCAGGTCGGCGGCGGGGATGCTGGCGTCGGTGGCGAGCAGGGCCAGCATGGTCGCCATGTGCGGAGCGATCATGCCCGCGCCTTTGGCAATGCCCGCGATCACCGCGCCGGACGAGAGGCGCGCGGAGGCCAGCTTGGGCCGCGTGTCGGTGGTCATGATCGCGGCGGCGGCGTCCGCCCACCCATCTGGGCGCAGCGCCGGAACCAGCGCGGCGATTCCCCGCGCCATCGCCGTCAAGTCCAACGGCAGCCCGATCACGCCGGTCGAGAGGGTGAGCACCTCGTCCGGCGCGCAGCCGAGTAGCGCCGCCGTGCGCTCCGCCGAGGCGTGCGCGTCGCGCAGGCCCGGCTCGCCGGTGCAGGCGTTGGCGCTGCCCGTATTCGCCAGCACAGCGCGCACCCGCGCGCCCTCCCCTCCCAGGATCGCCTGGTCGCGCAGCACGGGCGCAGCTTTGACCTGGTTGGTGGTGAAGACGCCAGCAGCGGTGCACGGCGCGTCGCTGACCAGCAGGGCAATGTCTTTGCGCGAGTCACGTTTCAGCCCGCAGTGCAGCCCGGCGAGGCGAAAGCCTCGAGGGGTGTATTCAGCCATGCGCTCTCCCTCACTCCAACTCGTAGACCAGCGCGATCTCGTCGCAACGATCCTGGAACGGACACGGCGCGCAGTCCTGCCAGACCTTGATCGGGAAGTTGCTGACGGCATCGCGCTCGAAGCCCAGTTGCTCGAACAGGCGGGTGGCGCGGGTCAGCGTCAGCACGCGCTTCAGCCGGCGCGCCCGCGCCATCGCCACCGCTTCTGCGACCAACTGGCTGGCGATGCCGTTGCCGCGATGGTCGGGGCGCACGGCCAGCGAGCGCACCTCCGCCAGCGTGCCATTGTAGTAGACCAGCGACACGCAGCCGATCACCTGTCCGTCCTGCTCGGCGACCAGCCACCGGTCAAGCTGCTGGCGCACCTCGTCGGCAGGGCGCGGCAGCATCAGCCCGGCGGCGACTTCCTGCGCGAACAGGGCCAGGATCGCCTCCACCTCGTCGGCCTGAGGCTGGCGAATGATCATCAGCGCGCGACCTCGTGCAGAATGGTGCCGAGCACCTCGGCGAACTGGTCAATGTGCGCCTCTTCGACGATGAGCGGCGGCAGCAGGCGCAGCACCTGCGGCCCGGCGTTGATCATGATCACGCCGTGCGCATAACCCGCCTTGATCAGCGGCGCGACCTCGATATCCAGCTCCACGCCGATCATCAGGCCCAGGCCGCGCACCTCGCGGACGTGCGGCGAGCGCAGATCGCGCAGCCGCTCCATCAGCCGCGCGCCGAGCGCCGTCACGCGGGCCAGGAACGCCGGGTCGCTGACGCGGCGCAGCACGACCTGCGCCGCCCGGCAGACGACCGGCCCGCCGGCGAAGGTGCTGCCGTGATCGCCAGGGGCGAGCGCCCCGGCCACGCGGTCGGTGAGCAGCGTCGCGCCGATAGGCAGCCCGCCGCCCAGGGCCTTCGCCAGGGTCATCATGTCCGGCTGCACCCCAAAATGCTCGTGCGCCCACAGCCTGCCGGTGCGCCCCATCCCACATTGAATCTCGTCGAAGACCAGCAGCGCCCCGTGCCTGTCGCACAGCGCGCGCAGAGTCGCCAGGAACTCCGGCGTGGCAGCGTGAATGCCCCCCTCGCCCTGCACCGGCTCGACGAAGACGGCGCAGGTCCCTGGGCCGATCAGCTTCTCGGCGGCGGCGCTGTCGTTGAAAGGAGCGAAGGTCACGCCGGGCATCAGCGGGCGAAAGGGAGCCTGGTATTTCTCGCGCGCGGTGAGGGCCAGCGCGCCCACCGTCCGCCCGTGAAAGCTGCCACTGAAGGCCACCAGATCGGTCTTGCCGGGGCCGAACATCTCGCGGGCGTGCTTGCGCGCGAACTTGATCGCCGCCTCTACTGCCTCCGTGCCGGAGTTGCAGAAGTACACCTTATCGGCGAAAGAACTCTCGCAGAGCATCTCGGCCAGGTCAGCGTGGGGAGCAGAGTGGTAGAGGTTGCAGACGTGACCGAGCAGGGTCATCTGCTCGCTGACGGCGGCGACCAGTTCTGCGTCTCCGTGGCCGAGCGCGTTGACGCTGATACCCGCCGCAAAGTCGAGATAGGTCTTGCCGTCCGTGTCGGTCAGCATCGCGCCCTGCCCGCGCTCCAGCACGAACGGGGCGCGCGCGTAGGTGTTGAGTACGTACTGTGCGGTCTTTTCCACAATGGAACCAGACATGAGTCCTCGCCTTCTTTGCGCTGCCACTCAAGCCACGAATACGGTGCCGGTGCCCACCGCCAGCCCTGCCAGATCGGTGATCACGGCCTGGCGCACGCCCGCCCCCACCGCTGCCAGCGCCGCCTGGACTTTGGGGATCATCCCGCCGTTGATCACGCCGCGTGCGATCAGGTCGAGCGTCTCGGCGACGGACAGGCGCGGCACCACGCCGTTCTCAGCGCGCACGCCGGGCACGTTGGTGACGAAGGCTGCCCGCGCCGCGCCGAGCGCCGCCGCAACCGCCCCCGCCGCATGGTCGGCGTTGACGTTGTACGCCCCGTCCGCGCCGAGCGAGATCGGCGAGATGACCGGCACGACGCCCGCCGCGCACAGGCCGCGCAGCACGTCGGCGCGCACGGCGACGATGCGGCCCACCCGCCCCAGGTTCGCCGCCCAGGGTTCGACGCGCAGCAGGCCGCGATCCACGCCGCTGAGGCCCAGCGCGTCCACGCCGGCGGCCAGCAGCGCGCGCACGATCTGCTTGTTGACCTGCCCCGAAAGCACCATCTCGGCCACGTCGAGGGCGGCCTGGTCGGTCACGCGCTGCCCGTCCACATAGACCGGCTGCAAACCGAACGCCCGCCCCACCTCGTTGATCGCCCGCCCGCCGCCGTGCACCAGGACGCACGGCTGCGTCGTCGCCAGCCGCGCGACCGCCGTCGCCAGCGCGTCCAGGAAGCCGGGCTGATCGAGGTCGTTGCCGCCTACTTTGATAACCAGCGGCGCGAGAACATCCGTATCAGAAGCATCAGTGTCCATGCGCGGCGCTCCTTCAGGCGCTAACCGGCAGCAATCCGGCGGTTTCGGGCAGATCGAACATCAGGTTGAGGTTCTGTACGGCCTGCGACGCCGCCCCTTTGAGCAGGTTGTCAATCACCGAGACGATGATCAGCAGACCCTCACCCACAGGGGTCAGCGAGAGGGCGGCGCGCGGCGTGCGCACGATGTGCGCCAACGTCGCCAGTTCGCCCGGCGGCAGCAGATCGATCAGCGGCTCCCCGGCGTAACAGGCGGCGAAGGCTTGCTGCGCGGCGGCCATATCTGTCACTGGCGTGTAGAGGGTGGACAGGATGCCCCGGTCAGTGGGCAGCAGATGTGGCGAGAAGATCACCGGCCCCAGTGCCGAATCCTCGCCGGCCAGCACCTGCTCGATCTCGGCCAGGTGACGGTGCGCCCGCCCGATGCTGTAGGGCGAGAAGTTGCCGTGCACTTCGGCGAAGAGGATGTGCTGCTTGGGCGTGCGACCCGCCCCAGAAGTGCCCGACTTGGCGTCCACGATCAACGGCACGCCAGGGACAAGCACATGGGCGCGGGCCAGCGGTGCCAGGGCCAGCAGCACCGACGTGGCGTAGCAGCCGGGGTTGGCGATGCCCCGCGCGCCGCGCAGACGGTCGCGGCCCAGTTCTGGCAGGCCGTAGGGCATGGGCAGCAGCTCCGGCGCGGGATGGGCGACGCCGTACCACTGCGCGTAGACTGCCGGATCGTCCAGACGCAGGTCGGCGGAGAGGTCTACGACGCGCACGCCGCGCGCCAATGCCTGCGCCGCAATGGGGGCAGAGCGCGTGTGCGGCAGGCAAAGCAGCACGGCGTCCACCTCGTCCAGGGGCGCGTCGGCGGCGGAGACGAGCGGCAGATCGGGCGCTTGCGGCCAGCTCTGGCGCAGGCTTTGCCCGGCGGAGGTCTCCGAGGTGGCGAAGGCTACCGTCACCGCCGGGTGCGTCGCCAGCAGCCGCACCAGTTCCAGGCCGGTGTAGCCAGTCGCCCCGTACACTCCCACACGAACTGTCATGGTCCCCTCGCAGACTGCGCTCATCCAACAAAAAAACCGCCCTCAGGTCCGAGAGCGGTTGGTTTCTGGTGGACGCTAGGCGCTGACGCTGCCCCAAACCCCGCTAAGCCGGACCCGAAGTGACGGGAGCCGGACGGCGACGAGGGCGGCGGGGCGCGAAACCAAGCAGCATGGTGTAATCACTCACTGAAAAACACACAGAGACGAACGCGTACGACAATAGCACAGGCGAGATATTCGCACAAGGCAGGCGATTTGGTCGAAACGTACAAATGGCGGGCGTCAGTCGCACGAGCGCGCAAGCTGCACGCAGTCCTGCAGCACGGCGGCGGCGGTGATCTCCATGCCAGCGCCCGGCCCTATCAGGGTCAGGGGATGCTCGTCGTAACGGCGCGTCGAGAACGATACCTGGTTCTGCGTGCCACGCAGTTGGGCCGCCAGCCGCTCGCCGACCATGCGCAGGGCCACCACACCTCCACGCGGGCCGATCTCGGCCAGGTAGCGCGGCACCCCGGCCAGCGCACCCATATAGGCGGCGAAATCGGAGTCCAGGCGCGGAAGCTGGGCCATGAACTCGTCCACGCTCAGCGAGGCCATCTCGCCGGGATAGAGCGGCTCGACGCGAATCTGCTCAAGCTCCATTGGCCAGCCGGCCAGCCGGCTGAGAATGAGCGCCTTGCGCGCCACGTCCATGCCGCTCAGGTCGTCGCGCGGGTCTGGCTCCGTGTAGCCCTTCGACCGGGCCATGCCCACCGCCAGTGAGAACGGCTCCCCGTCTTCCAGCCGGCTGCACAGGTAGCCGAGCGTGCCGCTCAGCGCGCCCTCAATGCGCATAATCTCGTCGCCGGTGTCCACCAGGTAGCGCAACGTGTTGATGACGGGCAGCCCCGCGCCGACAGTCGCCTCGAAGCGGACGCGCGACAACTCGAAGAACGCTTGCGCGCCCTCCCAGGGACCGGCCAGCGGGCGCTTGTTGGCCAGGGCCACGCCGTAGCCGAGCGCCAACGCCCGGTGCAACGCCAGCTCCATGCCGTCCGCCGCCGTCGTATCCACGACGATGGCCCGCTCCAACCCGGCGCGCGCCGCCCAACCAACCAGGTCAAGCGCCGTCAGCCCAGGCTGTGCGCCTGGCACTTCGGCCAGCGAGCGCCCGGCAGCCTTAAGGTCAGCAACGGTGTGCAGAGTCGCCGGAGAAAGCCCGTCCGCGTCGCACAGGGCAGCGCGGCTGTCAGCCAGCGCAACCGGGGATAGCGCCACGCCGTAGCGGTGGGCCAGCGCGTCATGGGTCTGGGAGAGCTGAGCCAGGAAGGCGCGCCCCACATTGCCCACGCCCATAATGATCAAGGGGATTCGCCGGGGTTCTGCCATGTCTTTCTCTCCTGGGCTGCGCGCTGCGCCCTACCACCGCTGGCCGCTCAAGCCTAGCATGTGCCTCGCGCTTCGTCAAACGCGATGCTTGGGCGAACTGCACGAAGAGGCGCTCGGCCAGCCGCAACACAAAGCCGCTCATGTGAAAGAACCTTGTCCCAGGGTCCACGAACAACCTGTTGCTAAGGGAAGTTCAGGAACGCTTACTGAACGCCTCCCCCCTCAGTCCTCCCTCCAGCCGAGCTAGAGGGGGGATGATCTGGCAGGTGGTTCTTCCCTTCCCCTAGCTTTGCTGGGGGAAGGGGCTGGGGGATAGGGGCATTCTGACGATTGCCCAACAACTTATTCGTGGACCCCTTGTCCCACGTTGCCTTGCGCGCGCCCTGATTCGCACTATACTCTGCTCGCACCGGTTCCGCGCAGGAGACAGACCGTTCCCTATGACCCGCGAGGACATCATCCGCCTGACGGCGCTCTCGTCGTGCGCTGGCTGAGCGTCCAAGCTGGCCCCGGAGGCCCTGGCGCACGTGCTGCGCCCCATGCAAGACCTCTTCCGCCCGGCGGATCACCCCGACCTGCTGGTGGGCCTGGGCGCGCCGGATGATGCTGCCGTGTACCGGCTCGACGAGGCACGCGCGCTGATCGTCACGACCGACTTCTTCACGCCGATTGTGGACGATCCGTACCAGTACGGCGCGATTGCCGCCGCCAACGCCCTCAGCGATGTCTATGCGATGGGCGGGCGTCCGCTGCTAGCCCTGAACATCGCCGCGCTGCCGCCGGACCTGCCCCCGGCGATGATCACGCAGATCATGGTCGGCATGGCCGAGAAGGTGCGGGAGGCGGGGGCGGTCATCGCCGGCGGGCACACCATCCAGGACAAGGAGCCGAAAGTCGGCCTGGCCGTGATCGGGCTGGCTTCGCCCGACCGCCTGCTGACCAAAGGTGGCGCGCGCCCCGGCGACCGCCTGATCCTGACCAAGCCGCTGGGCACCGGCTGCATCACCACCGCGGCTAAGTCCGACCAGGCCAGGCCAGACGACATCGCGGAAGCGGCGGCGTGGATGGTGCGCCTCAACCGCGACGCGGCGGAGGTTGCCGTTGGCGTGGGCGTGCGCGCGGCGACCGACATCACTGGCTTTGGGTTGCTGGGCCACGCCACCGAACTGGCCGAGGCGAGCGGCGTCACCTTGCACCTGGATGCGGCGCAGATACCGCTGCTGCCCGGCGCTGAGCAGTACGCGGCGGCATGGATTTTCCCCGGCGGGTCAGCGGCCAACCGGAGGGCCTACGAGCGCGGCGTGCGCGTTGTGGGCGATCTGCCGGAACACTGGCTGATGCTGCTCTTCGACGCGCAGACCAGCGGCGGCCTGCTGATCGCCCTGCCACCCGATCAGCGCGAGGCGTTTGCTGCGCAGATGGACGCCCGTCAAGCATCCTGGTGGGAGGTGGGCCAGGCCGGGCCGCGCGAGGATGTGCCGCTTGTCGTCCATGCATGAGGCGGTCTGAGTACAGAGGTTTTTAGTGACGGGTTGCTGGTGATTGGTGAAGCGGCTGCGGCTTGGTCGCCAGAGACTGGCCGGCAGATAGGGCGATGGAGGGGGAAACTTGCGCGACTCAGCCTTGACGGCGGAAGTGGGCTATGCTATCATCTGCGCACGTTCGGCATTGGGGGCGTAGTGTAGCGGTTAACATGCCGGCCTGTCAAGCCGGAGATCGCGGGTTCGAATCCCGTCGCTCCCGTGGCGGCTACGAGGGGAAACCTCGCTCGTAGCCGCATTTTTTATGTCCAACACGCGCGCGATTTCAGCCGTCTCCTGGGCGTCTTTGCCCAGTACGACACCGAAGTCGCCGTGCACCACCACCGCCAGCACTTCACCCTCGTGAACGAAGACCCGTTCGACGATTTTTTGCAGTAACTGCTGCCGCGCATCCAGGGAATTGTCCATCTGCTCGCACTGGTCCCAATACACCTGGAAATTCTGGATCAAATCCGCCGCCTCGATCAAGTCGTCATAGTCCATCGGACGCAGGGCATCCATCTCCAATTGGAGCTGCTGGCGTTTTTCGACATACTCCTCCCGTGAGATGAACCCCTGGTCCCACCGGAAGTCAATCCGCTCAATGATCTCCCGGATTTCTGCCATACGCTGCAACGCCACGGCATTATCCACCCGGCTTTGAACCGCCGCTTCCACCCGCTCACGAAACCCGTCCGGGATGGTCAGATTGGACAGGATCGCCACGACCTGGTCGTCCAGGGCGGCCACATCAATGTACGGCTGACCACAGGGTGCATACCCGCGCTGGCGCGCCAGACACCGGTAATAGGCCTTCTCGTTGTCGGTGTGCCAGAAGGGACGCATCTTGCCGTAGTTGTCATCCACCAGGCCGTGGGGTTTATGCGCGATGCACTCGGCACAGAACACGCGGTCGTGCAGGAGGTAGGTGCGGTGCCGGCTGGGGATAGTGCTCCGGCGCGCCAATCCGGCGCGCACTTCCTGGCACCGTTCGAACAGCTCGTCCGAGATGAATCCCTGGTGCTTGCCCTCATACCACTCTTTACGCCCACGGGGGGATTGCTTGCGCTCGCCCAAGGTGCCCGCATAGATGGTTTCGGCGTGTGGTACCCGCCCCGTATACACCCGGTTCTGCAACATATCGCGTACCATCTCCTTGTTGATCGGCTGCTTGCCTGCCCGCAGCTTCTGAATGATCGGCTGGGCGTTCATCCAATCGGCGATCTGCTGGTCGCTGAAATTCCCTGTGGCATACATCCGAAAAGCACGACGCACAATCGCCGCCACGCGCATGATGATATACAGCCCTGCCGGGCGTTCCGGCGTCGCTTCTTTGGCAGTCACCAGCAGGTAGCCAAGCGGAGCCACACTGCCGTTGAATTCCCCGCGCACGGCGCGCTGCTTCTTGGCGCGCTTGGTATCCGAACTCAGATTCCTGGAGAACATCGCCGCCTGGACGGCCAACATCTGTTCAATCATGGCCCCGTAGAAGCTGTCGTCATCATCCTGGCTGACCCCCTCCACACAGTAGAGCTTGAGCTTGTACTCATGGCGCAGAAACGCCTTCACAATGACCGACTGCTCAAAGTCACGCGCCAGGCGGTCAAACTTCCAGACCATCAACGCATCAAACCTGCCCATTTCGGCGGCTTTCTGCATCTGCTTGAACCCCTCACGGTCCAGGCTCCAGCCGTGTTCGGCCCCATCCTTGTACACACCGACGACGACACCCCCGCGCTGGCCGATGGCCTCACGGCAGACGATTTCCTGGTCTTCCAGGCTGATTTCATTCTGCATATCCGAGGAATAACGGGCATAAATGGCGAAACGCATCCGTTTGTTATTGGTATTGCCTGACATGGGGATTCTCCTTCTGTGCTGTTTTCGGATGTTCATCGGACTTCAAAACATGCCTGGCAAGAATCAGCACGCCGCGAAGGGACTGCTTTTCGGTCTTTTTGAAAGGGGTATATACCCCCTCCTCAACCGTGATCTTGCCCCCGGAGAAGATGTACCGTGGCATCGTTACACCCTCCCCGTCGCCGGAACAACAAAGCGGCCCAATCCGACAGAGGAGTCAGTTGGGCCGCAGAATCCACACAGGACAGGAGTCCCATGTTTCTGTATAATGCTATGCAGCCCGGTCACTGGCTGGCACAGTGTCGGGTTAGAACCGTGTGGGGTGTTGGCGCACTCCGCACGGTTCGCCTTCTTGTTCTCGGCTGCCATCAAATACAACACGTTGCCCCGTTTGTCAAGCGCTTGCGGGCCATTCTGGAGCCTCTGAAGACCCTTTTCATCGCCTGTCTCCTCCCTTTTTTAGCGCTCCAGCGAAGTCCCAATCGCGTCCTGGCGCACCCGGCGCAGCTCGTGCGCCAGCCAGGTGAACACCTCCCCACCCTGCAGGTGGTATTCGGTGATGTCCTTACCATACGGCACACGGATGACATGCACCCGTCTGGAAAGCGCCTGCAAGCGAGCTGCGCCTTTTGCCCCGGCCTGGTCCATGTCATACGCCACCAGGGTCAGCGGCACCCTCACCAGTTCGCCGATCCACCGGTCGCTCAAACCGGCGCCGGCGCTGCCCAGCGTCACCGCCGTGACCAGCGGCTCCGCTTCCTGGTGCACCAGCAGCGCGTCAAACTCCCCTTCGCAAAACAACACGGCCTTCGCCCCCGGCAGCGCATCACCCCGGTACAACCCGTTGCTGCTGCCACCGGGGATCTGTTCGTACTTCGGCTGTCCGGCAGCGCGACGCACTTTCACCGCCCACAGCGTCTCCCCTACGAACCACGGGAGGGTAATGCCGCACGGCACGCTCAGCCCGGCGATGGTCCGCCACTGCCGATAGCCACCCGGCACCACCCCGAGGTGCGCTTCCCGGATCGTCTCGCCCGCCAGCCCACGCCCGGTCAGGTACTCCAGCGCCTGCTCCCCACGCACCGACCACAGTGTTTCTTCGGCCCGCTCCACCACCTGCCGGGCAGCGGCCTGCCACGCGCCGGGCGGCGGCTCCACCAGTGGCATCGGACGAGTGACCGGCATGGTGAGGGCTGTACGCGGCATTGCGCCCAATGCTTCGAGCGACTCCTGGAAGCTCAGGCCGCGATAGCCCGTCAGGGTGGTGATTGCCGATGACATGGACCTGGCGCTGGAAGGGATAAGAACCATCCTGCGCCAGTATGGCGCGTTTCAAGTCACCGGCACGTACCGGCTGTTAGCCGATCTGCTGGACGCCCTGGCCGCCCAGCCGCCGGAGGTGATCTTACTCGGCGACCGGCTCGAACCGGGCATGGACGTGCTGGCGCTGGTGGAGCGTGTGCAGCAGGCAGCACCGCGTGCCCGCCTGCTGGTGATGGGCACCCTGCCGGACGGTCTCATTGTCCAGGAACTGCTCGCCTGCGGCGTGGCCGGGTACCTCTACAAGCCCGACCCCCTCAGCAGCTGTCTGCCGGAAGCGCTCCGCGTGGTGCTGCGTGGCCGCCCGTATCTCTCCCCCACCGCCAATGCCGAATACCTGCTGGCCATGCAGTCCGACCGCGCGGGCTGGCGGCTGGATGCGGAAGGACGCGAGGTGCTGCGCCAGCTGGCCCAGGGGTTTCGCCCGCAGGAAATCGCCCTGCTGCGCGGAGTGTCGGTGCGACGCGTGTATTGGGTGATTGACAAGCTGCGCCGCCGCTTTGGGGCGGAGACCAACGAGCACCTGATAGCTCGCGCAGCAGAAGAAGGGTTTGTATTTTGACCTGCCTGTCCGATGCCGCTCGCCGATCCGCCGCCGATGCCCGGCCAAAACCGTTTTTTGCTGCGCTCGTCACTTTGCTCCGCAAACCCGCTCCTTTGCCCCAAAAACCGTAAACCTACCGTCTTCCTGTCCCCCGCTCCGCTACGATGGATGGTGACCGAACTCATCTCGCCGGAGCCGTGGATGTCCCGCCTGTTATGCCTTGCCTTCCTCCTGGTCGCGCTCACCGCATGTAGTGGCGGCGATGATGCGCCGCGCGTGGACAACACGCCCACCGAAACCGCGACCCTGACCGCGACCCTGCCGGTCACACTTGCGCCGACCGCCACGCCGACGCTGACGCCCACCACGACCCCCTCCCCTATAGCTTCGCCCACGCCGACCGTCACGCCGACGCTGGCCGTGCGCGTGTTGGAAGTCACCGCAGTTATGCCGGGCGTGGCAGGTTTGGCAGTAGAGCCGTTAGCTACTTCTGAGGCGTTGCCGCTTGATGAGTGGGTGCGCTTCGAGGCAGATCACCCGGCATTGGATTATCTCGGTGGCGAGTGGATCGACATGTGGTCGTGGTCCGCCGGGCAGAACGAGTACCGCTACAGTGTAGACCCGGAGGCCACTGTGCGCCTGGACTTCGAAGGCGAAGGCGTGCGCGTGTGTTACGTCGCCTTCTGGAACGGCGGCATGTGGGAAGTGGTGGTAGATGGTCAGGTCCTGGGTACGGTGGACTCCTATTCGACTGAGGCTCACTTCACCTGCACGGATACTTTTCTCGTTGCGGCAGGGGCGCATACGCTGCTGGTACGCAACACGCCGCAGCGCAACGCCGCCAGTTCGGACACCATGCTCGCCCTGGATGCGGTGCTCATCTACCGCGCGCGTCCCTCGGCAGTTGCTCAAGTAGAGGCGGTCACGCCTTCACCGGAGCCGCGGCCCGCGCGCCGGGTGGAACTCATCCAGGGGCCACCCACTATCCCGCCCACCGCCACCCCTGCGCCGCCCGCCAACCTCACGGTGGCCGTGCTCATCGCCTACGACGAGAACGCCAACCACTCGGTAGACCCGGCGGAAGGCGTGCGCGGTATTCCGGTGCGGCTGGTCGATGTCGCCACCAACCGCGCCCTGGCCCAGGCCTTCACCGATGTGTCCGGCTACGCCCGCCTCCAGGTCCAGACCAACGCCCAGGTCAGCCTGGTTGTGCCCTACTTCGGCCAGTCGTGGGATGTGTCCCGCCGGTGGGGCAGCGGCGACTCGGCCTTCACCCTGCTCCTGCCCGCAGGCAACCAGCCCGGCCTTATTCCATGAGGGAGAACATCTTGAAGTATCGCCAACGCCCCATCACCCTGGCAGCAATGCTGCTACTGGCGGCTGCCATCGCCTGCAGCGGCACCGTGCAGAACCTGCGCATCGACGGGCTGCCGCAGTACATCTGCCCATCAGCCACGCCGCGCCCGACGCATACCCAGCCGCCGACCAGCCAGCCGCTGTGGCCGCCGTACTTCGCGTCCAACCTGAGCTGGTATCAGGTCGCGCCCAACTTCAACACGGTCACCGCCCAATGGACCGGCCAGAGCGCCGGAACCGTGTATCTATCTTACTCCGGCAGCATGAGCACCTACCCCTACTACTGGCCCGGCAGCGGTGGCTACCTCGCGGTCGATACCATCCCCGGCCCGACCCGGACCGGGTTGTATCCCATCACCATCCCGACCAACGTGACCTATGCGACCGTCAGCCTCTACGCCAGCGGCGTGGCGGGGTCGAGCCGGAGTTACAGCATCACGCGGGTTTACTACGCCATTTACCCGGTGCCTTACCCGCCACCGGGCGGCGCGCCGGGCAGCATCACCCCCACCCCGCGCCCGACCTACACCCCCTGGCCGACCCCGACCCAGTACGTGCGCACCAATGACTACTTCGTCGGCGACGCCATCTACACCCCGGAGCAAGCGTCGGGACTGCGGCTGCGCTTCCGTGTGACGGACATCCAAGCCCAAAACGCAGTCGCGCTAGACCGCTACAGCCAGCCGCAGTCGGTTTACGTGTGGACCTTTGAGGTCAAGAATGTGGGCAGCGTCGAGTATGACCTGTTCCCCGCCGCGCAGATGTACGTGAGCACGGTCACGTTGGCGAGCGGCGGTGAGGTTGAAGGGGTTTGGGGAGCCAGCCTCGCAGCAGCGGAAGAAGCCGGACTCACCCCCAACTACGAGATGACCGACCTCCAGCCGGGCGAGACGAAAACCTTCACCCTGGCCGCGTATGGCCCGCGCGGCACGGTGCGCCGTATCTCGTATGCGCTGGATGTCACAGCGCGCGCCGAAGGCTTCCCGACCGTCGTGCCCGGCCAGAACGTGGTGTCGTGGATTAACGAGGTCAATACCATCTGCACCGGTGAGATCGAGGAGCCATAAATGCCCTGGGTGGATGACATTCTCAACGGCCTGCAGGTCCAGATCGACAAGCTGTGGTATGACCTGCTGCACCTGCTGGCGGTGGCGGGTTGGACCCTGCAAAAGGGCCTGTTCATGATGGGCCATGCCATCGAGCTGGCCAACCTCTGGCTGGCCGAAAATGCCTTCGCCCCGCTCATCTCGCAGACCAACAACCAGATGCGCGTCACGGCCAGCCTGGCGTTTGTCATCGCCTTGATTGTCCTGGGCATCACCTACCTGCTGGCAGCATTCGTGAAGCTCGATGTGGTCAGCCCCCGCAGCGCCATCGGCTGGTACCTGGCGGGCGTGGTGTTCTTCCAACTTGGCCCCACGCTCTACCAGGGCATGCACGACTTCCGCCGCGACCTGAGTTCCGGCTTTTACCACGTCGCGCTGGACAGCATGCAGAGCGCGGGCAGCCCCTTCGGGTCGCTGGCCGCCGTGACCAGCAGCGACCTGCCCCCGCTGCCCGCCTGTGACGCGCTGGGCCCGTACCTGCCCGGCGCAACCATGACGCCCTTCGGCTCCGGCGTGGATGGGCTGGACATCGCCCTGGCCTACCTGCGCGCCGATGGTCAAGACGTGATGGGCTACCCTGCGCCGGTGCCGACCGCCTGCTTCCAACCGCGCGCGCCGGGCCAGCCCACCAACCTGCCCACCGACTGGATTTTCCGCGAGGAAGGCTACTTCTACTCCCTGGCCAGCTCGCAGTTCTTCGGCGATCCGCTCGGTGAAGAGGAGCGCAAGGCATCCATTGACAAAGCCGGAGCCGCGCAGTTCCGCATTTTCTCCGCCTGGCCGCTGATCCTCTTCGGCGTGGTCGAGCAGCTCATCTTCCTGCTGCTGACCATCGCCCAGGGCCTGACCTTTGTGAGTTTCAGCGTCGCCATTCTGTTCGCCTTTTTCAAAAAGACCGAAGTCATCGCCCGCTCCATCCTGGACATGTGGATTGAACTCATCGTACAGACGGTGGTCATCGCCCTGCTGCAGTCGCTCATCGTCTCGTTTCTGCTCGGCGCAGCCGCAACCCAGAATGCGTTGGTGGTGCTGGGCGTGTCGCTGCTGTGCACCATCTTCATCCTGGTGCTGCTGTGGAGCGGCGTGAAAGCGGTCTGGAACAGCTTCAACCGGCTGTTCGGGTCGATAGGTCAGGTCACCGGCGGCGTCATGGTAGCGCCTGGCGCCGTGGGCCTGGGCCTGGCCGGAGCCGGAGTTGCCGCAGGGGTCGGCGCGACCGCTGCGGCGGTCAATGTCGGCAGCAGCGCGCTGGCCGGAATGTCTGCCATGCAGCAAGGCGCGACTGTTTCCCAGACTGCCGGGGTCATGCTGGGCGGATCGCGGGGCTTGCAGACCGCCGCCCGCACGCTGGCTTACCTGCCCGGCACCCGCAACACCGACATTGGCCGGATGGCCGACGAATTCACCGAAGGGTCGGTGCTGCGCCAGGTCGGGCAGAGTATCCCGCTGGTGGGTGGCATCGCCGGACCGGCGCTTGGAGCATTGATGCTCAGTGACCGCAGCGAGGCAGCCAGGGCTAAGCGCGGCATCAGCCTGCCTGCGGAGCCGGTTGAAACCGAGGAGCAGCCGCGTACCCGCCGTAACAGGCCGCCGCGTATGGGTACCTTCACGCCTGAGGAAGACGTAGCTGCTCCAGCGATTATCCAGCCGCCGGTTGCTGTTCCAACAAACATCCGGCCCCCTGCAACTGGAGACAACGTGCAGCAGCAGGTCGGCGCGGTCGGTGCGGACGTGCGCGCGCAGGCGGGCCAGGCCCAGGCCGACCGCGAGCGCAGCGACTACGCGGACGACATGCACGGCGAGGAAGTCGAAGACCGCATCACTACGCTGGGCGCAACGCTGCAAGCCGAGCAGACGCAGCAGGTCATGGGCCTGCTGCGCATTGAAGGTGCGGATAATGTCGCCGGGGTGATGGGCGACTTCATCTCCCAGATGCGCGTGCAGCGCACCCTGGACGGTCAGCCGCTGGCCGGGGGAGCCGACACCTTCACCATTGCGCAAGGCGTGGCGCGCGCGATGGGCGTCACCCCGCAAGCCGACGACCGCGCCCCCCTCCAGGGCGACGTGTCGCGGGTGGGACTGTTCGCTGACCGGGCGCTGCGACTGGGGCTGACCGGACAGCAGGCGGTCCAGGTAATCTCCGAAGTCAAGAACTCACCGACCGGCCAGCTCACCCCGCAAACGCAGGCGGCGCTGGTCGAGCAGGCGCGCAGCACGCTCAACACCGGCTGGGAAGGCGCACAGCAAGCCGTGAGCGCCTTGCAGCGAGCGGCGGTCATGCTGCCCAACGCTCTCACGGCGCGCGGGACGGTCGCTGTACCAAATGTGAATGTCACGCCTCAGATACAGGTCAACGTGAGTGCTCCTGAGCACAACAGCCTGGATACGGCTATGCAATCTCAAGCGGCGCTGGCGGGAAGCCAGGTCGGAATACGGCGAGGCGAAGCATGAGCGAACATCTGACATACCACACTGTTGAAGAACTGCGTGCGCTCAGCCTGGACGAACTGCGTGCCTTGTGGGAGCTGGTCCCTACCGACCGGCAGCACCACTACCAGACCGTCTACCAGCGCGAAGTGCGCACCAACGGGGCCGCCGGGTCGGATGCGCTCGAACAGCAGGTCGTGACCGCCCTCATCCGGCGTTATCAGGATGGCGCATTGGTGCCGATTGGCGCGCGCTGGGCCAAGACCCCCGTCCGTATCCAGGCAGCAGTCCAGGCGGGCGAATCGCCCGTCTCGCCCGAAGCCGAATTCACGTCACCCGCCCCCAAGAAGACCCAGGCGCTGCTGATTTTCGGCGGCGCGGGGGCGTTCCTGGTCTTCTTCCTCTTCATGCTGCTGTCGCGCAGCGGCGATGAGCCAACGCTTACCGAGGCGGTCAGTCTCTCCGGCTACGCCACGCCGACGCTACGCTACACCCCGTCCCCCACCCCCATTGCCCTGGAAGAGCAGGACGTCATCATCCGCGATGGCGTGCGTGACCGCGCCCCGGCCTACCCGGTCAATCTGCAGGTCCTGCCCGCCGGGCACACCCAGCCGCGCATCTTCGTCGTGCAGCGGCGCAAGGTCGAACTCTCCGAGTGGCAGTACGACCCCAACCCGGACACCGCGTCCTTCCTGCATGGCCTGAGCGTGCGCCCGGTCATCGGCGTGCCCTGGTCGCCGCAGAATGAAGCGCTGTTCGAATCGCTGGGGCCGGGCAGCGCCTTCAGCCTGCGCCTGAACACCGGCGCGGTGCAGCAGTTTGAGTTCGCCAGCCGCACCGAAGTCAGCCGCAGCGATACCACTGCTTTCAGGCAAGTCGAGCCGGGCCTGGTGCTGGTGCTGATTGGGCAGCGGGACGCGCGCGGTGCGCCGACCGCCACGCGCCCCCTGGTGCTGGCCACCTACCCCCCGGAGCAGGAACTCGCGCGGGGCGACGTGCTTGTTGCCGATCTGGTCGATTTGCCGGTCATGGACGTGACGTCCACGCCGGACGCGCCGACAGCTACCCCCATCCCGGCCCGCGACCTGCTGCATGTGGACCTAATCTCGGTCTTTACGGTCGAGGACAGGATTACCGTGCAGTTGCGTGCCTACAACGGCCAGCCGGAGCCGGTGGACATCCGCCCGGAAGACATTGCCATCGCGTTTGGCTACGCGCCGCAGCCGCCCGGCCCCTGGATGACCGCCGATGGGCTGGAGCCGTTCACGCTGCTACCTGGTCAGGCGGTGGATTTAACGCTGCACTGGGCGTGGGCGGGCGAGCCGCATGCAGTGGTGCGGGTGGGCGTGTACCGGTACGCCGTTCAGCCAGGGTAGAAACATTCCCCGCTTCCTCTCAAAGCGGCTTGGTTGCAGCAAGCCGTTTTTTTGCAGGGCGTGATCCGGAATTTTCCATGCCTGCGATGGCAATCCTCCGCATGTTCGCCCCCCTCACTTTGATATCCTGAGCGTGTCAGGTGTGCGGGGTGGCGTCGCACCGGAACCTCACCACTCAGAAGGAGGAGCGCGTTGCAGAGCGCGACTCCCACCCCGCCCCGACCCATCGTCAATCCCATATGTGGAGGGCTTTTTCCGTGTCTCTGTCTCAGACGATTCAACAGTGGTTTGCCGAAGCGCAGTCCGTCGCCCAACTGGTCGCCCCGATGGCCGCCTTCCTGGGGATGATCGGCCTCGGCGTGATGTATATGGGCTCGTCCTGGCCCATCATTTCCCAGTGGAAACAGGACAACCCGCGCGCCGCCAACCAGGTCGTGGTGGGTCTCCTGTTCGTCATCGCCGCGTCCACCGTCGCCAGCCTCATCTCGTTCTCGTAGAAGCGGTTAGCCTTCAGCCCTCAGCAGTCAGCCTTACACATCGGGTTGGCTGCTGTTGGCTCCAGGGCGGGAAGAACGATGGCGGCAGATTTGAAATCGCACGTGCTGCGCCGCGACGAGAAGGGCTTCGCCGGCATTCCGTTCAAGCGCCTGCTGCTGGGTGGAGTCAGCGGCGGCATGACGCTCATCCTCGCGCGCTTCGCGGTGGGCAATCTGGCGTTCCTGCTGGCCGCGCTCACCTGCATCCTGGCCCTGGTCCTGACCGGCTCACGCGGCGGATTGCCGCTCTGGCAGCGCCTGCTGTACCGCCTGCGGGGCAGCCTGATGCTCGCCGCCGAACGCAAACCCAACAGTCTCAGCGGTCGCCTGGGGGCCGCGCTTGACATGCCCACCGGACTGGTCACGCTGGATGCAGCAATGGTCTTCGCGCCGCCGGAAGGCGAAGTCGAAGCCGATATGACCGAGTGGATCACCTTCGCCCGCGCCGAGGAAGCCGACCATGACAGCGGGCTGGTCTTCGTCGAAAAGGCGCTGGAGGATGGCTGATAAATCCGTGCCCGCCCGCACATTCCTCATCGAACCCTTCGACATCATGCTGCACGCGACCGAAGAGGGCGTGCAGTCACTTCAGGCACGTTTCGCTACCTGGCTGCGCACGCTGCCCGGCCCGGCGCGCTTCTTCTGCTGGCAGACGCCCGCCAGCCTGGACGAGAAGATCGCCCAGGTCAGTCGTGCGGCGCGTGAGACGGATGATGAGCGTCGGGCTGGTCTGCTGATGGAATACCGCCGCCACTACGAACTGCTGCAAGCCGAAGCCGACTACCAGCGCACGTTGTGCGGCATGGCCCTGTGGTCGGATGAGACGCCGCGCGCGCTGGCGGGTGGTATGCTCTCCGCCTTCGACACCCCTGTTGTCGAAGCGCCGCTGCCGCCGCTGTTTGAGGGGCGTTACGAACTGCGCGAGTCGCCGGGCTGGCACCTGGCCCCGGTCGGGCGACCGGGCGGGCGTCCGTTGCTGGCGGTGTTGACCAGCTACGAATTCCTGCCCGCCTCGTGGAACTTCTTCCGCCCGCTGGCCTCCGTGCTGCGGCTCAATTTCCCCCTGGCCTTGGCCGTGGACATCCCCAAGACCTTTGAGCGCAACGCGGCGGTGGATGCGGTGGAGAACATCATCGCCGCCTACCAGGTGCATCTATCCGGCGTGCGGGGTGAGGACAGCCGCTCGGTCACCCGCATCACCGACTGCCGCCGGACTTTGCAGGAAATCAACGCCGGGGATGCGCTGCACCAGGTGCAGATCTCCATCGCCGTGTTCGCGCCGGACCCCAAGACCCTCAAGCGCCGGGTGCATGAGGTCATCAACGAGACGCGCCCCTGGTTTCTGCTGCGGCAAGAAGTGGGCGAGCTGCTCTCGCGCTCAGTGCAGTTCTTCTCGCACACGCCCACCCGGCACATCAATGTCCCGGCGACTACCTGGCCGGTCACCTCGCGCGAACTGGCGCTTATGCTCGCGCCGGTCGGCTACCGCAAGCTGTCCACCACGGACGGGGTCTTACGGGGGGAAGCGGTCGGCGCGGCATACCCGGTCTTCCACAACTCCTGGCGCGACAAGCGCGCCACTCATGAGGTCTGGGTGGGCACAACCGGCTTCGGCAAAACGTTCCTGCTCAACGGCTACCTCTCGCGTGAATACGCGGAAGCCGGTATCCCGTTTGACCTGCTGGAGCCGATGGGCCATGGCCGCCACATCGTGCAGGCGTTTGACCTGCCCTGGTATGTGCTCAGCGCGCAGCACACCTGCCTGAATCCGCAGGACGTCATGTTCCCGACCCTGATTGAGCAGAAATCGCACACCATCCGCATCTATGAAACCGTGCTCGGTCGGCAGTTGTCGAGCGGTCAGCGCGAAAACCTGGAGCGCGGGCTGTTGGGAGAGGCGCTGGAGATTCTCTACAACGGTTTTCCCGACCTGGAGTCGGTCACGCCGGACATCGTGCCGCTGTGCGAGACGGTGTGTGACGTGCTGGCAGGCTTGGGCGACAAGCCGCACATCCAGCAGGTAGCGCGTGACCTCGCCGATGAGATCGCTGGGCTGTGCACCGGTTCCGGTCCCTGGGCCAGGTTCCTCAACGGGCATACCACGGTGGACTTCGGGCGCAGTGGTCGCCAGCAGATTGGCCCGCGTGTGTTTTCGTTCCATGAACTGGAAGGCGACCCGGTCATGACCGCGCTCGCCTACGCCCAGGTGCTCTCGGCCATCCGTCGCGACAGCCTGCACGACGAACAGCCGCGCATCATCGCCGTGGATGAGGTCTACCGCCTGATGCGCCACCCGTCGCTGCTCGACTTCCTCATCGAAGCCGCCAAGACCTTTCGCACACGCCGCAAGAAGCTGGTGGTCATCGACCAGCAGATGAGCATTTTTCTGGATGGAAAGGCGCGGCTGGTCTTCGAGAACTGCCCGATCCGCGTCATTTTCTCGCAGCGGCAGGGCATGAATGTCTTTCGTGAGGATGCCGCTTTCCAGCACCTCAACCGGCACCACCTGGACATCATCGCCGGCCTTGCCTTCGGAGCAGGCAGTGACCATCGCCCTGCGCACGCAGCAGATCATCGCCCACGAGACCGGCGTCACCAACACCGTGGACCCGCTGGGAGGCAGCTTCTACCTGGAGCGACTCACCAA
>Ga0334890_1002256_pt1 | contig 22730 bp, 18 predicted proteins | sample GraSluR1_MG_3_FD_207220 | JGI IMG/M metagenome (GOLD analysis project Ga0334890, IMG submission 207220) | Sludge microbial communities from methane-producing bioreactor in Wageningen University, Netherlands - Granular Sludge_31_08-R1 | ecosystem: Engineered > Bioreactor > Anaerobic >... | reverse complement strand
CCTCGCGCACCTGTACCTGAAGGGTTCTCCGGCGAAACTGACGCTGGAGGACGTGCGTGACCATTTGCCCGGTCTGGTGGAGGCGTTGGCCCGGCATCCCGGCGTCGGGCTGGTCGCGGCGGTGCTTGCCAGTGGGGAGGCCGTGGCCATCGGAGCCGACGGACTGCGCAACCTGGCCACGGGCGAGATCGTAGGCCGTGATCCGCTGCGCGCCTACGGCGACCCTGCGCGGTGGTCGCCCGAACTGGCTCGTCTGGTCGTCTGTCCGGCGAGCGGCGACCTGGTGCTCAACGGGGCTTGGCTGGCCGGTGCGCGCAAGGTGGTGGTCTTCGAGGAGCAGACCAGCAGCCACGGCGGACTGGGCGGACCGCAAACCGACCCGTTCATCCTGGTGCCGCACGGCTGGGACACCCGCGGCAGAGACCTGGCCAGTCCGGAAGCCCTCTACGCCTATTTGCATGCCCATTTGCCCCGGCCGGCGCGCCCGCAGGGGCAATAGGACTTGCATGACTTGGGGGCGTTTTCTATATTCGGCGGCACGATTGCCCGGTCGTTCAACGGTAGGACAGCTGACTCTGGATCAGTCGATGGGGGTTCGAATCCTCCCCGGGCAACCACCTTCTATGTGGCCCCTTCGTCTAGTGGCCTAGGACGCCGCCCTCTCACGGCGGTAACACGGGTTCGAGTCCCGTAGGGGCTACCAAACGTCGCGAGGCTTCCCGGTGCGGGAAGCCTCTGTTCGTCCCCGGACCGGCGGGTCGGCGGGAGGTTGCCGAGCAGGGAGGTCAGGCGCATGGGCGCGGCCAACCGCGTGGCCCTGCTCTTCGTCGACGGATTCGGCTGGGGGCGCGACGACTCGTCGGTCAACCCCGGTTGGAGTTACGGCGGAACGCTCCTGCGCTTGCCGCCGTTATCGTCAACGACGCGGCCGGCCGCGGACCAATCGGCGGTGGACGCGTCCGCGGGCCCGTCGGCGATCGCCGACGCGACGTTCACCGGCGCACCGATCCGGCTGGACAACGGCGCCTGGGCCGTGCCGCTCGATGCCTGCCTCGGCGTGCCGGGTCTGCCGCAGAGCGCGACCGGCCAGACCACGCTCTTGACCGGCATCAACGCGGCCGCAGTCCAGGGTCGCCACCTCTCCGGGTTTCCGGGACCGACATTGCGCGCGCTCTTGCTCGAACACTCGCTGCTCTTGCAGTTGCGCCGCGCAGGCCGCCGGCCGGTGTTCTTCAATACCTATCGGACGCCGTTCTTCTCGCTGCCGCGCGCCCGGCAGCTCTGCATGTCGGCGACCACGGTCGCAAACCTAGCCGCCGACCTGCCGTTCTTCGACGTGCCGGACATGGCGGCCGGACGCTCGCTCTACCAGGATTTTACCGGCGAGGAACTGCGGCGCTTGGGTTTCGCCGCGCCGCTTTTGACGCCGGCGGTAGCCGGCGCCTGTCTGGCGCGCAATCTGCCTCGCTACGACTTCCTGCTCTACGAGTACTTCCGCACCGACCGCGCCGGCCACACTGCCGACCGCGCGGCGGCCGAGGACGAACTACGGCGCCTGGACGCGTTCCTAGCGGCGATCCTGGCCGAGCTGCCGCTCGACACCTTGCTCCTGTGGTGCTCGGATCACGGCAATCTGGAAGACCTCACCGTTGCCACGCACACCCGCAACCCGGTTCCGTTGTTGGCCTGGGGACCGGGCGCGCGGGAGTTCATGACGGGTTTGACCGGGCTCGATCAGGTGGCGCCGGCGATCCTGCGGGTGCTGGGCTGACGCGGCGGCTGCGGGACGGCGATCGCGCCTCGCGGCGGTAATCCTGGCGACGATCTCAAGATCCCGGGCCCGGCGATGGCTGCGCCTGCTCAGGGTCTGAGACCCTCGAGGTAGAACACCTCGAAGACGAGCGGATGGAAGATCGGGCCGTGCCCGAAATAGCCTTCCTCGCCGAACAGTTCGCCGTGGTCACTCATGATGAGGAAGTAGGTATTGGCCGGGCAGCGTTCCAGGAAGCGGCCGACCACTTTATCCAGATGCTCCACGCAGGCGATCTGCTTGGCGAAGAAGGCGCGGAACTGATCGGGGGTGAAGAATTCCTCTTCCTTGCGGTCCTGTAAAAAAGCGCCGGGGTTCTTCAGGAATTCGTCGAGCGACTTAAAGACGCCGTGCACGCCCGAAAGGTGGGGTAAATCTGCGGCCGATTCGCCCGGGATGAGATAGGGATAGTGCGTTTCACCGGTGTTGATGAAGAAGAAGCTCGGCTCTTCGCGCCGGAATTCGATACGGTCGAAGATCGCCTGCAGGTCGTTGTGCGACGGCGCCAGCTCGTAGCGGTCGAAATGCGCCGACATGCTGGTCATGGGATTGAGCACCGGCAGCGAGACCCAACCCTCGCAGTAATAACCCTGCGACTTCAAGAACGCCGGCAGACTCAACTGGGGCACGAAGGCCTTGAACTCGACTGCCGGCAGGCCTAACCGCTGCGACCAGGTGGCAAACTCCTCGCGGTAGACATTGGACGCGAACACGCCCTTCGGGCTCAGGTGCGGCACCATGCCCATCAAGAAGGTGTAATGACTCGGGCTGGTCCAGCTGGCGTAGCTGTAGCGCTTCTCGGCCAGGCCGATTCGGTCCAGGTTGGGCGTCCGGGCCGCCTGGTACGCGTCCCAGCGGCAACTGTCGAACACGATGAAGACGATGTTGTTCGGCCGGGGCTGATCCTTGCCCAGGACCTTGCGGATGCCTGCGAGGATTCCGGACATGAAGCGACCTTCCCGGAGTAGGGCCGGACTGCTGCCGGCTCACAATCTGCGACTGCGGCGGGCGGAAGGCAAGCGCGCCGGCGCCGGGAAGGAAGCGATCCGGCGCCGGCAAACGTCGCGGGACGATTGCGCCCGCAAACTCATTCAGGACGGGTTACAGATTCTTGTCTAGCGCCGCGGCGAGTTCGGCTTTCTGCTGCAGGCCCACGAAGCTTTCGACTTTCTCGCCGCCCTTGAAGACCAGCACGGTCGGGATACCCCGAATCCCGTATTGCGCGGCGAGCTGATGATTATCGTCCACGTTGACCTTGCCGACCTTGATCCGACCGTCGTAGTCGCTGGCGAGTTCCTCGATCACCGGGCCAATCATCTTACAGGGGCCGCACCAGGGGGCCCAGAAATCAACAAGCACAGGCACGGCGCTCTCGAGGACCTCGCTCTGGAAATTCTTGCTGTCGAACTGTTTGACTGAACTCATCGATGCCACCCTTCGGTTGGGCCGCGCGACGCGGCTCGTGTTGCAGATGCAGCCTGGACCGACCATTGCAGGCCTTCCTTGAGCAGAGGTCGTGCCAGAAGCATGTCAGCCGCGCCGCCCGCGGATCCTGTTGGTTAATATATTGGAAAATAATTACTTAAATCAACAGAAGCGTGGTCGATACTTGATCCTCCATTCCAAGCTACGGTATTGATGACGTTGTTTGCAGCAAATATGTTGCAACAATATTGTTGCGCGCAACGTATCGATCTGGTACCGTTTCGCGATGGAGGATGACGATGACCGAACGTTCACCGCGCTACGCCAGCCTCCTGGCCGATCTCGACCTTGCGGGATTCCGGACCATTGCCGCGATCCTTCGCGACGGCGTCGTTCTGCTGGATCAGGATCTGCGGATCCGCGACCTGAACCCCGCGGCCGAGCAGATCTTGGGCCGACCGGCTGACGAGTTGACCGGCCTGCCGGTGTGCAGCTTGTTCGGCGAGCGCGACTGCCCGCAGGATACGCTCGCGGAGAGTCTGCGCGGCGGCCGGGCGATCTTCGATTTCCAGACCAGCGTGATCCTGCCGGACGGCCGCCGCGGCCACGTCCTGGTGCGGACCGCGGCATTGAGCCGCCGGCAGGGCGGCGGGGCGCTGGCCATGATCCTCGGCGACGTGACCGAGGAAACGCGTCTGCGCCGCCAGAGCCGGCCGGCCGGCGGATTAGGCGATCTGGTCGGCGGCGATCGGCGTATGCGCGAGCTGTTCGATCTGATCGAACTCGTGGCTCCGAGCGACGCGTCGGTGTTGATCTACGGCGAGAGCGGCACCGGCAAGGAACTGGTGGCGCGGGCGCTGCATGAACGCAGCCCGCGGGCGGCCGGACCGTTCGTCGCCGTCAACTGCTCGGCGCTGGCCGAGACGCTGCTCGAAAGCGAGCTGTTCGGGCATGTCCGCGGCGCCTATACCGGCGCGACGAGCGATCGCCGCGGCCGCTTCGAAGAAGCCCAGGGCGGCACGCTATTTCTCGACGAGATCGGCGACGTGAGTCCGGCGGTGCAGGTCAAGTTGCTCCGCGTGCTGCAGCAACGAGTGATCGAACGCGTGGGAGAGAACCGGCTGGTGCCCGTCGACGTACGAGTAGTCACGGCGACCAACCGTAACCTCGAGACCATGCTCGCCTCCGGGCGGTTGCGCGAGGACTTCTACTATCGCATCAAGGTGGTGCGCTTGGACATCCCGCCGCTGCGGGAGCGCCGGGAGGACATCCCGCTGCTGGTGGAGCGCCTGCTGGCCCGGCGGGACCGCACAGAAATCGTGATCGCCCCCGCTGCGTTGGACCGTTTGATGCGGCACGACTGGCCAGGCAATGTGCGCGAACTCGAGAACGCGCTCGAACACGCCATGGTGTTGAGCCGCGACGGCGTCGTGCACGGCGAACACCTGCCGCCGGAGATCGGTAGCGGTTACGCGGCGGGCAACCCGGCGGGGCTACGCGGCGTACCGCGTGGCGGGCCGCAGGAGCGCGAGCGGCTGCGGGCGGCCTTGCAGGTCACAGGTTGGAATCGAACACGCGCCGCGCGGCGGCTGGGGATCGATCGCACCACGCTCTGGCGGAAGCTCAAGGAGCACGGACTCGCACCGCCGTCCGACGCGGAATAACGCCGTCCTGATCGATTGCGGTGGGACGACCGAACCGGCAGCCGCCGCCGCAAGAAGGGAGAAGCCATGGCCGGAACCGGCAAGAAGTGGCTGATGGGCTGCGGGCTGGGGTGTCTGGCGGTCGTCGTGATCGTGGCCGTATTGCTCGGAGGGACGGCGCTGCTATTCAAGAACACGTTCAGCGGTTGGCGGAACGCGAGTACGGCGATGCAGGAACTGAGCGCCGCGCAGGGTGAAACCGCGGATTTCCACCCTGCCTGGCCCGGCGGCGTGACGGCCGACCGTCTGGAGATCCTGCTGGCGGTTCGCGACAAGACGGCGCCGAGCCGAACCGAACTCGTCAACGAATTCTACGCCGCGCAAGATCGACTGGCGCGATCAGACGGGAAGCTGGGTCGGTTAGGCAGAAGGATCGAGGCCGGCCAACGGCTGGCGCCGCGGCTGGCCGAATTCATGCGCCTGCGTTCCACCGCTCTGCTCGAAGCCGGCATGAATCCGGGCGAGTATCTCTACCTCTACAGCCTGGTCTACCACTGCTGGCTCGGGCATGACCCCGCCGCGGGCGTCGAGAGCTTCTTCATGGCCATGCGGCGAGAAGGTCGCTCCTTCCAGATCAAGATCGACAGCGGCGATGAGGACGCCGACGCAATAGGGGACCCGGCCGAACGGTTGCGACAGCGGTTGCGCGCGCAGCATCGACGCTGGTTGCGGTCGCTGTTGAACGATGCACCGGCGCCGGTTCCCCAGGAGCAATCGGAATGGTTCGATCAGGTGCGCGAGGAACTTGACCGGTTGGACCGGCGGCGCGACACGTTACCCTGGGCCGAGCGGTTTCCCGCGGCCTGGCAGGCCGAACTGGAGCCGTACCGGGCGCGGCTGGCCGCGAGCTGGGACGTACAGAGCAATGTGCTGGAATTGATGCTTCTGGATTGACGCGCTGAGCTGGACTGGCCGGTCGATGCGACCGCGGGCGCCGCACTCGGCGGCACCCGCGGCGTGCACGTACAGTTAGCTCTTCTGTTTCTGGCTGGTGCTCTTCGCGTCAGCCTTCTGCTTGGCTGCGTCCGCCTTCTTCAATTGGGCGGGGTCGCACTTCGTCGGGTCGCAAAGGGCCGGGTTGCAGCCGGGCTTGGGGGCGTTTGCCTTGGCGGCCTCGACCTTGGCGGCCGCCGCCTTGGCGTGGTCGCACTTGGCCGGGTCGCACTTGGTGTGGTCGCACTTGGCCGGGTCGCAATTGGCGGGATCGCACTTGGTATGATCGCAGGCGGCGGCTGCCGCTTTGTCGGGCGCGGCCGCTGTTTTGACCGCCGCGTGCGCGCAACCGGGTTTGCACGTCGCGGCCTTGGTCGCGGCGGGTTTGTCGGCGGCCACGGCGCCGGCCGCTAAGAAGGCGACCAGAGCCAGGCAACAGAGCAAGGCGGTGGCGAAACGCTGCATCGGGGAACCTCTCTCGAGCTCAGGTGGTGTACACTCGGGTCACGCCATGAATGATAACCCGCGGATGGCGATCAGAACAAGGCAAAACGCTAGGAGTTCCCGCGATCTTGCCTGCTAGGCCGGATTAATCATGCAGGACCGCCGCGAGAAAGTGGAAAATGCTTGCCAGGATACGGGCTCGCAAGGATCGGCGAGGGAGGCGTACCCAAGGCGGTACGTTGACCGAGCCGATCCGAGAACGCGCGTCCTGGCAAGCATTTGACCTTTCGCAGCCGGTCCTTCATGATTAATCCGGGCTAGGCCGCCCGGGTCTCCTTCTCGCGCCAGACGTCGATCAGCTGCAGGATCGTTTCTGTGGCCAACTCCATGTCTTTGATACAGATCCACTCGGTGTAGCCGTGAAAGGACTGCTCGCCGGTGAAGATGTTCGGCGTCGGCAGGCCGCGCGCGGTGAGGTTGGAGCCGTCGGTACCGCCGCGGATCGAACCGCGCAGCGGCTTCAGGCCGACCCGTTTGACCGCTTCGAGGGCGTATTCGAGGGCGCGGGGCTCCTTGGCCAGGTCGTACTTCATGTTGCGGTAGTATTGTTTGATCTCGATCTCGCAGCGCGAGCCGGGCCATTGCGCGCAGGCCGCCTCGGCGTACTTGCGGATGCGGTCGGCCTTGACCGGCAATTGGTCGACGTCGAAGTCGCGGATCAAGAGCGTGACCTCGGTCTGGCTCGTGTTGCCCTTGATGTTGATCGGGTGGATGTAGCCTTCTTTGCCCTCAGTGGTCTCCGGGGCGCCCTCGCGCGGCAGGCTGGCCAGGAAAGCGCCGGCGACCTTGATCGACGGCACCATCTTGTCCTTGGCGTAGCCGGGGTGGATATCGCGGCCGACGAATTTGACGATGGCGCTGTCGGCGCAGAAAGTCTCGTCCTCGACTTCGCCGCGTTGGCCGCCATCCATGGTGTAGGCGACCTTGGCGCCGAATTTCTCGATGTCGAAGTGCTTGACGCCGGCGCCCACTTCCTCGTCCGGCGTGAACGCGACCTTGACCGGGCCGTGCGCCCAGCCGGGGTTTTCGTGAATGCGGGTCAACGCTTCCATGATCTCGGCGATGCCGGCCTTGTCGTCGGCGCCCAGGAGCGTGGTGCCGTTGGCGGTGATGATCGTCTCGCCGAGGCAGGTCTTCAGGTAGGGGTTTTCGCTTTCCTTGATCACGATGCCGTTCTTCGGCAGCTTGATGTCGCCGCCCTGGTAGTTCTTGTGGAAGACCGGTTGCACGTTTTCGCCCGAGACCTCAGGGTACGTATCCATGTGGGCGATGAACGCGATCGCCGGCACGTTCTCGCAGCCGGGTGTCGCCGGCACGGTCGCCGTAACGTAGCAATGCTCGTCAACCTGCGCGTCCGAGAGGCCGATGGCCTTCAGCTCGTCGACGAGCATCCGCGCCAGGTCGAACTGCCGCGCGGTGGAGGGGTACGTGTCGCTCTGGTCGTCGCTCTGCGTATGGACCTTGGCGTAGGCCACGAAGCGGTCGACCAGGGTGGGGAATGCGGAACCGGCTTTGCGCTTGAGCATGATCAGCCTCCGGGTCGAATCAGGTCCGGCCTGCGCAACGGCGGGCGCCGGCCGCTGGGATGACGTGTAAAGGCAAAGGATAACGGGGCGATCCTGGCGGGGCAAGGAGGCAAGCGCCGAGACACGAGCGGCGGCCGCAGGGGACCGCCGCTCGTTGTGCCGCTTCGCCGATGTCGCTGCGTTACTTCTTCTGCTGGGTCTGCATCTGCCATCTCGCGCCCAGGCGGGCCAGGAGATAACAGACGACGGCCAGCGCCACGAGCATCACCAGGCCGATGAGCTGACCTTGGAAGCCTTCATACCAGTGCATCGGTTCGGACTGCAGCTCGCCCGCCTCGTTCAACCAGAACTTCTCGCCGATGCTGATGTGGCGGATCAAAGCGCCGAAGTCCTTGGTGCGTAACGCCGCCGTGATCACGCCGAAAATGGCCGCGCCGGCCATCAGACCCGATGCGATCAGCGTGCCCTGCTCTCGGCGCAATTCGCGCATCTGCGGCGAGCCGCCGGTCCTGCCCACAATCCAGGCGGCGATCGCGCCGGCCAGGACGGCCATGTTGATCGCGATCGGCAGGTAGATGCCCAGCGCGAAGGCGAGCATCGGCAGGCCGGTCATGAACAGCATCAGCGCCACGGCGCCGCCCAGTCCATAGAGCAGCCAGGGCTGATTGGCGGGGTCGTCCATCAAGCCGCTGGAGACCGCGGCGATCATGTTGGCCTGTGGCGCCGGGAGTTCCTTCTCATTCGAGATCATCTGTCCGGTCGCCGGGTCCTGGACCACGAAGTGGTACGCGTTGTCCATCAGCGGGATCACCGCCGCCACCACCAACGCGGCGACGGCCATGCCGAGGAACTTCCACCGCTGCTGGTTTTTCGGGGTCGAGCCCAGCCAGTAGCCGATTTTGAAATCGGAGATGAGGGCGCCCGAGGTCGACAACGCCGTGCAGACCGCCGTGCCGATGATCAGCGCGATGAGCATGCCGGCGGTACCCTTCAAGCCGACCGAGATCATCACGCCGATGGTCAACACCACGGTGATCAGCGTCATGCCCGAAACGGGGTTGACGCCGACGATGGCGATGGCCTGCGCAGCCACGGGCGTAAAGAGGAAGCTGAGCAGGAAGCCGGCGACCATGCCGACCACGGCGAATTTGAGACCGTCGCCGAACGAGTAGTCGGCCATCAGGGCGACGATCAGGAACAGCACGCCGAGGCCGAGGGTCGCCGCCAGCTCGACCAGCAGCACGTGGCCGGGCTTCATGTCGCGCTGGGTGCGGATCTCCTCGGTGGTTTGACCGCCGCCCTGGAAGGCCTTGAAGCCCAACGTGATCGACCCCACCACGATGCGCCACATGCGCAGGATGCCGACCAGGCCGGAGATGGCGATGGCGCCGATGCCGATCGGTTTGACGAAGTTGCTGAAGATGCTCGTGGCGTTCATCTCGCTCACGTTGTAGGTGGTGCCGGCGTAAGTGAACGCCTCCATCTCCTTGCCGAAGAGGTAGACCGCGGGCACCATCACGAGCATGGCGAGCACCGAACCAGCCGCGATGATCGACGCGTAGCGGATGCCGATGATGTAGCCCAAGCCGAAGAGCGCCGCGATGGCGGTGAGCCTGATCTCCACCCGCGATTCGGCGCCGAGGCCGCCCAACAGCGTGGAGCTGGACAGCCCCGCGTTCCACAGGTGCATGGCCTCCACGGCGAAGTCGAAGAGCGCGCCGACCGCGAAGGCGATCACCAGGATCTTGCCCGCGCCGCCGGCGGCGCTCTCGCCGGTGACCAGGATATTGTTGATGGCCGTCGCCTCGGGGAAGGGCAACTCACCGTGGAGGTCCTTCACGAAGTACTTGCGCAGCGGGATGATCAGGACCACGCCGAGCGAGCCGCCGATGAAACAGGCCAGGAAGATCTGCCACCAGGCAGCCGACACGCCGTTGATGTACATCGCGGGGACCACGAAAGTCGCGCCTGCCGCCACCACGCCGGCGGCCTGACCGACCGACTGGACCATTACGTTCTCGAGGATGGTCGAGCGTACGGCGCGCAGCCGTCCCAAGGAGATGGCCAGGATGGCGATGGGAATGGACGCTTCGATGGCGTTGCCGGCTCGTAGCGCCATGTACGAGCAAGCGACGGTGAACAGCATCACCATGGCCATGCCCGTGAGGATGGACCACCTGGTGACCTCGGGCCGGAGATCGCTCGCGGCAACCACGGGCTGGTAGACTTCGCCGGGCTCCAGCTTGCGGTAGGCGTTGGACGGCAGGAGCTTGGAGTCCACCGGTTTCGCTTCGTGCATCAGGCAACCTCCTAGGGTCGGAACACGGTCCCGAAGGGAGTCGAAGACTCGACGGTCAGAGGCGGGCAGCAGGCCGCCGGCCGGGTCCAATTCGAGGAAAGGTACCCCACGTGCGCCCGGTCGTTCAAGGATGGAACGCGGGGGCGAGGAACGCCAGATCTTCCATCTCCGGTTGCGGTTGTCCGGAATGGACGGCGGCGTCAGTCGGGCCGGTTGTACCTCAGGACGGCCACCGTGCCGGCGGCGCCGGCGAGCACGACCGCGCCGCGCAGCGCCCAGATCCAGTCGCCGCCGCTTGAGCGGATTGCAGGCACGCTGACGGCGATCGCCGCCCACATCGCAATGAGCGCTGCGACCCGCGCGCGCCGTGGCATGCGCGCGCCGGGGTGGAGGTACGGCTGGAACGGCTTGAACAGGGGCGCCTGAACGAGCTTGCGCTCGAGCCACGGGCAACTGCGAGTGAAGCACCAGGCAGCGGCGATCAGGAACACGGTGGTCGGCAAACCCGGCAGGACAGCGCCGATCGCGGCGAGGCCCACGCAGAATACGCCGAGCGCCGCAAGCAACCAGCGGCGGAGCCGCGACGTCGCGACCAAGGGCTCGGCAGAAATCGCGGTGGATGTGCGGTCGGTGGTCATGTCCGGCTCCCGGCTCGTTTCGCGGCGGCGGGCGCCGCCGCCGCGGCAAGACAGACATGATCATCGCGGGCGCCGAGCGCCGCTAGTTCTCGAAGTTCTCTACCGGGTTTCGGCGGCGAGACCTCCGCGCGGGCGTCTGTCGGGGGTTGATACCGAACCGGCCGGGGTCTATGGTTGCATGTCGACGCGGGGCGGCGGCGGACCGTCGCCCGCAACGTGGGAGACAGCTTCAACCAAGGACCGAAGTCGACCATGATGTGCCCTTGTGGATCCGGCGCCGCGTACGCGGACTGCTGCCAGCCGATCATCGCCGGCGCCGCGACGGCCACCACTTGCGAGGCGCTCATGCGCGCGCGGTATTGCGCCTATACCCTGGTCAAGACCGATTTCCTGCTGGCCTCGCTGCATCCCGAGCACCGGAGCGAACACGACGCCGAAGCGGTGCGGACCTGGGCGGCCGAGAGCCAGTGGCACGGGCTGGAGATCATCGCCGTAACCGGCGGCGAGCCGACCGACGACGTCGGCCAGGTGGAGTTCGCCTGCGAGTACACCCGCGACGACGAGCGGTATCGCCACCACGAGCAGGCGCAGTTCGCGCGGCACGAGGGGAACTGGTATTTCGTCACCGGCGAGATCGTCAAACCGCGGCCCTACGTGCGCGAGGCGCCCAAACAGGGCCGTAACGACCTTTGCGCCTGTGGCAGCGGCAAGAAGTACAAGAAGTGCTGCGGAGTTGTCTGACGCTGGTCGGCGCCTGTTCATTGGCGCTCGTGCTCGCCGGTCTCGCCGCGGAACCGGCGGCGGGCGGTGCCCCGCAAGACGAACCGACCGTCGCCGAACCCGTCAAGCGCGACGCCTGGTACTGGCGCGGTTTCAACCGGCTGTTCGCGCGCCGCGATCCCGGTGAGGACACGGCCGCGGGCGCGGTAACTCAGTCGGCGTACGATCGCTTCTTGCCCTACGCGGGCTGGACGATTCGCCGCGTCGCTATCCGCGGTCGCGAGGCGTTCGGTTCGGTCGAGATCGACTTCGCGCCGGATTCGCCGGAACCGCCGCCCGGCCCGCCGGTGACCAAAATGAGCGCGTTCGAGCGCGTGCTCAATTCGCTCGCCGCCGCGACGAAACCGCGCACCATCGAGAATTGCCTGCTGTTCAGGCCGGGCGACCGGTTGTCGCCTCGCGCCGTGGCCGACAGTGAACGGTTGCTGCGCGAGCGAGCGTACGTGCGCGACGCCCGGCTCATGGTGGCACCGGTCCGAGAGCGTCCCGGCGAGGTCGATATCATCGTATGGGTGCGCGACCGCTGGCCCTGGGGGGTGCGCACCAGCGTTCGATCTGCCAAGAGTCAGCAGATCGAGGTGTTTCATCGCAACATCGGCGGGATCGGTCTCGGCCTGGAAGTCGAGCTGTTGGCGGACAGCGACCGGTCGCCGTCTGCCGGCTGGCGGACGCGGACGGCGATGGACAATCTCGGCGGCAGCTTCGTCGACTTGACGCTCGACACCCGGTACGCGTGGGACCGGGATCAAATGCTATTGACCGCCGAACGTCGGTTCAGCCATGCCGAGATCCGCGCGTTGGGCGGATGGGGCATCGGCACCGAGTTGTTCAAGGCTCTTCCCGATCTGCCCGCCGGCGTTCATGTGCGCAGCCATACGCACGAAGGCTGGTTGGGCTGGAGCCATCACCTGCGGCGCGGCGGGAAGCATGGGCAGCAGCGCTGGCGCTTCATCCCGGCCGTCGGCGTGCAGGAGGTGCTTTTCAGCGCTGTGCCGGGGCAATACGCCGCCGGCAACGCTCTGCGCGACAACACCCGCTACCTCGGCCAGCTCTCGATCGTCGGAACGGAGTACTACACCGCCGGTCTCGTCTATGGCTATGGCGAGACCGAAGACCTTCCGGCCGGCCTCTGGGCGTCGCTCGTCGGCGGCTACGAGACCAGCGAGGGGCGCAACCGGGCCTATCACGGTGTGCGCGCGGCATGGCCGCAGGTTCTGGCGCACGGCCGGTACGTTTTCTTGGAAGGCTTGTTCGGCGGTTTTCGCCGCTCCGGCCGTCTCGAGGACGGCGTACTGGAATTCGGCCTGACGACCTTCAGCCCCTTGCAGCGTCATCGCCAGGGCGCCTGGCGGCACTTCCTGCACGCGCGTTATACCCTGGGTCTCGATCGGCTCGTGCCGGGCGGGTTGCGTCTGGACTCCGCCGCGTTGCGAGATCTGGACGCCTTCGACCTGGTCGGTGATCAGCGTCTGGTCGCGGACCTGGAATCGATCTGGTTCACGCCGGTCGAAATAATCGGTTTCAAACTCGCGGTCTTCGGCTACGCCGGCGGCGGATTGATCGCCCCCGATCGCGAGCCGCTCCTGCGGCAACGGCTGGAAACCAACTGGGGATTGGGTCTGCGTGTGAACAGCCCAAACCTGGTGATTCCGACGATCGAGCTGCGCGCAGGAGTCCTAGCCGGCGAACACGGCTGGGATTCCGTCGTTACCCTGCGGATGGGCGAGGTCAAGTTCCTGCAACGCACACTGCCGGGCGCGCGGCCGGCGCTGCTGCCTTACCGGTAACCACGCGCGGCAGGAACCTTGGCAAACCGGCGGTTCCGGGGGTATGCTGCCCGGCGAAGGGAGTTGGCCATGCTGCAGATCGTCACCGAGCGCCGCGGCGGACCGGAGGTCCTGGTCGCCCGGTCCGCGCCGGAACCGCAACCCCGACCCGGCGAGGTGCGGGTGCGCACGGCCCTGGCCGGCGTCAACTTCGCCGACATCATGGTCCGCCTGGGGCTGTACCCCGACGGGCCTGCCCTGCCTGCCGTGCTCGGCTATGAGGTCGCCGGCACCGTCGATGCGGTGGGCGACGACGTGCCCGCGAGCCGGCTCGGCGAGCGAGTCACCGCGCTTTGCAACTTCGGCGGCTACAGCGAGCTGGTCTGCGTGCCCGCCGCGCAGGCCTTCCCGTTGCCCGACGGCGTCGACCTGACCGCGGCCGCGGCGCTGCCCGTCAACTATCTGACCGCGTGGATCATGCTGCGAGTGCTCGCGCCGGTGCAGCGCGACGACCTCGTGCTGGTGCACTCGGCGGCCGGTGGCGTGGGGCAGGCGGCCAGCCAATTGGTCGCGCTGGCCGGTGGGAGGGTTTTGGCGACCGCCTCGCCGCGCAAGCACGACCTGTTGCGCGCGCAAGGTTGCCTGCTGGTGCTCGACAGCCGGCAGCGCAGTTTTGCGGGGGCGGTGCGCGAAGCCACGGGAGGCCGCGGCTGCGATATCGCGCTGGAGCCTCGTCACGGTCGCTGGATCATGGAGAGCTACCGGGCGCTCGCCAAGGGTGGCCGCCTGGTGCTGCACGGCTTCGCCGGCGCCGCTGAGGGTTCCGGCGGCGCCCTCAAGGCCTTGCAGACCCTGGCGCAGGTGCCATGGCTGCGCTTGAACCCGGTGCGCCTCATGAACGACAACAAGGCGGTCGCCGGGGTCAACCTGGGCCGCATGTGGGACCAGGTCGACCGGTTGCAGGACTGGTTGGGGCGACTTCTGCGCAGTCTGCAAGCCGGCGAAATCGCGCCGCGGATCGACCGCATCTACCCGGCTGAGGAAGCCGGCGCGGCCCAACTGCGCCTGCAACAGCGGCAGAACGTGGGCAAGGTGTTGCTGGATTTCCGGACGGGAGGCGGCGTCTGACGTGAAGATCTCCGCCGCCATCATCACGCACGAAGCGGGCCCGCAACTGGCGCGTTGCCTCGCTACGCTGGATTTCTGCGACGAGGTCCTGGTGCTGGACCAGAACAGCACCGACGAGACCGCCGCGATCTGCGCCCACCACGGCGCGCGCCTGGAGCAGAGCGAGTGGCTGGGATTCGGGCCGACCAAGCAACGAGCCGTCGATCTCTGCTGCAATCGCTGGGTGTTGAGCATCGACACGGACGAACGGGTCACGCCCGCGCTCCGTGCCGCCATTGCCGAGCTGCCGCCCGCGCCGGACGCCGCCGCTTTTGCGATCAACCGGCTCAGTAGTTTCCTGGGCCGCCGGATCCGCCACTGCGGCTGGCATCCCGACTGGGTTGTGCGCCTGTTCGATCGCGAACGCGCCGCCTTCGACGACCGGCCGGTGCACGAGGCGATCCACGCCCGCGGACCGGTCGCACGCCTGAGCGGTTTGCTAGAGCACGAACCCTACGAAACCATGCAGCAGTACATCGCCAAGCTGAACCGCTACACGACCGCGGCGGCGGCCGATCTTCGGGCGCAGGGCCGGCGTTGCGGACCCGCCACGGCATTGATCCGAGCGCACGCCGCGTTCTGGCGGATGTGGCTTCTGCAGGGCGGCTGCCGCGACGGCTGGGCCGGCGCCGTGCTCTGCCACGCCAGCGCCTTCTACGTGCTGAGCAAGTACGTCAAGTTGTGGCGGCTGGGCAGGTCATGAAGGTCCTGCTCGTCCGTTGTGATCGCCTCGGCGACCTCGTGCTCGCTCTGCCGGCGATCGCATGGCTGCGCGCGGCGCGGCCCGCCTGGGAAATCCACGCGCTCGTGGCGGCGCACGCGGTCCCGGTGGTGGAGAACGATCCGGCCATCGACGCGTTCTACACCTGGGAGGGTCAGGCCGACGCGGAGCTGATCCGGCGGTTGCAGGCGGAGCGCTACGACGCAGCGGTGCTCTTGCAGTATCAGATGCCGTTGGCCCGTCTGCTCCGCGCGGCGCGCATCGGGCGCCGCTACGGCCCGCTGTCCAAGTGGACGAGCTGGCTGCTGCTCAACCGCGGCAGCTGGCAGCGGCGGTCGCGAGCGAGCCGTCACGAGAGTCAGCTCAACGTCGATCTCGTGCGCCGGCTGGCTGGACGCGCTGGCGGCGCCGGCGGCGCCGCGGCTGCGGCCCGCAGTGCTGGCGGCATTCTCCCGCCGCGGCTTCATCTGAACCAGGAGCAGCGGCGGCTCGGTCGCCGTTTTCGCGAACAGGAGGCCGGGGCGGTCGATGTGGTTGCGTTCGTGCATCCGGGCAGCGGCGGTTCTGCGCTGGATTGGCCAGCGGCCAGTTTCGCCGCCGTGGCGAACGATCTGGCCGGCCGGCACGGCTGGCGGGTGTTCGTTACCGGCAGTCACCACGACCGACCCGTGATCGACGCCATGGCGCCGCACCTGTCGCCGCAAGTCGCCGTCGTGGCGGAGCGGTTTCCGCTGCGCGACTTCCTCGGCGTCTTGTCGGCCGGCGATCTGTTGATCGCCCCGAGCACCGGGCCGCTGCATCTGGCCGCCGCCCTGGACCTCGCCGCGGTCGGCGTCTACCCGCCGGCGCCGACCATGAGCCCGCGGCGGTGGGGCCCGCTTGGCCGTTGGGCGCGCGCGATCGTCCCCCCGGTGGAGTGCCCCTCGCGACGCCACTGCCTGCAGTCCTCTTGTCTTTTCTACAACTGCCTGGAGGCTGTGCTGTCCGCGCAGGTGATCGAATTGGCGACCGCGCTGGTCGCCGCGCGCCGGCAGGAACTGGCCGGCACCGCACGTTCGGATTGATTGTTTCCTGCCGGGCTTAACCCGGAATATTCGTGAAGGACCGGCTGCGAAAGGTCAAATGCTTGCCAGGACGCGCGTTCTCGGATCGGCTCGATCAACGTACCGCCTTGGGTACGCCTACTTCGCCGATCCTTGCGAGCCCGCGTCCTGGCAAGCATTTTCCACTTTCTCGCGGCGGTCCTTCACGAATAATCCGGGTTAGGTCTACGGTAAGATTCGGGTCGCGCGCAAGGAGTTGTCGATCATGTTCTCTGATTGTTCTCTGAACCGCAGTTCGTCGCCTCACCGCCTCCAGCGAGGCGGCCGAACGCGCGCCGCCGCGAGGCTGGCGATGATTCTCCTGCTTGCTGGCGCGGCGCTTCCCGGCGGCACGCCGGCGCAACCGGCCGGCACGGATGCTGCGCCGGCCGATCCTCTGGCGCGCGCGCGCGCCTTGCGCGACGAAGCTCGACAGCTCGGCTCCCGCAACACCTTGCCGGCGGCCTGGAACAGTTATGACAAGAGCCTCACGGATCTCGCCGCCGGCACGCCGCAGGCCGACGCCGTGGCGGTTCTGGAGCTGGAGGGGCACCGGTTGGTCGCCCGCGCCCGGTTCCTCAACGAAGTCAGGGAATCCCGTTCCCCTCTGGAACAACTACTGGCGCGCTACGACCGGTCGCTGCGCGAGATCGCGGCGCTCGCGGACGTGACGCTGCCTCCGACGGCGACCGGCGACGCGGCGGCTGCCCATCTCCTCGACCTCTTGGAGAAGCAGCGACGGCAACGGCAGGTCCTCGTGGACAGCCTGCTGGTGCAGAATCGACAGCTCCAGGAACTGACCGGCGGGCGCCTGGCGGCCCAGGATTCCCTCATCACCTCGCTGCGAATCGAACTGAGCGCCTTGCGCCAGCGGCTTTGGGAGACCGAGCTGAGGGCCGGCGTGGCCGAGGCCGACCGCAGCGCCGCGGAGACGACGTTGGCGCAACGGCAAGCCCGCGAAGCGGCGATCCGCGAGATCGTGGCCGACCTGGGCGACAAGGCCAACGTGATGCTCCAACCCGACGGGACGGTCGTCATGCAGGTGCATGGACTGACATTCGGCGTCGGCAGCGCCGCCCTGGCTCCGGGACAGGTCGAACTCATGACGAAGTTGGCCAACGCCGTCGGGCGATTTCCCGGCGCAGCGATCCGCGTCGAGGGGCACACCGACGACACCGGCAGCCGCCCGGCCAACCTGGCCCTTTCGCAACGGCGGGCCGCCACCGTGGCCGGTGGTCTCGAGCGTCGGCTCAAGTTGCCGGAGGGGTCGATCGCCACCGCCGGGCACGGGCCAGACCGCCCTGTGGCGCCGAACAGCACCGAGGAGGGCCGCGCGCGCAACCGCCGCATCGACATCGTGGTTCCGCCCGTGGAGTGATCCGGGTCAACGCGCGTCTGCTTGGGGCAGCCGATACAAACCGTACGTGCGGCTTTCCTCGCGCAGCGGCGAATGCAGTGTCTGTGCGAGCGCCGGCGTGAGGCCTTCGACGGCGGCGGCATGTTCGACACGGGTGATCAACCAGCCGCCGCCGCCCCGGGCGACGAGGTCCGGCAGTTTGTCGGCCCCGGCGATATTGAAGGGTCGAACACCGAGATAGAAGGCGGCGATCTCCAGCTCGATATCACAAGCGAAAATACGGGGCCGCGGCGCCGCCGGCGCTGCCGGGTGCGCCGCGGACTCTTCCGCGGCGATGAACGACCGCGCCGCGAGCAGAAACGGCTTGCCGCTCAGAAATGCGTGCCACGGTGGCACGATCGCGGCATGGTAGAGCAACAGCACGATCGCGGCGGCGAGAATCGCGTCCGGTAGCTCCGGGCGGCGGCGCAGGCGATTCCAGCCGCGGCGACCGCTGCCCAGCATGATCCAACCGATCAGCAACGATGCGAGGGCCGCCACGCCCCAGGGCCAGGCCAGCCGACCCAGCCCAACCGCCATACCGGCCGCCAAGACCAGACCCGCCACGACGCTGCCGGTCAAGCCCCAGACCAGGCGCCCCAGCGCCGCCGGGAATAACGGCCGCAGCTCGCGATCGCGATAACCGCGCCAGAAGCCGGCGCCCAACAGTGCGAACGCGGGATACAGAGGCAGCAGGTAGTAACTGCGCTTGGTCGCCGAGGCGACGGTGAAAAAAACCAGACCGCCGAGGCTCCACCATAACAGAAGCGGCGCCAGCCGGTCGGTGCGGCGCCGGCGCCAGGCCCAGACCACGCCCGCCGGCCAGAGGAACAACCACGGCGCGGTATTGGCCAGGTCCGGACCGTAGAACCACCAGGGTTTCTGGGTCCAGTCGTGGTACGCGCTGCTGCCGGTGAAGCGGCCGAGCAGTTCGGTCAGCCAGATGCCCTTGATCTGCGGCGCCGCGATCAACATCGCCACGTGCCAGGGAACCACCGGCAACAACACCGCGCCCAGCATGGCGAGCCACTGCCGGCCGCTGGGGCGCAGTGGCGCCGACCCAAACCCTTGCGGCACCAAGATCAAGAGCAAGAGCGGCAGCAGGACGGGGCCCTTGGTCATCGTCGTCCAGGCGATACCGACCGCCAGCAGCAGCCACCAGCGGGTGCGCTGCGTGGCGGGCGCGGTCAAGAGTTCGGCGACGGCGATCAAGCAGAGGCCGAAGCCTGCTAGCATCACGGTGTCGATGAGCGGTTGCCGCGCCATCGCCAGGAAGAGGTGCATGGTGACCAGCAGCAGCCCCGCCAGCAAGCCCGTCGGCGTATCCTGCAGACGCCGGCCCAAGTGGAACGTGCCGAGCAAGAGGACGAGCATCCCCAATACCGAGGCCAGGCGGGCCGGCAGTTCGTCAGCGCGCCCGGTCAGGCGGTACAACGAAGCCGCGGTCCAGTACATCAGCGGCGGCTTCGTGAGCACGGGTTCGCCGGTGGAATCAACGGCGATCCAACCGCCGCTCTGGGCGAGGTTGCGGGCGATCAGCGCCCGATTGACGTCGTCGTACAGACCGCGCAGCGGGGTGCCGTCCAGCCCGGTCAGCATCAGAACGAGGGCCGCGCCGAGCAGGAGCAATAGCGATCGCCGGCTCGCGCCGGCGGTGGCGGTAGTGCGGTCGACTGGCGCATGACGGCTGCCGGCTGCTGCCGCGCGGCCGCCGGCGGTCGAACGATTCAGCATGGAATTCCCGCCTGGACCACGATACTTTCGAGTTCGCAGCGGCGATCATCATCAGTCGGAGGCGGTGGCTTGTCCAGCCCGATCGAACTCAGCGTCGTGGTGCCGGTCTACGAAGAGGAAGCCAGCATCGGCGGCCTCCTGCAGGAGATCGTCGCCGTGGTGGGCGACGACCCCGCCTGCGTGGAGATCATCGTGGTCGACGACGGCAGCCGCGACGGCACGACGCAGGTGTTGGCCGCCTGGCAGGCGCGCTGCCCCGCGCTGCGCGTGTTGACTTTCGAGACAAACTGCGGCCAGTCGGCGGCCATGGCGTGCGGCTTCGCGCAGGCGCGCGCCCCGCGCGTCGTCTCGCTCGACGGCGACGGCCAATCCGATCCGGCGGACATCCCCCGCCTGGTCGCGCTGCTGGATACGCACGACCTCGTTTGCGGGGTGCGCCGGCGCCGGCGCGACAGCGTCGCCAAGCGACTCGGCTCGCGACTGGCGAACAGCGTTCGCCGGGCCTTCACGGGCGACCGGGTCCTGGACATCGGCTGCTCGTTGAAGGCTTATCACCGCGAACCGCTCCAGCGCGTGCGCCATTTCGACGGCAGCCATCGCTTTCTGCCCGTGCTGCTCGCGCTGGAGGGCTGCACGAAGCTGGCGCAGATCGAGGTCAACCATCGGCCCCGCCGGGGCGGCCGCAGCAAGTACAGCAACCTCGGCCGGCTCGCCCGCACCTGGCAGGACCTGCTCGCGGTCCGCTGGTATCAGCGCCGCCATCTGACTTACCGCCTCAAGGACGGATCATGAGCCTCGACGCCTTCGCCGCAATGCCCCTGGGCGAGAAAATCTGGCTCGCCGTGGGCATTCTCGGCCAGCTCTGTTTCGCCGCGCGGTTCATCGTGCAGTGGATCGCGTCGGAAGCCAGGCACCGCAGCACGGTGCCGATCGCTTTCTGGTACCTCAGCCTGATCGGCGGGCTGGTGCTCTTGAGCTACGCGATCTGGCGGCGCGATCCGGTGTTCATCCTCGGCCAGGCGATGGGCGGGATCGTTTACGTGCGCAACCTGATGCTGATCCAGCAGCGACGCCGGCAGCTCAACCGCCGGCGTCGCCGGGAAAAATCTCCGCAGACGTGACCGCCATGCTGCGGCGCTCAACGCGCCGCGTTCATCACCGCACGAGCGTGACGCTGCGCGTGGTCACGGTCTCGCCGGTTTGCAGGCGCACATGGTAGACGCCGCTGGCGGCGGCGCGGCCGGACGCGTCGTCGCCGTGCCAGACCACGGCGCCGGGGCCGGCGGGCGCCTCGGCATGCACGAGGTTGCGGACGAAACGACCGCGGGCATCGTAGACGTCCAGACGGATCACCTTCGCCTGCGGCAGCACGTACGACACCTCCAGCCGCGGGTTGAACGGGTTGGGCGCGGCGGCTAGCTCGGGCTGTATGGGCAGCACGGGCGTGACCCGGATTTCGTCCAGGAGCGTCTTGTCGCCGTTGGCCTCGGTGTACTCCAGGCGATAGGTGCGGGGGAACGAGACCCGGTCCTGGTCCCGCAGCGACAAGCGGCTGCTGTCCGCTTGCTGCCCCGCCCGCAATTCCGGCGCTGCGAACATTCGCGTCTCGGCGGGGTTCGCAGTGGTGCGCGTCACGGAGAGTCGGTCGAGATCCGGCACGCTGAACCACAGGTCGAGCGTCACCAGACCGCCGTCGTAGGCCGCTGTCAACGTGCCAGCCAGCGCCGGCACGACACTCAAGTTGCGGTAGATGTAGACGCCGGTCTCGCCGGCGGCCAGCACCACGAACGGACCGTTCTCGGCCACGCCCACGCCGCGGTCGGACGACGGATAGCTGCCGAAGAGCAGCGGATTGGCCGGATCGCTGACGTCGATCTGGCGCAATCCGTAGAAGTCGTCGGCCACGTAGACGAACGGCGTGAACGAACGGGAGCGCACCACGTCGCGGGCTTGACTGGCAGTGGCCAGCGTGGCCAGTGTGACCAGATTGGCGGGATCGCTGATGTCGACGATCCGCAAACCGGCTTGTCCGTCGGCCACCCAGGCGATCTGGTCGGTGACGTCGATGGCGTTCAAGAAGCCCCAGGGTTGCTGGCTGAGAATTGCCATGGCGGCCGGATCGGTGACGTCGACCGCGAGCATGCCGCCGCCGAAGCTGGCGACGTAGGCGATCTGGTTCTGCACGGCGACGCCGAAGATGTTCGAACCCAGCGCCAGGTCGCCCAGCAGCGCCGGGGCGAGCGGGTTGCCGACGTCGACCGTGCGTAGGCCGCCGAAACCATTGGCCAACACGGCCAGCGTCCCGCTCACCGCCACGTCCATGGTGGCGTTGCCCGTATCGAACACCGACAACGGCGCCGGCGCCGCTGGATTGGCCACATCGGTCAAAACCAGGCCGGCGCCGGTATTGTTGCTGTTGACCGCGTAGAGGATATCGGCCTCGACGGCAAGATTCTGGCAGTTCGGATGAGTGTCGACCTTGGCCAGGAAAACCGGCGCCGCCGGATTGGCAAGGTCCCACAGCCTGACGCCGCCGGCGAGGTCGGCCACGTAGAGGGTCGTACCGTCGAATTTGAGCTTCATGGAGAAGCCGGCGTTGGGGATCTGCGCCGCCGGCGCGAAGCTCTCGCTCAGGACGTGCAGGCCGCTGAAGCGCGCGGCGGCGACGACCCGGCCGGGGCTGCCGTTGCAACTGAAACTGTTGGCGATGGCGGCGGAGGCCGCCACCGTCGGCGCCGCCGGATTGGATACGTCGAGCTTGAAGACGCCGCCGAGGCCGGCCAGGTAGACATGATTCGACGCCGGCGCGAAGGCCAGTTCGTAACAGGAGCCTCCGGCCGCTTCGAACGCGCCCAACAAGACGGGCGCGCTGGGCGTGCTGGCATCGATGATCCGCAGCCCTGCGGCGTCAGCCAGGTAGGCCAGGCCGTTGCGGAGTTGGACGAAGGTGCAGAATCCGTTGGACGCGTGGGAGGCCAGGCTCGTCGGGCTCGCGGGATTGCTGACGTCGTAGAAGCCGACCCCGCTTGTGCCCTGTGCGACGGCCAGGATGCCGTCCTCGTAGGACGTACCGTTGGCCGAGCCGGGGGTCGCGAGCGAGCCAACGACCGCCGGATTCGCCGGATCGGTCAAATCGATGACGATGAAGCCGGCGGTGCCGCGCCCGCAGTAGGCGTAGTTGCCGGCCACATCCACCGACAGCAGATCGTAGCCCGGCAGGTGGCCGACCAAGGCTGGCGCGGCTGG
>Ga0334890_1002251_pt1 | contig 22783 bp, 16 predicted proteins | sample GraSluR1_MG_3_FD_207220 | JGI IMG/M metagenome (GOLD analysis project Ga0334890, IMG submission 207220) | Sludge microbial communities from methane-producing bioreactor in Wageningen University, Netherlands - Granular Sludge_31_08-R1 | ecosystem: Engineered > Bioreactor > Anaerobic >... | reverse complement strand
GATCGTCCCCCCTCTAGCTCGGCTGGAGGGGGGATTGAGGGGGGAGGCGTTCACCGAGTGGTCATGACCTCCCCTGGCAACAGGTCGTTCGTGGACCCGGCGATCCGGGTGCGTGCAAAACCTGTCAGGCAGTGTGGTGGTGCTGCTTAGAGCCTGTTATGCACTTTCACCCCTATCCCCCAGCCCCTTTCCCCGCAAGCAGGGAAAGGGGGGCGATTTGCCCCTCTCCGCTGGCGGGGAGGGGCCACAGGGTGGGGTCCATGCGCCGCACCTGGCGTTGCGCGCTTCCCGCTGCGCCAGGCGCGTGGAGTTCATAACGCGCTCTAGCCTCACCCCCGCTCGGCGCTGACGCGCCTCACCGAGCGCAGCGAGACTGGGGGTGAGGCTACTGCCAGCGTCGCACGTGCCGCTGACTACCTTTGCACACATCAGGCGATCCGGGGCGAAACGAATGCAGCAGGAATGGGAGGGCGTCCGATCAGTGCTGGGTCGAGCCGCGCTCCAGCCCGGCCAGCAGCGAGCGCAGATTGTCATAGTCTTCCAGGATGCGCCCGGCCCCGCGCGCCACACAGGTCATCGAGTCTTCGGCGAGCCACACGCGGACATTGACCTCATCGGCGATGCGCTCGCACAGCCCCTTAAGCTGGCTGCCGCCGCCCGCCATGCAAATGCCGGACTCCATCAGGTCGGCGACCAGTTCGGGCGGCGTCTCGTCCAGTGCGTCGCGGATGGTGTCAATGACGATGCCCACCGACGGGTTAAGCGCCTCGCGCAGTTCAATGGAGGAAACTTCGACCGCCTCCGGCAGCCCGTTGACCAGGTTACGCCCGCGCAAAACCATCGTCCGCTCTTCCGGCAGCGGGTAGGCCGAGCCGATCTCGATCTTGGCGCGCTCGGCGGTGCGCTCGCCGATCAGCATGTTGTACTTGGCGCGCATGTATTGCACGATGTCCTCATCCATCTCGTCGCCGGCCACGCGGATCGAACGGCTGATGACAATGCCGCCCAGCGAGAAGATGGCCACTTCAGTCGTGCCGCCGCCGATGTCCACCACCATGCTGCCGCGCGTCTCCTGGATGGGCAGCCCCGCGCCGATGGCCGCCGCGACCGGCTCCTCGATCAAGAAGGCTTCGCGCGCGCCGGCGCTGATCGTCGCGTCGTAGACGGCGCGCTTCTCGACCTCCGTGACGCCGGACGGAATGCCCACCACCACGCGCGGACGCGGGATCGGCACCCAGTTCTGCTCGTGAGCCTTGCGGATGAAGTAGTCGAGCATGGCTTCGGTGATCTCGAACTCGCTGATCACGCCGTCGCGCAGGGGGCGCACCACCATGTACTTGGAGGTGGGCGTCTTGCCAAACATCTCTTTGGCTTCGCGCCCCACGCTGATCGGGCGGCGCGTCTTGCGCTCGATGGCGACGTAGGACGGCTCGTTGATCACAATGCCCTTGCCGCGCACGCTGACCAACGTGTTCGCCGTGCCCAGGTCAATGCCAATGTCGAGCGAAAACAGGCCCAGCAGCCAGTCCAGGGGACTTACCAACGGTGAGCTTCTCCTCGGTTCGTGTCAGCGCGGCATTATACCACGCCGTGAGGCGCTTGGCAGGGTGGTACTCATCAAACGCTCATGTTGTCTCAAGGGTGGCGCGGGTAGGGGAGGGTTTGGAAACCCTCCCCTGCCGTCCCGTTCGCCTGGGCACCTTCCGCGCACCCTGACAGACCCACGCCTGCCCCTCTACGCGCTGAAGGCCGCGATCTGCTTGCGTAGCTCGCTGCGATCCACCTGTGGGTAATCGTCCAGCAGGGCGTCGAAGCGCCGCATGTACTCGACAAGCTGCTCTCGTGTATGCGCCTCGAAGCGCATGGTGATCGCCGGCTGCGTGTTGCTGGCGCGCACCAGCCCCCAGCCGTGCTCAAACTCGGCGCGCGCCCCGTCCACCGTGATCACCTCGTACTTATCCTGCAGCCGGTCGCGCACCGCATCAATGATCTTGAACTTCACGTCGTCCGGCGCGGCCATGATGATCTCCGGCGTGGCCATCAGCGTCGGAATCTCAGCCAGCATCTGCGAGAGCGACTTGTCGGTTTTGCTGAACAGCTCCAGCACCTTGAGCGCCACCAGCGGCGCGTCGTCGAAGCCGTAGTAGTCCTCGCCGATGAACATATGCCCGCTGACTTCGCCGCCGATCAGCGCGCCGACTTCGGCTATCTTCTGCTTCATCAGGCTGTGCCCGGCCTTCCACATCACCGGCTTGCCCCCGTGCTGGCGGATGACATCGGGCAGCACCCGGCTCGATTTGACATCAAAGACGACCGGCGTGCCAGGGTGCCGCGAGAGCAGATCGCGGGCCAGGATCGCCAGCAGGCGGTCGGCGGCCACATGATGGCCGTGCTCGTCAATCAGCCCGCAGCGGTCGGCGTCCCCGTCGAAGCCGATGCCGAAGTCCGCCCCATGCTGGACGACGGCAGCTTCCAGGTCTTTGGTCAGTTCCGGGTCTTCGGGGTTGGGCAGGTGGTTGGGGAAGGTGCCGTCCGGCTCGCAGAAAAGGCAGATTACCTCCACGCCCAGGTCGCGCATCACCGGCGGGACGAAGGTGCCGCTGAGGCCGTTGCCCGCATCCACCACCACCTTCAGCTTGCGGCCCCCCATCGTCACCTTGTGCTGGATCACGTCCATGTGCCGGTCGGCCATCGCCAGGTCGGTGCGTCGCTCGCCCGCCCCCGTGATGAAATCGTCGGCCAGGATCAGCTTGAGCAGGTCTTGAATCTGCTCGCCAGCCAACGCCAGACGGCCATAGGCTATCTTGATCCCGTTGTATTGGGTGGTCAGGTGGCTGCCGGTGACCATGATGCCTCCAGCGCGTTCGTGCGCCGAGGAAGCGAAGTAGACGGTGGGCGTCATCACCGGGCCGATGTCGGTCACGCGCAGGCCGGTGCTCAGCAGCCCCTCGATGATGGCGTCCTTGAGCGGCGGCGTGGACAGGCGGTTGTCGCCGCCGACGAACACCTGGGTCAGACCCAACTCGCGCTGCACGTAGGTGCCATACGCCTGGCCGACCAGCCGGGCCAGCCCCGGCGTAAGCTGCGCGTCCGGCCCTTCCACCGAGCCGCGAATGTCGTACTTGCGAAAGACTGCTGTTGGAACCTGCGCCATTGTCTTATCTCCACTTCACACGAGCCGGGCACGACTCTGCCAGATGGCTGTGCTCATCCATCTCGCCCTGCGCGCATTATACCGTGAGGGAACCCGCAGGAAAAAACACAGGCGCTGCGCGAAGACTGACTCCCAGCGCCTGTCGGTCGCGCCAAAACTCAACTCACCGCGAAGGCCAGCCGCATGCCGGACGGGTCGGCGTCAATGGTCACCGTCGTGCCCGGCTTCGGATTCTCCTTCAGCAGGTAATCGGCCAGCGACTCGCGCACGTGCCGCTGGATGATGCGCCGCAGCGGGCGCGCACCCCACTCCGGGTGATCGTTCTGGGCGAGCATCCACTGCTTGGCGTCGGGCGTGAACTCCAGCGACAAACCGCGCTCAGCCGCCAACTGGTTTTCCTTCTTGAGCATCAGATCGAGAATCTGGGCCAGGTGCTCGTCGTTGAGCGGGTGGAAGATCACAATCTCGTCAATGCGGTTGAGGAATTCGGGGCGGAACGACTCGCGTACCTCCTCCATCACTTCCTCGCGTATCTCGTCGTCAATCGCCGTCGTCGCCAGCAGCGGCGCGCCCACGTTGCTGGTCATGATGATCACCGCTTCACTGAAGTTGGCGACGTTGCCCTGCCCGTCGGTCAGGCGGCCCTCTTCCATCACCTGCAACAGCACGTCGAGCACGCGGCGGTGCGCCTTCTCCACCTCGTCGAACACCACGACGATGTAGGGCTGCTCGCGCACGCGGTCGGTGAGCTGCCCGCCGCCCTCGTAGCCCACGTAGCCGGGCGGCGCGCCGATCAGCCGGCTGACCGTGTTCTCGTCCATGTACTCGGACATGTCCAGTTGCAGCATGGCGTCTTCGCTGCCGAACATGAACTCGGCCAGCGCCTTCGCCAGTTCCGTCTTGCCCACGCCCGTCGGCCCCAGGAAGAGGAACGATCCGATGGGACGCCGGGGGTCCTTCAGCCCCACGCGCGCCGTCTTCACAGCCCGGCTGAGCGCCATCACGGCCTCGTCCTGGCCGATGATCCGCTCGTGCAGGTGCTCGACCATGCTGGCATACTTGGTGCGCTCGTCCTGGCCCAGCTTGCTGACAGGAATGCCGGTCATCTGCGCGGCGGCCAGGGTCACGTCTTCGGCGTCGAGCGCGGAGTCGGCCACTTCCTGGCGGAAGGCCAGGTGCGTCTGCTCGCTCAGGCTGACCAGCGAGGCGGCACGGTGGATCAGGTGCTCGGCGCTGAGCGGCAGCGCCGTCCCGCTCAGATAGCGCCGGGCCAGCGTCGCGGCGACTTTCAGCGCGCTCTCCTCCACCTCAATGTCGTAGTCGGCGGCGATGTGTGGCGCGTGCACCTTGAGGATTTCGACCGTCTCCTCGACGGTGGCCGGAGGCACGTTGAGCAGTTGCGCGTTCTCAACAATGGCGCTGATCCCGCGCAGCCGTTCCTCCCACAGTGCCTGCGTCGTTGAGCCGATGATCACCGGGTCTTCGCCCAGGAAGGTTTTTTGCAGCAGCGGTGCCGCCTTGAAGAACTCCGCCTTAAGCTGCCCGCCGAAGAAGCGGTGAATGTGCGGGATGAAGAGGATGCCGCCCTTCGCCCGGCGCAGGCCGCTGTCCACCGCCTTGTCCGGCTGATCGAGCAGCGCCCGCTCGTCAATCTGCACCAGGTTGCGCAGGCGCTGCGGCCCTTTGCCCTCGGCGATGAGCAGGGCCAGGCTGTAAGCCAGCGCCCGCTTGCCCACGCCGTCCGGCCCCACCAGGATCACGTGGCGGTTGACCGTCTGGCTGAGCATCTGGATCAGATCGCGCAGCAGGTCTTCGCGGAAGTAGACCGCCTGCAACGACCCCGACTGCGCCGCCGCAACCATATCGGCGCTGATCTCGGTGTCGGTGCGGCGGATGACGCTGGCGCTCGTCGCCGAGGTGGTCAGCTGGTCGCGGATGGCGCTCTTGGTGATGCCGAACTGGGTGAGGATACCCGCCGTGCCCACTTCGCGCTCGGTCATCACGCCGAGCAGGTGATCGGTGTCAATGGTCAGCTCGTTGAGCGCCTGGGCGACGCTGAGCGCCTCGTCCAGGGCGATGACCATCCCCCGGCTAAGCTGCGCCGAGCGACCCTCCGCCCCGGCGTAGGTCAGGTCGCCGCTGGTATCGCGGCGGCTCTGCACGGCCAGGTTGACCGTGCGCTCCAGACGCTCCAGGTCGGCGCCGCGCCGCTCGGCGAAGGTGCGCAGGACGCGCGCCGCCGCCGTGTTCTTGCTGCGGATGAGGGCCAGCAGCGCCGCCTCCGGCGTGAGCAGCGTCTTGCCGTAGGCGGTGAGGATGTCCACCGCGTCGTCGAGGACGGCTTGCGTGTCTTTGGTGAGCAGATTGGGGTTGAGCGTGGCCATGCGCGGCATCCCGAAGGTGAGCAGTCCGAAGTCACCACAAAGGTACTACGGGATGGGCGCGAAAACAACCTGGAGTTGACAAAGGGTGCATCCCACGATGGGGGCGGAATGCTTAAACCGCAGAGACGCAGAGGACGCGGAGAAGAACCAGAACTCTCTCGATACGCTCTTTTCTCTGCGCTCTCTGCACCTCAGCGGTGATCTCTTGCCCCAGAGATGAGATACGCCCTTAACAGACGACTTCCGACGCCTTCCCCCGACTTTGGAAGTCTGGAAGGACATCACCGGGCGCGGATCAGCCTGCCCCGCTGCCCCCCGATGGACAGCCGCTCGTCGGGGCGCTGCTCTGTGCGCTCCGGTTTGCCTCACCCCCTGGCCTCGCTGCGCTCGGCTCTTCCCCCTATCCGTTAACGGATAGGGGGAGGCGAGGCGCGCCAGCGCCGAGCGGGGGTGAGGTAGAGCCAGGCACTCACGCCGCTCAACAGCCCCGCGCCGCTCTCTCGCTCAGGATGTCTCGCTCAGCCGGTAGCCGATGCCGCGCACGTTGACGATGATGTTCGGGTTCTGCCCCGAAGCCTTGAGCTTGCGGCGCAGATTGCTCACATGCGGGCGAATCACCTCGCGCGCTTCGGTCTCGTCCAGCACGTAGTTGCGCACCTCGCGCACCAGTTCCGAACAAGGCACCACCCGCCCGCGATGCGCCGCCAGGTAGAGCAGCAGGTCGAACTCGGTCGGCGTCAGGTCAATGGGCTTGTCGCCGACCGAAATCTGGTAGCGGCCAGGGTAGATGGTCAGCGGGCCGATGGTCATCGTCGTGACGGGCGTCACAACGGGCGTGCCAGCGGCAGCCCCGGCCTTGCCCGCTGCGGCGCGCTCGGCTTCGCCGCCTGCCCCGGCCAATTCCTCGATATTCTCGCGGATGGCGCTCAGCAGTTGGCGGCGGTGCTTGAGGTTGCGCGCCCGCTCCAACCCTTCGGAGACGCTGTTGCGGATGTCCTGGCTGCTGCTGGGCTTCACCAGGTAGTCGTGTGCGCCCAACCGCAGGCTTTCGATGGCCGTCTCCAGGCTGGCGTAGCCCGTCAGCAGAATCACCACCGCGTCGGGAGCCTGCTCCTTGATCCGGGCCAGCAGCTCAACACCGCTCAGGCCCGGCATACGGATGTCAGTCAGCACCACGTCGTATTCCTGGCGCTGCATCATCTCCAGCGCCTCTTCGCCGGTCTCGGCAGTGTGCACCTGGTAGCCCAGGCGCTGCAACGTTTTGCTGATCGAGTAGCGGATCGCCCCTTCGTCGTCCACGACCAGAATATGAGCTTCTTGTGGAGTCTCCATCGCCTATGCGCCTCAACAAGTGATAACGAGGACCCGCCAACAGCCTGCGCGCGATTGGCCCTGGCATCTGGTTGCCGGTCATGGCCGCCGGTGAAAACCGCCTCTCTCCAGAACCCATCACCGCAACGCAGACCGGGGCCGCTGAACGCGCACCACTGCGGATGTCCTCATAAGGGCCGGGGTTGCTGCCGATCATTCATCTTATCTTAACTATAGCTGAACGTTGGCAAAAACGCAAGTGTCTGTTAACTCTGACAGTAGGCTAAAAACAAATGGGGTAAGTTGCCCGCTTAGATTCGGCGGCGAATCATCCGGCGCGCCGCCAGCCAACCACCACCCCCTCGCCGATCCTCTGCGCCGGGTCGTCGGGGGGCACGGCGAACGGCTCCGCCACCCGCGCGCGCAGTCCCCCCGCCGCCGGCGCGATGAACCAGGCGATGGCGTCGTCCACCACCAGCAGCGGCACGCGGTCGCGCCAACCCGCCGGCACGCGCAGGTTGATCAGCGTGTCGGCCAGCTTCTGCGACCGCCCGCCCATCCCGCGCGGGCGGAAGCGGTCGCCGGGCCGCCGCACCCGAAGCCACAGCCGCGCCCCTGCGGGCACAACCAGCGCCGCCGTCAGCGGATCGGCGTGCAGGGCGGGCAGATCGTCGTCCGGCAGCAGCGGGCGCGCGCTGAAGACCCACGCGCCGCAGGCGACCTCCACCCGCTCGCCGGGGCCGAAGGCGGGGCCAGCGCGCTCGCCCGGCAAAGCCGGCGCGTCGCCGCCCACCTCAACCGCGCCCGCGCGCTCGCTGGCGATGATCAGCGCGTCGTAGCCCACGCGCAGCGTCAGCCCGCCCGGCAGAGTCGCCCGCGCGCCGACCTGCCCACCGGCGCTCACGGCCAGGGCGCGCTCGACGTGCTCGAAGGTCACGTCGCGCAGCGCCGGGCGCAGCCGCCACACCGCCGCGCGGAGGATGTGGCGTTGGCTGCTCAGCAGCAGGCCGTCCCAGATGGCGCGGTCGAGCACAATAGAGTCTGGCGTCGCGCCCCGCAGCGCCCAGGCCCACGCCGCCTCTCCTGCCGCGCGCACCAACTCTGCGTCGGCGCGCAGCACGTCGGCGCTGCGGGCCAGCAGTTCGCGCACGTTCGGGTTGAGCGTCTCCAGGAGCGGCAATACCTCGTGGCGCAGGCGGTTGCGGAAATAGGTTGTGTCCTGGTTGGTCGCGTCCAGGCGCGGGGTGAGGCCCTGCGCGGTGATGTACTCGTCAATCTCCTGCCGCGACAAGCCGAGCAGCGGGCGAATGAGCACAGGCCAGGCGTCGGGAGCCGCCGGGGGACCGTCCAGCGGCGGGTCGCAGGCGATGGCCGCGTCTTCCAGCAGGTGGTAGTCGCTGAGGGGTGTGGCGGGCAGCATCCCCCGCAGGCCGCTCAGCCCGCTGCCGCGCAACAGGTGCATGAGCACCGTCTCGGCCTGATCGTCGCGCTGATGCCCCACCGCGACGCGCGCCGCCCCCACCTGGCGCGCCACGCGCAGCAGGAACGTATAGCGCACCTGGCGCGCGGCCTCCTCCACGCTCAGGCGGTGCGACCGCGCGATGTGGGCCACGTCCGCCCGCCCCACTGTGACCGGCAGCCCCCAGCCGAGCGCCGTGCGGCGCACGAAGTCCGCGTCCGCCGCGCCCGCCGCGCCGCGCAGCCCATGATCGAGCGTGGCGACGTGCAGGGCGATGTCCAGCCGCTCGCGCAGGGCCAGCAGCGCGTGCAACAGGACCAGCGAGTCCGCGCCGCCCGACACGCCAATCACCACCCGGTCACCGGGGGCGCACAGGGCGTGGCGCTCGACAGTCTCCGCGACGCGCGCCACCAAGCCGGACATGGTCCTACCGTTCCTGGCGATTCAGCCGCCGGAAATAGCCGTGCGAGATGCCGCGCAACTCTTCGAGCATGACAAACGCTTTGGGGTCCACCGCCTGCACCACTCTGACCACCGTGCTCACGTCGCGGTGAGTGACAACCGCCGTCACCGCGCCGACTTGCCCCTCAGCGCCCTGCCCGTAGGTCTCGGTTGCGCCAAAGCCCGCCTGGCGGATGGCGACCGCGATCTCGTGCGAGTAGCGCGGTGAAATGATGTGCACGGAGACGAAACGCTGGATCAGGCGCTGCTCCAGCGTCATGCCCAGGTAGCCGCCTACGGCGAAACCGACACTGTAGGCTCCGAGGTTCCAGATGTTGTTGAGGTTCGAGACGACGCTGCCCAACGCAACGGCGAAAATCAGCGTCTCGATGACGGCCAGCCCCGCCGAAGAGAGCTTCTGCCCACGCACGATCAGCACCAGGCGCACGGTCGTGATCATGTTGCCCACGACGCGCAGCAGGAAGATCCCTCCAGCCGTCAGCAGGGTATCGGGGTCCATGCTATCCTACTTCTCTCTTTCGCAGCGGCGTGCTCAGCCAGGCAGCCTGCGCCAATCACCGGCCAGCCCCCATCATACCACATTCCGGCGCGCGGCCCGGCGCAGGGGCGCGCCTGGTGTATACAGAACCACCAGCCGGCCTGGCCGCGCCAGCCTCACCCCTAGCCTCGCTGCGCCTGGTTTGCCCCCTCTCCACGACGTGGAGAGGGGGCGGCGAGGCGCGTTAGCGCCGGGCGGGGGTGAGGCCACGTATCAGCGCGGGAAGACGGACAACTGGTACGCTCCGGTCGCGCTGCCCCCCTGCCCGGCCTCCACCACCAGCCGGTAGTCGCCATCCAGCGGCAGCACGACAATCAGCGCCGTGCCAGAGGCCAGCGCCTCCCCGGAGGGCGCATACAGGGTCAGCAGGGGCACGAGCGCACTGCCGGGCAACGACTCGGCGGCGATCTCCCACACGTCATCCGCCCGGCCAGCGAACCGGTAGCCGTGCCGCGCCCCAGCCAGAGCCAGCTCGTTCTTGATCAGCGCGGGCGTGGTATGCGCCGCGAAGGTTACGTCGGGCGGCCAGTCTCCGCTTACGTCCGCGGCGTCCAGAGTCACTGTGCTTGTGATGCTCGCGCCAGCGCCGGGCGATGGCTCATCCGCCGGGCTGTCCAGCCGCGCCAGCAGCGCCAGCAACGCGACCAGCAGCACAAGCGGCAACGCAAATGCCGCGCCGTAGACCGCCCAGCGCGCGCGCCGCCATCGCTCCGGGGGGTCGGGCCAGTCGCCACCCTCCGCATAGGGGTCGGCACCAGGATCATCGCTGTCGTAAAACGGGTAGCCCGCGCTGTCGTCCGGCGGATCGTGCTGCGTCATGAGCCAGGCCCACTCCGCCTCAGCCCTCAATGATCGCGTCAACCGTCTGCTGGACCATCTGCGGGGTGATGCGGTCGTCGGTCAGATAGTCGCGGTGCATGATCTGGTAGAGCGTGGAAATCTCGCAGATGGGCACCACTGGCCCGTCGGCGGACAGGCGCACGTTAGGCGAGGTGAAAACCACGATGGCATAGACCGGCACGTTCTCCAGCCCGTGCCGGGCGAGGAACTTGCGCAGCGCGACCACATCGCGCACCACCTCGCGGGTAGGGTTGGTTCTGGCGGGGCGCAGCTTACCGTCGCGCGTCTGGTTGATCCACTCGGCCCGTTCGTTGATCCACGCGCCGGCGTAGTCTACGATGCGGAAGACCAGCGCCCCTGGCGGGCCAACGAGCACGGCGTCAATGTACCCCACGCGGCGCTTGCTGACATTGCGCAGGTAGGTGAAACGCTGGTCGAGGAACTGCCCCAGCCCCTCGCCCACCGCATAGGCCAGCGGATTGTCTTTCTGGAGCGTCAGCGCGCGGTATACGAAGGCCAGGCCGACTACCAGGGCCACCACCCCGCCCACGATCAGCAAGACCTGGAACAGATCGAAGAAGACCGAATCCCACAGCGGGAAGAAAATGAACAGCACCCCCAGGGCGATGGCGATTGCCCCGCCGAAAAAGGACAGGCCGCCCAGGAAGAGATAGTAGCGCCCGCGCCGGGTGATGTTCTGCGAAGGGTTGATGTTCTGCATCGCACGCTCAGCCTGTCGTCCATGCGCCGCGCACCGCGCGCGGTTGCCGCCGTCAGGCGCACCGCCACGCCAGACAGCGGGAGATTGTAGCGCCCAAGCCGCCCGCCGCCTATGACTCGGCGGTCCCTGATCGGGAAGCCGGAGCCGCCAGTCTGCTTTCGGGCGCGGCTTCCCGCGTGGGGAGGGTCGCGTTGGGGCCGGAGCCGCCAGGGGCAACAGCGGCAGAGACACCGGGCGTCTGTGGCGCGGCGACTGGCCCGGCGGCGCGGCGGCGCGCGGCGGCCAGCGCCTGGCGACGCGCGATCAGCGCGTCAAGCTGCGTTCGCAGTTCCGACATGGCGGGCAGCGGTTTTTCGAGCAGCAAATCCGCCTGGGAGATGAGCATGATCTGCTTTTCTTGCTCCGGCGAAATGCGGTAGGCGGTGATGAGCACGATGGCGATGTCGCCGAGCTTGGGGCTGCGTCGGATGCGCGCGGCGACATGGTGCCCATCCACGCCGGGCAGGCGGATGTCCAGGATTGCCAGCTCCGGCAGCTCGCCGCTGTAGGTGCCGGCGTCCACGCTGTCCACCCACTGCACAGCCTCGGCCCCATCCACAAAGGCCACGCCGTCAATGCCCCAAAGCTGGAACATCGTCACCAGGACGTCGTAAATATCCGGCTCGTCATCCACGACCATCCACGTCGCCAACGCCCTGCTCCTCCGCGCAGCACGTGCCGCGCCCATCGCCACGACTGCGCACCAGTGTACAATAAAGGCCGCCCCATGAGCAACCGAGGGGAAACGAGGGAGGCGGACAGGCTGAGATCGCTGGCGAAGCGCGTGCCTAGGGGTGCTCTGCTGCGCCCGGCTCTGAACGCCCCTCCCCCTGGCCCCTCCACGGCCAGGGAGGGAGAAAACATCCCCTCTGGCAGTCAAAGTCCCCCTGTCCGGCTCCGCTGAAGAGGGGGATTGAGGGGGAGAGGCAGATCAGACTTCCGGAGTCTGGCAGACTTCGGAAGTCTCTTGCGGGGCCGAGCGGGGGCGAGGTCCCGTAGGGGCGTATGGCGATACGCCCCTACGTGATCGTCCCCCATCACTTGGCCAGGATGCCCGCCAATTCGACCAGCTTGGGGTCGAGCGTCTTTTGCTGGCTGACCACCTCCTCGTAGGGCGTGGTCGTGATCTCGCCCCGAATCTGCCCGACCAGCACGCCATAAGCGCCCGCCGCAAGCTGCTCGACGGCGTGCGCGGCCAGCCGCGTGCCCAGCAGCCGGTCGAACGCGCCAGGCGTCCCGCCGCGCTGCACGTGGCCGAGGATGGTCACGCGCAGTTGGAAGCCCAGTTCCTCGTTGTGCTCCTCGAAGTATTGCGCCAGTTGCGTCGCGTTGAGCCTGGCTCCTTCCGCTACGACGATCAGGGCGTGGGGCTTGCCGCGCTCGTAGGCAAGCTGGATCGCGTCGGCGATGGCTTCTGGCGAGGTCTCGAATTCGGGCAGGCAGATCGCCTCCGCGCCGCCGGCGATGCCCGCCATCAGCGCCAGGTAACCGCTGTGGCGGCCCATCACCTCGACCAGGAAGGCGCGCTCGTGCGACGAAGCGGTGACTTTCAGACGGTCAATGGCCTCCAGGGCGATGTTGAGCGCCGTGTCCACGCCGATGGTGATATCTGAGCCGACCAGGTCGTTGTCAATGGTCGAGGCGACGCCGACCACCGGAAAGCCCAGTTGAAAGAGGGCGTGCGCGCCGGTCTGCGAGCCGTTGCCGCCGATGACGACCAGCCCCTCAATGTCTTTGCGGTTTAGCTCGCGCAAGGCTTTGCGGCGGCCATCGTCGGTCATGAACTCCGGGCAGCGGGCGCTGCCGAGCATGGTGCCGCCAAGCTGGATGATGCCGCCCACATCGCGCCGGTCGAGCGGGATGAAATCGCCCCCGACCAGCCCCCGGTAGCCGTGTTCGACGCCGAAGACCTCCCAGCCGCGATCAACGGCGGTACGCACGACAGCGCGAATGGCGGCGTTCATGCCAGGGGCATCACCGCCGCTGGTGAGCACGGCGATCCGTTTCATGAGGTTCCCTCCTGCTGCTCACGCTGCCTCTGCTCCGAGTATACTCCATCGCGCCCGCTCCATGTCGCGATGAAGGCAACGCTGGTCAGCAACCATAGCCCGCCCGCCAGCAGCGCGCCGATCACCTGCGAAGGGAAGTGCACCACAAGCACCAGGCGACTGAGGCTGATCAGGGCGATGATCGCCGCTGCGCCCGTGACGAGCGCCGCGCGCGCTCGCCGGCTGGCCACGCGCCGCCAGGCCAGGTAGGCGAGCATCCCGTAGGCGATAGTCGCCTGCATGGTGTGGCCGCTGGGATAGCCGTAGCCGCCTTCGGGGTTCGTCCAGCCCTCGAACGCGGGGCGCGGCGCGGCGATCCATTCCTTGAGGCCCGTGTTCCACAGCTTGCCAACGGCCATCGCCAGCACCCACCCAGCCAGCAGGGGCCAGTCGCGCCGGGCGATAAAGTACGCGCCCAGCCCAAAGCCCAACACCCACAGCACCGGCGAACCGAAAGCGGTGATCACGCCGAACACATCTTGCACGGTGGAGTCCAGGTGGGCATAGAACCAGGCGGCGCGCTTGGCGTCGAAGTCTTGCACCGCCGCCAGATCAAGGATCGGGACGCTCAGCGCGGCGAAAAGCAGCAGGGCCGCGCAGCCGGCCAGCACCGTCCCCAGTGCGGCCCACGCGCGAGGCAGTGTGCGGACGCGATGCATTCGAGTGAGCATGGTTTCCCAGTCTTCTCCTTATGGGCGTGTATGGAAATCCCCTCACCCCTGCACCCTCTCCCTCAACGGGGCGAGGGGAAACCCCGTACCTTGCTCCCCTTCTCCCCCTGGAGGGAGAAGGGGTCGGGGGATGAGGGGAACAAAAACCGGCTTACCAGACACGCTCCTAGTGCATGTTGGCGGAAGTCCACCAGTGGCTGTTCGATGGTTTACCCCACCCTAAATCCCTCCCCGCCAGCAGGGAGGGACTTGAGTCTGCTCCCCCTTTCTCCGCCGGCGGGGAAAGGGGGCTGGGGGGATAGGGGTCAATCAGGCCAAACCGCGCGCCTATTTCCGCCCTGATGTACTAGAGGCAATGCGCCCCAGTATACTGCAGACGATGGCGAGCAGCGCCCCGCCGAGCGCGCCCTCCGCCCGGCTCCAAAAGAGACTTCCGAAGTTTCCGAAAACTTCGGAAGTCTGGCTGTCTGGCTGCCGCCCGTTCCCTCATTGACCAATCCGCGCCCGCTCCGTATAATCCGGTGCGGCGGCAGGTCGGGCTACGGTGACTGGCTCAGCATGGGAAGGTCAGATGAGGTGAGGTGGCCAATGCGGTTGATTCTGGTGCGGCACGGACAGGCCGAACATCGCGGCGACGAAGAAGACAACCTGTACCTGACCGAGCTGGGCAAGCGCCAGGTGGAACTGCTCGGCCAGTGGCTGGCCGAGAACGAGCCGGGCGTCACGACCATCGTGTGCAGCCCGCTGCGCCGCGCGCGCGAGACGACCTCGATCCTCAACCGCTACATTCACGCGCCGGTCAAGGTGGACGACGACCTGCGCGAGACGACGCACGACCTGTATATGAAGCTGCCCCGCCTGGTTCACCCCTCCGAGAATGGCCCGCCCTACTTCATCATGCCCGCCGACAACTACTACCAGCGTTTCGCCGAGCAGACCCGCCGCGTGCTCAACCGCCTGATCGAAAACCCCGAAGCAGTGCAGACAAAAGTCGTCGTCTGTCACGGCGGCACGGCGGGTACTATGGTGCGCATGTTGCTCAAGTGCCATTCGCTGGACATCTGGATGCACAACACGGCCATGCACCACCTCACCTGGCAGGACGGGCTGTGGATTCTGCGCGGCATCAACTACGCGCCTCACCTGCCAGCGACCCTCATCACCGGGTAGAGCGTGTTATGAACTCCGCACGCTAGGCGTAGCGGGCAGCGCGCGACGCCATGTGCAGCGCACTAACCCCACCCTTTGGTCCCTCCCCGCCAGCGGGGAGGGACAGGCTACTCCCCTTTCCCTGCTAGCGGGGAAAGGGGCCGGGGGATAGGGGTCGAAAAGTGCATAACACGCTCTAGGCCCAGGTGATCAGGTTGGTCATGATCGGGTCGGCCAGATCGTCGTGGCGCGGCAGGACGCGCACGGAAACTCCGCGCTGCCCGGTCGTCGTGTAGCGCAGCGTGGCGAAGAACTCGTGCATGTTGCGCGAGTGCTCCCCCTCCTCGGGGCAGCAGTGCGTCATGTCCATCGTCTCGCCCACCAGAATCTCGCCCCGGCTGTCCAGCGATCCGTAGTAAAGCTGGACGATGACATCTTCGGGCTGGAGCACGCCCAGGTCAATGAAAGCGCGCACGGAGATGTCGTCCTTGACGGTGAGCTGCTGCGGCTCGACCAGCACCCGCTCGATCTTCAGGCGGTTCCAGTTGGCGCGCGTGTGGGCCAGCCAGTCGGCGAATTCGCGCCCGCGCTTGAGGTCCGGCTGGCTGAGCGCAGTGAAGCGCTTGTGGCTGGGCAGGTAGTACTCTTCGGTGTACTCGCGCACCATGCGATAGGTATTGAAGACGGGGGCCAGCTTGCGCATACTGGCTTTGACGTGCTCGATCCAGTCACGCGGCAGCCCGTCGCGGGTGCGCGTGTAGAAGGTGGGGATGATGTCCTTCTCCAGCAGGTTATAGAGCGCCTGCGCCTCGATGAAGTCCTGCAAGTCCCATTCTTGCTGCGGGTACTCCTCGCCCGCGCCAATGGCCCAGCCGACGGACGGATCGTAGCCCTCGGCCCACCAGCCGTCCAGGATGCTGGCATTCAGCCCGCCGTTGTAGATGACCTTCATGCCGCTGGTGCCACTGGCCTCGTTGGGGCGGCGCGGCGTGTTCAGCCACACGTCAACACCCTGCACCATCGCGCGGGCCACGCTCATGTCGTAGTTCTCCAGGAAGACGATGGCGTGGCGAAAGGCCGGCTGCTCGGCGGTCTTGACGATCTCCTTGATCAGTTCCTTGCCCAGGTGATCGTGGGGATGGGCTTTGCCAGCGAAGATGAACTGCACCGGGCGCTGCGGGTCGTTGACGATACGCTCCAGCCGCTCCTTGTCGCGGAAAAGCAGCGTCGCCCGCTTGTAGGTGGCGAAGCGCCGGGCGAAGCCGATGGTCAGCGCGTCCGGGTTGAGCACTTCGTTGGCGTGCTCAATCTCGGATTGCGGCGCGCCACGCGCGACAAGCTGGGCGCGCAGCCGCCGCCGGGCATAGGAAACCAGGCGCTCGCGGCGGCGCTCGTGCGTGCGCCATAGCTCTGCATCAGGGATGCGGTCTACATCCCGCCAATACTCCGCCTTGTCTGGCTCGTTGCGCCAGGCCGGGTCAAGGTAGCGGTCGAGCAGGCTGGCCATCTCACCGCTGATCCAGCTTTCAATGTGGATGCCGTTGGTGACCGCCCCGATCGGCACCTCGTTCTCCGGCACTGTAGGGAACATCCACTGCCACATCGCCCGGCTGACCAGGCCGTGCAGCTGGCTGACACCGTTGGCCCCGGTGGAGACCTTAAGAGCCAGGACAGGCAGGCTAAACACGTCGAAGCCGCCCATATGCTCGCGGCCCAGGTCGTGGAACTGCTCGCGCGTCAGGCCAAGCTCGTTCCACAGATAGGGGAAGTGCTCGTCAATGAGATCGTAGCCGAACCGTTCCAGGCCGGCGGGCACCGGCGTGTGGATCGTGTAGACATTGCCGGCGGCGCAGATGTCAGCGGCTTGCCAGAAGCTCAGCCCTGGGTTTTCCTTCATCAGCAGGCGGATGCGTTCCAGAGCCAGGAAGGCGCTGTGGCCCTCGTTCATGTGGCACACCGTCGGGCGCATGTCCAGCGCTTCGAGCAGCTGGATGCCGCCGATGCCTAGCACGATCTCCTGGCGGATGCGCGTGCGCTTGTCGCCGCCGTAGAGCCGGTCGGTGAGATCGCGGATCTCTGGGGCATTGTCGGGGCAGTTCGTGTCCAGCAGGTAGAGCGGGACACGGCCTACCTGCACCTTCCACACCTGAATCCTGGCGGTGAACTGGGCGATGGGCACTTCGATGATCAGCGGCTTGCCACCCTCGGTGAAGACCTGCTGCACAGGCATGATGGCGTAGTCGTTGAGCGGGTACGACTGCTGCTGGTAGCCGTCGGCGTTGAGGTACTGGTGGAAGTAGCCTTCCTGGTAGAGCAAACCGATGCCGACCAGTGGCAGCCCCAGGTCGGACGCGCTCTTAAGATGATCGCCAGAGAGGACGCCCAGGCCGCCGGAGTAGTTGCGCAGGCACTCGGTCAGCCCATACTCCATCGAGAAGTAGGCGATGAAGGGCTTGCCGAAGTCCCCAAAGTGGCGGCGATACCAGGTGCGCGCCTCGGGGGCCATATAAGCGTCGAAGCTGGCGCACACACGGTCGAGGTGGGCCAGGAATGCCTCATCTTCAGCGGCGGCGGCCAGCACGTCCTGGCTGATGCGCCCCAGCATCCATACCGGGTTGCTGCCGGTCTCAGTCCACAGGTCGCGGTCCAGCCGCCGGAACAGTGCGATTGTCTCGTGATCCCAGCTCCAGCGCAGGTTGTAGGCCAGGTCGCGCAGCCGTTCCAGGCTGGGCGGGAGGCTGGGCCTCACATCTACTTTGGCGACGGGTTTGACCATCTGTCATTCTCCCTTGAACTTGGCAATCAGCCGGGCGCGACTGGCCACCGGTGTGGAGCCGCGCGGCATGGGTGTTTCTGCGTTCCAGGTACGCTCGCCAGCGCCAACAGACGCAGTGAGCGCAGGCTGTAGGATAGCAGGCTTGGCTCGATTTGCCAACGTGAGGGGAGAGCGGAGTGTGTGCAAAGGTTGTCAGTGACTCGCTTGACACCCAGCAAGGTGAGGTCTCGTAGGGGCGTATTGCAATACGCCCCTACGGGGGCACAGCAAAGCAGCGCCCTACCTAACAGGTTTTGCACGCACCCGAAGCGCAGAGCGTCTGGGGGGCAGGATTCTCTAAACCGCAGAGGCGCAGATAGAACAAGACTTCCGAAGTCTTCGAAGACTTCGGAAGTCTGAGTCGCGGGCCTTTTCGTGCCTCAGGATGGGCGGTCGTTCTGGCGCGAGCGCCCGCTTGGTTGGGTCGTGTCGGCGGAGCCGACCGGCGGCTCTTCCAGCGTCCCCCCATTTTCCTGGCTATCCGGGGCGGCAGGCATGGCCGGCAGAGGCATCGCCGGCTGCGCGACTCGCTCCAGCGGCAGCGCCATCGTGAAGGTGCTGCCTTCGCCGAGCGCGCTGGCAACGCTCAAGTAGCCGCCGTGCGCCTCGGCCACCGCCCGCGCAACAAAGAGACCCTGGCCCAGCCCGCGCGGATCGAGCACCCTGCCGTCGGGCGTGCGCGCCTCGCCCCGGTAGAAACGCTCGAAGATATGCGGCAGATCGTAGGGCGAGATGCCCACACCCGTGTCGGACACTTCGATCAGCGCGCACCCTTCGCGGATGCGCCCGACCTGCACGTAGATTTCGCCGCCCGGCTCGGTGTATTTGATGCTGTTGTCTATCAGGTGGCCGATGGCCCACTGCAGGCGGCGCTCATCGCCGGTGATCGTCAGGCGGCTGGCTCCCGCAGTGGAGAAGGCCAGCCGTAGCTCGGCCTTTTCGATGCGCGGGCGCAACCCCAGGATGACGTTGATGACCAGCGCCGGCAGGTCAATCTCCTGCTCGCGGACGGCGAAGCTGCCCGCGCCGATCTCCGAAATATCGAGCAACTCGACGATCATGCGGTCGAGGACGGCGGCGTTGCGGCTGATCGCTTCCAGGAACTTGCGGTTGGGCGGGCGGTCGTCGGGCATGGCCAGCAGCACTTCGCTCATGCCCTTGATCGCCGTCAGCGGCGTGCGCAGTTCGTGGCTCATGTGGGTGACGAACTGATCCTTGAGCCGGTCGGCGATGGCGTCGCGCGTCACGTCGCGCAGCATAAGCACGGTGCCCAGCCGCTGTCCTTGCTCGTCGGCGACCACGGCGATCTGCGCGCCGAGGATGCGGTTGTTCACCTCGACGCGCTGCGGCTCGCCCAGCGTGATCTCGCCCTCCAAGGGAATCTGGTCGCGCGCGTCAGCGAACATGCGCCCCAGGTCGCTGTCCCAGAAGGCGCGGACCGAGCCAAGCAGGTCGTGGGCGGCCTTGTTCATCAACACAATGCGCCCCTCGTTGTCCTGCATGATCACGCCCTCGCTGATCACCGCCAACACGCCGGTGAGTTGGGCGATGCTCGTCTGTTGATCGGCGCGCAGCTTTTCAAGCTCGTTCACGCGCTGGAGCGACTGGCGCAGCGTCGCATCGCGCTCGTGCTGCTTGCGGCGCAGCGTCCCATAGAGGCGGCCAAAGAGCCGCCCGGTGTTCGCGCCGAGCGCGTCAACGGATTGAACCATGTCAGCGACAGAGTGCGCCGGCTTGTCGGACGGAGTATGGCGAGACATGGACATGCGGCGATCCTCACCTTCTGTGGGCAATGTTGGCGCTGCCAGCGCGATCAGTTGGCCGGCGGCGCAGGCGGCGGTGACGGGGCTGCGCCGTCGCCGGCCCGCTTGGCCTCGGCGAGCCGGTCGAGCATGGCCTTCAGTTCCGTCAGGTCGGGCAGCGGCTTGTTGATGATCGTGTCAACGCCGTCGCGCTTGAGCATGGCCTGGCGCTCGTCGCTGCTCAGGCTGAACGCGGTCATCAGGACGATGGGGATGTGGTGAAAGTGCGCGATGGAGCGCATTCGCCGGGCGATCTCGTTGCCACGCGGCCCCGGCATGCGGATGTCCATCAGGGCCAGCTCCGGTAGCTCCCCGCTGTGACTGCCCCCCTCAACCTTGTCGAGCCAGGCGAAGGTCTGCTTGCCGTCGCGGAATTCGATGGCGGCATGGCCCCAGGCCATGAACAGTACCTTGACGTAGTTGCGGATGTCGTCATCGTCTTCAACGACCAACCAGGGCTTCACGCTCGGTTCCTCCTTGACCGTTTCCCCTTTGGCCACAAGTCTACCGCGTTTCTTTGTGCAGGGATACCCGGCAGCGGGCGCGCACCGACCCCGGGACGTAGGGACACTGCTCTGCTGCGCCCTGGTTTACCTCACCCCCTGGCCTCGTTGCGCTCGGCCTTTCCCCCTCTCCGTAAACGGAGAGGGGGAGTGAGGCGCGTCAGCGCCGAGCGGGGGTGAGGTCAGGTAGGGACACTGCTCTGCTGCGCCCAGCCCCGGCATAGACTTCCGAAGTTTTGGAAACTTCGGAAGTCTGGCGGGGGCGTATTGCCATACGCCCCTACGGAACCTCACCCCTGCCCCGCACTCACGGCGTCTCCACGCGCACCTCCTGCGCCAGCCACCCCCGCCACGACTCGCCCGCCGCCAGGTGCAGTGGCCAGATGTGCAGATACACGCTCCCCTGGTAGCCGCGCTCGTAGCCCGCCTCGCTCATCGTCACCGTCTCCAGCGGGAACGTCCACAGCGTGCACGGGTGCTCGACCTCGGTCGTCAGGGCCAGCCCGCGCAGCAGGCTGGTGGTCGTGTGCGCCGTGACGCCCGCGTGCTCCAGCCAGTCGGCCAGCCGCGCCGGATGGTCGTCGCCGTTCACGGTCAGCGCGGCATAACGTGGGTCCTGCCCACCGTCGAAGCCGGACACCAGTTCCACCGCAAAACGCACATCCACCGGCGCGTCAGCCAGATTGGTGACAGCGTAGGCGCAGGTGTAGCGTCCCTGCCCGTGCCGGAAGGTGAACGCCTTTTCAACGCGCAGCGGGCGGTGGTGAGCGCCCGCCCAGACGCGCCCCTCGCGGCGCAGCGTCACGGTCACCTCGCTGCTGCTCTGGCGCACGTCCGCCGCGTAGGGCTGGGTGACGAAATCGCCCTGCTCGCCGTAGAAGGCGCGGGCGAAGGCCGGCAGGTCTACATCCTCGCGCAGGAAGTGATCCACAAACGCAGCGCGCCGGTGCCAGTCGTAGATCAGGTGGCGCTCGATGCCCGCTTCTTTGACGCGCACCATCTCGCGCTCGTCAAAGGGGACGCCCTGCGCGGCCATCTCCGGCGTGAATAACTTCCCCCGCGCCGCCGCCTGGCGAATCTCCTCGTGGTAGCCCTCCTCGCGGCGGGTCATGATGTTGAGCAGGTTGTAGCGCCCTGGCTGGGTGTCCAGTTCCAGCATGGCCCCGCCCGCGTCCGGCTTCCAGAGGGCGTTGAACGGCGCGCCGCTCAGGACGATCTCCTCCGCGCCGTCCTTGTCGAAGTCGAACCGGCGGACGGTCAGCGGGGCGTCTTCGCCTTCGGCCAGCGCCTCCGCCTCGATCAGGTTGGCGTAGTTGGCCACGCGGAAGTTGAACAGGTACACGCCGCCGAACAGCCCGTGCCAGTAGGCGTCGTTGGCCTGGGCGCGCCACAACAGGTCGAGCGCGCGGGCCTTGTCCGCTCCCTCCGGCATGGCGTGCACCTTCTCGGCGACCACCAACATGCGCTTGTGCATGTGGTTGACCTCATCGTACTTGACCATAAAGTTGCGCCACACGCTGCCGCGCAGGTAGCGCAGCACATCCTGACGGCCCGCTGCCTCCATCTCTGCCTTGATCCCCTTCAACTCGCGGAAGCGGGCCGGGGGCAGCGCCCACTGCCCCATCTCGAAGTAACTGGCGGTGGGCAGGTAGACGCGGCCCAGCGCGGGGAACTGCGCGATGTAGTCCATCGGGCGGATGGTGTGCAGCCAGGCCGCGTGTTGTTCCAGCGCGGCGAAGAGCGTCGCCATGTACTGCCCGCCGCCCCAGTTGTGCTCGTAGGTGCCCGGCCACACGCCGAACTTCTCGCCGTCGTCGCCCATCAGCGCCAGCTTGGGTGCGGGGCCGGTCGGCGGGGCGTCGGCCTGGCGGCGCAGCCAGGCGAGCAGGTTGGGCACCGTATCCCAGGGGATGGCGTAGCGCAGGTACGACAACGTGGGGAAGACGCGCACCGTGTAGCCCTGCTCCTCGCTGACGAAGTAGCCGAATAGCTCGCGCTCGCGGTCATAGCCGACCGCCTCGAAGTGCGTGTCGTCAATGATCACGTAGTCAATGCCCGCTTCGGCGATGGCGCGCACCAGGTGCGGCTCCCAGACGCGCTCGGCCAACCACATCCCGCGTGGCCGCATCCCGAATACGTCCTCGACCGCCGCGCTCAGCTTGTGAATCTGCCCGATCTTGTCGGCGTCGGGCAGCGTGGTCAGCAGCGGCTCGTAATAGCCGCCGGAGAGCACCTCAAGCTGCCCGCGCGCCACCAGCGCGCGCACGCGCTCCAACAGCGGGCGCTGCCGGGCCACCAGGTAATCGAGCAGGCTGCCGGTGAAGTGGATGGCGCAGGCGATTGACGGGTGCCGCTCCAGCAAGTCCAGCAGCGGCTCGTAGGCCACGCGCACGGCGTGCTCGTTGACGAAATCGAACTGGCCGACCGGCTGGTGATTGTGCAGCACCAGCGCCAGATAGATGGGCGAGGTCATAGCGCCTCCTTTTGAGAGCGTGAGCGGTGAGCGGCTTGCGCTGATCAGGTCTCTGGCGGGCAGCCGCTAGAGCGCGATTCTAGCATGAATCGGTGCGCGCGGCGGGCGGGGTGCTCCCGCTGGGTGCGTGCAAAGGTTGTCCCCGATCCGCCTGACACCAAGTGAGGCGAGGCTCCGAAGGGGCGCTGCTCTGCTGCACCCATGCGCACCAAGTTAAGGCTTCTGGGCGTGCGATACGGGCGGAATGCCCCTCCCCCTGGCCCCCTCCCCGGCCAAGCCAGGGAGGGGAAAACGTCCCCTCTGGCGGTCAAAGTCCCCCCTCATATATTAGAGAAACAGGCTCAGACGGTAGAATAAGCCGTCTGAGCCTGCCCCTGGCAGAGAGCACGTGGTGCCCCCTAACAGCGTTGACTG